>Ga0180007_10005032_pt1 | contig 13646 bp, 11 predicted proteins | sample MM_PC_MetaG_FD_121122 | JGI IMG/M metagenome (GOLD analysis project Ga0180007, IMG submission 121122) | Groundwater microbial communities from the Aspo Hard Rock Laboratory (HRL) deep subsurface site, Sweden - MM_PC_MetaG | ecosystem: Environmental > Aquatic > Deep subsurface > Groundwater... | reverse complement strand
CGGAAAAAGCAATTTCACCCTTGTCCATCCTCTCCTTTACCCGACCAAGGCCGGCAATCAGGGTATCGGCCTCATCTTTGGGGATGATCCCCTCATGGGCCATCATTTTTAAATGGGCGACGCTGCCCCAGATATCACTGGCATAAAGCCGTTTATCCACATCAATGGATGCATTGAATTTTTCAACCAACCTGTCCGTGTCCTGGGAAAACCGTCCTCCCCAAAGTTTTTCACTCATAATGCTGCCTGTCTTTCTTGTTTTTTCCTGGTTATCCCCTGTAAAATAAGGTGCATATCACCCCAAAATCAGGCTTTCCAAAATGGCTTTGTGCATATGCCGCTTATTTTCTGCCTGGTCCCAGAAAGCAGCCCCTTTTGCCTCTAACACCTGTTCGGATATTTCTTCTCCCCTGTGTGCGGGCAGGCAATGGAGAACCAGAACATCGGATTTGGCATGGGACAAAAGGTCATGGTTCACCTGGAACCCTTCAAAGGCCTTAAGCCGCCCTTCCAGTTCATCTTCCTCCCCCATGCTGGCCCACACATCGGTATAGACCACATCGGCGTTTTTAACCGCTTCTTTGGGATCATTTGTAAATACAATATTGTCCATCCCATCGGCCCCGGAGCTTGCAATAATATCCGGGCGTATCCCATGGCCGTCCGGACAGGCAAGTTTCAGGTCAAGCCCCAGCACGCTGGCGGCATTCACCCAGGAATTGGCCACATTATTGCCGTCCCCCACCCAGGCAATTTTTACATCCTTAAATCCGCCCTTGTGCTCGATAATGGTCATAAGGTCGCTTAAAATCTGGCAGGGATGAAAAGAGTCGGTCAGGGCATTGATCACGGGAATGCTGGAGCTTCTGGCAAATTCTTCAACCAGTTCATGGTCAAAGGTCCTCATGGCCAGGCAATCCATATAACGGGATAAAACCCTTGCCGTATCCTTGGCAGGTTCATTGCGTGAAATCTGGGTATCCTGGGTGCTCATGTAAATGGGATGCCCTCCCAGCTGTATCATGGCCGTTTCAAAGGCAATCCGGGTCCGGGTTGATTTTTTGTCAAAAATAAGTCCCAGGGTTTTCCCGGTGAGGAGGGAGTCGAAAATCCCCTTTGCATAGCGCTCTTTGAGCTGTATGGCCCGCTTAAATAGATGTTCGAAATCCTCTGGTTCAAGATCCAGCAATGATAATAAATCTTTTTTCAATCTGTTCTCCATAGTACGGGTATCCGGGTACTATAATCCGGCCTGAAACAGGCTGTCCAAAACAGCCACCAGCCTGTCTATTTCATTTTTTTCAACAATTAACGGCGGTGCAAATCGCAGAACTTTATCTTGAATTCCATTAATAATAAAGCCTTTTTTAAAACATCCGGCCACAAAAGATCCGGCATCTTCATCAATTTCCATTCCCACCAAAAGTCCTTTGCCCCGGACATCTATGATCCGTGAATATTTTTGCTTAAGCGCTAAAAGTTTTTCGCGAAAATAGGCTCCCTTTTCAATAACCTTATTCAGAAAAGAGGGGTCAGCGATGATTTTGACCACTTCCAGGGCTGCAGCCGTGGCAAGGGGGGTCCCGCCGAATGTGGAGCCGTGACTGCCGAAATCAAACCCTTTGGCAGCCTCTTTGGTGGCCAGCATGGCCCCAATGGGTATCCCGTTGGCCAAGGCCTTTGCCAGGGTCATGATATCCGGGAAAATCCCATACCCTTCATGGGCGAACAGCGTTCCGCACCGCCCCATGCCGGTCTGGATTTCATCAAATATGAGCAAAGCCCCGGTTTCATCACAAAGGGACCTGACCTGGGAAAGATAGGAAGGATCCGCCGGTATCACCCCCCCCTCCCCCTGGACAGGTTCCATCATCACGGCACACACCGTCTCATCCAGGGCCGCTTTCAGGGCATCCATATCATTGAAGGGCACATGGACAAATCCCTCCAGCAAAGGATAAAATCCCTGCTTGATCTTGTCCTGGCCCGTTGCCGACAAGGTGGCCATGGTCCTGCCGTGGAAGGATTGTTCCATGGTGATAATCTTATACCGATTGGTCTGTCCCTTTGATTGAAAGTAGCGCCGGGCAAGCTTTATGGCTGCCTCATTGGCTTCTGCGCCGGAATTTGCAAAAAAAACGCGGTCGGCAAAGCTTTTATCCACAAGCATTGCCGCAAGGTCAGCCTGGGGAGCCGTATAAAAAAGGTTGGATACATGGACCAGGGTCCGGGCCTGATGGGCAATGGCCCGGGTAACACTCGGGTGGCAATGGCCCAGATTGCAGACCGAAATTCCGGCCAGAAAATCCGTATATACCGTCCCGTCTTCATCGGTCAGACAGGTTCCTTGACCGCTCACAAATGCCTTTCCCTGGCGAAGATAGGTTTGAAAAACAAAGGCCTTGGTTTTTTCAATTGAAGTCACGTGTGTCCTCTTTAAGCATGGGGTTCAGTCGTCCAGAAACACCTGGGTGCCGATGCCAGAATCCGTAAACAACTCCAGCAGAACGGCATGGGGCGTTTTACCATTGATGATATGTGATTTTTTTACACCGTTTCTCAAGGCTTCCAGGGCACACTCCACCTTTGGAATCATGCCCCCTTTGATACAGCCGTCTGCTATCTGCTCGGCGATTTTCCGGTCGGAGATGGAAGAGATCAGTCTTTGATCCCCATCCAGAACCCCGTCCACATCGGTCACCAGAATCAGGCGTTCGGCATTCAGGGCAGCGGCAATTTTTGCGGCCACCACATCGGCATTGATATTATAGGTTTCGCCGTTTTCCCCGATGCCCACCGGCGCAATAATGGGAATAAATCCGCTGTTGGTCAGGGTATGGATAATTTCCGGATTGATCTGGGTCACATTTCCCACCATGCCCGGATCAATGATCTCCGGTGGCATGTTTTCATCCACCTGAAGATAAATTTTCATTTTATCGGCCGTGATAAGCCCCCCGTCCTTTCCGGTAAGCCCCACGGCTTTCCCTCCTTCCCGGTTGATCCTGGCCACAATATCCTTGTTTACTTTTCCGCCCAGCACCATTTCCACCACATCCATGGTGGCATCATCGGTGTAGCGCATGCCCCGGATAAAGGTGGAGGTAATCCCCATGGCAGATAGCACCCGGTTGATCTGGGGCCCGCCGCCGTGGACCACCACCGGATTTATGCCGATCACTTTCAACAGGGTAATATCACTGGCAAAATCCCGTTTCAATTTATCGTCCACCATGGCGTGTCCCCCGTATTTGATCACAATGGTCTTGGTGGAAAATTGCTGGATATAGGGAAGGGCCTCTATCAGTATGTCTGCAACATTCTGGCTCATAGGATATACCTGCTCAAATCTTGGTTTTCAACAATATCCATCAGCTGCCGGGCAACAAAGCCGGCATCAATGGTAATCGTTTTTTCATCCATGTCCGGTGCTTCAAATAAAATCTCTTCCAGCAATTTTTCCATGAGGGTGTGCAGCCGTCGTGCGCCGATATTTTCCGTTGTTGAATTGACTTCCACGGCAATATCGGCAATTTTCTCCACTGCATCCTGGGTAAAGGAAATGACCACCCCTTCGGTCCTGAGCAGGGCAATGTACTGGAGCACCAGGGCATTCTTGGGTTCGGTCAGAATCCGGGTAAACTCATGGGCCCCGAGGGAAGAAAGTTCCACCCGGATGGGGAACCGGCCCTGGAGTTCCGGAATCAGATCAGAGGGTTTTGCCACATGGAAGGCCCCGGATGCAATGAACAAAATATGATCGGTTTTAACAGTGCCGTATTTGGTGGGAACGGAACTGCCCTCCACAATGGGCAGCAGATCCCGCTGCACCCCCTCCTTTGACACCTCGGGGCCGTGGCTTTGTCCCTTGCCCGCAATCTTATCGATTTCATCTATAAAAATAATACCCGATTGCTCCACCAGTTCAATGGCTTCGGTTTTTACCTTTTCCATGTCCACCAGGTGGGCGGCCTCTTCCTGGGTAAGGATCTTCATGGCTTCTTTTACGCTGACCTTGCGGCGCTTGGTGCTCTTGGGCATGAAGTTTCCCAGCATGTCCTTGATATTGATGCCCATTTCTTCCATTCCCGTGTTGGAAAAAATCTCCACCATGGGCGAAGTTTGGGCCGTGACATCCAGGTCAATATTCCGGCTGTCCAGTTTCCCTTTCTGGAGCATGGTGCGAAGCTTTTCCCGGGTGGACACACCGGGAAGCGGATCTGATGCCCCATGGCCTTCCGGAGGGATTGTTCCGGCCCCAGAAAAGACCGGTTTGGGAGCGGTTGGGGGCAAAAGGATATCCAGAACCCGTTCTTCGGCCATTTTGGCAGCCTTCTCCTGCACCGCGTCCTGCTGTCTGACCCGAAGATTGTTCACCGTCAGTTCCACAATATCCCGGATCATGGATTCCACATCCCGTCCCACATATCCGACTTCGGTAAATTTAGAGGCCTCCACCTTATAGAAGGGAGAATCGGTCAAATTGGCCAGTCGCCTTGCAATTTCCGTTTTCCCCACGCCGGTGGGTCCGATGAGAATAATATTTTTCGGGGCAATCTCTTCCTGGAGCTCTTTATCCAGCTGACGTCTTCGCCACCGGTTCCGAAGAGCAATGGCCACTGATTTTTTGGCATCTTTCTGGCCGATGATATATTTATCCAGTTCAATGACAATCTCTTTGGGTTTTAAGTCTTTCATAGGGGTGTCTCGTTTCTGATTTCCTCAATGGTCACGTGGTGATTGGTGTAGATGCAAAGATCCCCGGCTATTTTCATGGCTTTCTCAACAACCTGTCTGGGAGTAAGATCCGTATTTTCCATCAGGGCAATGGCTGCGGACTGGGCAGAGGTGCTGCCCGACCCGATGCTGATCACCCCCTCATCCGGCTCGATCACATCCCCGTTCCCGGACAATAGATAGGTATTTTCCCTGTCTGCCGCAATCATCATGGCCTCAAGCCTGCGCAGATATTTATCGGTTCTCCACTCCCTTGCCAGTTCCACACAGGCCCGGGTCAGGCTTCCGTTAAACCGCTCCAGTTTTTCTTCCAGCTTTTCCGAAAGGGTCAGGGCATCGGCAGTGGCACCGGCAAAGCCTGTGATAATCTTATCATTGTATATTCTTCGAACCTTTCTGGCCCTGTGTTTTGTCACGATGTTCCCCAGGGTCACCTGGCCGTCTCCGGCCACAACAACCGTTCCCATCTTGCGCAATGCCAGGATGGTGGTGCCGTGAAATATTTCCATACTCATTTTTTTTTAACTCCTTGGATGGGCCTTGTCATACACCTGCATCAACCGATCCATACTCACATGGGTATACACCTGGGTTGTTGAAAGGCTGGCATGGCCCAGTATTTCCTGAATTCCCCTTAAATCGGCCCCTGAATCCAGCATATGGGTTGCAAAGGAATGGCGGAGGGTGTGCGGTGAAACAGGTACATTCAACCCGCATTCGTTTACAATTTTATCCAGTATCCGTCCGATGGACCGGATGCCGATCCTTGAATACGCCTTGTTCAAAAATACCGGTGCAGCCTTTTGATTTATGGCCGCCCGGTAAGCGCCAATGGCATCAAGGGCCCTTTTGCCCACCGGGACAATCCTTTCCTTGCTGCCTTTGCCAAAGACTCTAATCATTTGGTTTTTAAAGTCAACATCATTCATGTCCAGGCCGTGAATTTCCGAAATTCTCATGCCCGTGGAATAAAATGTCTCAAACATGGCCAGGTTTCGTTTGTCCGCCCAGGTATCGGTTTTAATGGAATCCAGCAACCGGAACAGGTCGTCAATATTCAAAAACCGGGGAATGGTTTTGTCCAGCTTGGGGAAGGGTATGGTATCCGCCGGATTCAGCCGGATATGGCCCGCCCTCACCAGAAAATCAAAAAAGGATTTCAGGGCCGACAACCGTCTTGCCAGGGTGCGTTTGCTCTTTCGGGCCCGGACCAGGCAGGACAGATATGCGCGTATGTCGTTTTTGTCCAGCCCGTCAATTTCGGCCAGAAACCTTTCCTGGTTTTCCAGGGAAGCTGCGTTCTGTACATCTTTCGGATCAACCAAGGCCTTCGGGTCGGCCAGAAAAAACCGGATAAAATCCAGGATATCCGAATGGTAGGCCCTTTGGGTATGGGAAGAATATCCTTTTTCCGCCTGAAGTATCCGGATAAACGAATCGAGTATTCCGTCAGACGCGAAGTCGGATAAGGTATACGTCGTTTTATCAGCGCCCATGGGACAGCCCTGCCTGTTTCATAACCTGCTGCATGTCTTCCCACACTTTGCGTTTGAGTCCCGGCTGTTCCAGCAGGGTTGACGGGTGGAAAGTGGGCATCACCCGAATACCTTCATGGGAAAAAAATTTTCCCTGGAAGTGTTCAATGGGGGACTCAAGGTTTAATAATAATTGACCTGCCTTCTGCCCCAGGGTGATCACAATCGCGGGTTGATTTATTTTTATCCGGTCATGAATGGATCTTGCATCAATGGCATTACAGACAAATATGGATTCCGGCCCAAGTTTCATGGCCCCAAGAATTTTGACAAACAAGGCACCAGCTTCTCCGTTAAAAAAACTGCCCTCACTGTCCACAAAGAACAAAGGCGCATCCGTGGGGCCCTGGAAAAAGAAGGCTGGATTTTTTTTGGGTTTTCCCCAGGCATCCATGGTTGCCCGGCAGGGTGCGGAAATTTTCAGGGCCGTGTTTCCCAATGCCCTTTGATGGGAAACATACTGGGAAACATCCTGGATCGTCCGGATAAAGGCCAGGGAAATAGACTGAATCGTGTTGTTTTCCCCCATAATCCCTAACCTGTTTGTTCAACAATGGTGTCCAAAAGAATATGGGCGACCTTGTGCTTGTCCATCAGGGGAATGTCCTTTGAAGACCCGTCCTTGAAGAAGAGCTTGACCTTGTTGGTATCGGTTTTGAATCCGGAATCCCCCGTTCCCACAAGGTTGCCAGCGATCATATCCAGGTTCTTTTTTCTTATTTTCGCCAGGGCATGCTTCTCGAGGTCATTGGTTTCGGCTGCAAACCCCACCAGAAATTGTCTGTCGGTTTTCAGTTCGCCAATGCGTTTGAGGATGTCCGTGTTTTCTGTCATGGCAATGGTAATCTCTTTTGAAGCGTTGCTTTTCTTGATTTTGCGATTGCCCGGATCAAGTGGCCTGTAATCGGCCACAGCCGCTACTTTAACAATGATATCAGCTGCCGCCAGATGTGAGAACACGGCTTCGGCCATCTGTTCACAGCTTTCCACAAAAACAGATTCCACACCCACCGGCGGATCAAGGCTGACAGGTCCGGATATCAAGGTAACCCTGGCCCCTCTTTGCTCGGCAGCTTTCGCGATGGCATACCCCATTTTACCCGAGGAATGGTTGCTCACATACCGGACCGGATCTATGGCTTCAATTGTGGGGCCTGCCGTCACAAGAATTTGTCTGCCCACAAGGTCTTTCGGACTTAACAGTTTACAAAGCCGATCAAAGATGAACCAGGGGTCCGGCAGCCTTCCTGCGCCAACGGTTTTGCAGGCCAGCACGCCGTCGTCGGGATCAAGGATATGAATACCATCCTGTTCCAGAATATCCAGGTTTCGCTGGAGCCGGATATTCTGATACATGTCGGTGTTCATGGAAGGACAAATCATCACAGGGCTTGTCACGGCCAGCAGGGTGGTTAAAAGGGCATCATCGGCAATTCCATGGGCGTATTTGCCGATAAAATTGGCAGTGGCCGGTGCAATAACGGCCGCGTCAATGCTTGAGGCAATATCGATGTGGGTGACCGAGCCTGCGGTATCCTTCCACAGGTTTGTCAGCACACAATTTTCACTGAGCACCTCAAAGGTGGTCCTGCCCACAAACTGCAGGGCCGCTTCGGTCATTGCCACATGGACATCGGCCCCTGCCTTTTTCAACAGGCGCAGCAATTCCACGGATTTATAGGCGGCAATGCCGCCGGTAACCCCGAGAAGAATATGTCGGTCTTTGAATTCCATTAGTCGGTTAAAGTGTTCTGGGTCATTCCGCTGTTTCCGCTTCCACCGTAGCCGCTTCCGCTCGTTTGACCCCCGTTGGTCAGGGTCGGGGCCACGCCGATCTCCACATAGGTATACACCTGGCTTTCCCTGATGGTGATAACAGCACACCGGGATGTTTTCTGGAACACCATTATGGTGTTGTCCGGGGATTTGATCTTGCTGACCACATTCCAATTGTCTTTTGACATGTTGTTGCTGAAAAAATTAAACAAGGCCGTGGAATCCACTCTTCCCCTCAGGGCAAGGATGCCGGACCTGAAACCCGGGGTGGAGACCACCACGGTTTTGTCCTTCATGACCGAAAGTTCCATGGGGACCAGAACATCTTCAAAATCATGGTAAATCGCGGTTGTCTTCTTTGATTTTTCATGTGTTTCAGCTGAATATGCAGATTTTTCAGCCGAGTCTGAGCCTAAATTTGCCCAGCAGCCGGAAAGGCAGGCGGCCAGTAAAAGTACCAGACCAAACTTTATCGTCCGAATAACATATGTATTGGATTTCATCTCTCCTCCATAATTTTTAGTTTATCGACAACCTGTAACCCGTTTCTTCTAAAACTATTTGGAAAAAAAGTCAATTATTGTGAACCCTGGGCATTGAACGCTGCTGCTTTTTTTTCAAATTCCTGACGTCGTTTTTCAAAATCAGAGATTTCTTGGTTGAGCGTTTTAATCCTATTCTGATATACGTTCCAGTCTGACGAATTGGTAAGGGCAGCTTTCTCTTTTTTTAGGGCCTGTTTTTTTGTTACAAGCGCCTCATACTCTTTGTCCAAAATCTGTTTTTCACTGTTCAAAATATGGATTTGTGAAAGGGTTTTGGTTTCAGCTGTTACATCTTTTTGTTTTGCTTCATTTTCTTTTATATCTTTGTTTTCTTCTAATGTCTCTTGTTCGTTTTTAATGGTTTCAGAAGAATTTGGGGAAACAATGATCTCTTCATACCGATTGCCCTCCTTGCGCTGCCCTTGGGGAACATCTGCCAAATTGTCTGTAAAATGAACAACACCCTGTTTATCTGTGTACCGATAATATTCAGCAGAAACAAAAATTGGAGATAAAATGAAAACACACACAAATAAAACACAAATATATTTCATTGCTGCCTCCTAGTTGGGGTATCCTCTGGGTTACAATTATCAATCAGTTTTTTAAATATAGGCCGGTAATCTCTCTTTTATCATTTACAAAATATCCCACTGTTTTACCCTCGTAAACATGAATGGCAGAGACAATTTCCCCTTTGGTATTATAATATTTAACATCTGGTGCAAAGTATCTCAGACGGTCATCAATAACAATCAGTTTCCTTCCGGCTTCATTTGTTCCAATCCTTTGTACCGTTCCCATGCCGTTAAACGACAAATTCCTTTCACCGGGAGAAGCCTGCGCTTTTAGATCCGGAACCGATCTTATCGGAAGGATATCAATATTTTCATCTGCGGAAAGATTGATACTGCTAAAAAACAAAAGAACCATTGTTATATAGAATAATAATTTTTTAACTTTTTGAATCATTTTCCGACTCCTTAAAACCCTCATTTTTTTATTTTACGTAACTTTCAGACTTCGGCTTTGCAGGAATGTTTCAGGCTTTTTTCATTGTGTTTTTTTTCAATATTTCATTATCAGACTGAACAAAATGCCATAAAGAAAGCCTGACCCCATATAAAATCAACCAACTCCAAAAGCGAAGCTCTTTTAATCAACTTGCCGCCAATAATATTTTCCCACACCCCCATCCTGTTCCCTGACAAGAATAATATTTCCGGCAGAGGTGCTGAAATATTTCAGCTCTGTATCGTCATTGGGATTATCGATGATCATGGGTGGAAAAATCATGGTTGGATACTTTATTCCCGTCGGTGGAAGCAGATCACCATCTCCGGTTTCATTGGTAGGGATAAGATCTGCTTCATCAATATGACCATCGCCGGTTCGATCAAATTGAGCAGAAGTTGTCCGCCCACCTGTACAGGCATCCACTTCCATTAAATAGGATTCTCCTCCAGCGACGCAGGGAGAGCTTGTCTGGGGAATGGAAGTGATGGCAATGACCTTTCCGCCCCTGATAACAAGGTCCCGCACAATACGCTCTTTTTCATCGGGCAGATCGAAATACCAGCCGGCATGGTTGGCTTCCGTACTTGAAGGATTTTGGTTCAACACAGTGACCGGGTCTGTAACAGGCGCTGTGTCTGGATCATCCTGGGTTTTCCATAGGATATCATTGTTCGACAATATTCTATAGGTTACACTATTAATGGTTCCGCTGAAAATAACATTCTGCATGAGCAGACTCACGGTTGCCGGTTGATTGGAGAGTACGCTGGCATTAGTTCTTTCAAAGGAGCCTAAAAATTCGCTGTTGTCTGAATCATCTCCATAATCCCAGACTGCATATAAAGTTTGCTTGCTAGTATCGCTCAAATCTTGATTTCCCAAATATTTTCCGGTTCCAAAGGCAACAATGTATCCTGATTTTCTCGAATCACAATGAAACATTGCATCCGGTTTTATGGTGATCGGCTGGGGGTTACCATGGACATCTTTTGCCTGGAACAAAGGTTTAGGAGTTGCACCTGTCTTATAAGCAACATCCCAGTCAGACACAACTGCACTGGTTAGATCAAACTTCCACAAATTGCCTTGTAAATCTCCGGCATAAACATAGTCGACCTTAGAATCTGCATCCACGTCTATTGCCAGGGGCGTTGAAAGCCCGTTGCATCCGGTGGAGGATCCGGTTGATATTTTTTTAATCAAGGTTCCGTCATCGGCATCTACGATATACAAACAGGCATCATTGCTGGCACTGTTATAGCCATTTCCGAATATCACAACCCAGCCGGCTGAAGTGGTATTTACAATAAAGGCTCTGCTAAAACTATACCCCATATCCTGAATATCCGCAGCCGGGGTCTTGCTATTGGGGTATTCCCACATCACTCTGCCGGCAAGGATCCCTTCTGTGGTGATGCTTGTTTTGGCAGTTGTTATATCAAGACAATAATACCCTCTTCCCCCTTTTCCAAGGCCTCCGACCAGCAAATCCTTTGTTCCGATGTCTCTGGCATAAGGGGTTAAATCAACGTAATATTGATGGGTATAATCTGGATCAGTGAGATGACCCAGATTTTGAAAAACAAAATCCGGGACATAGGCGAACAATTCCTTCCCATTGTCCGAGTCAAAAGCATGGAGCATCCCGTCATTTCCCCCCACGTAAACCACATTTTCATAATACAATGGGGCTGAGTGGACAATGTCGGCAAGGGCTGTATCACGGACGTAGTTGCCATTTTCGTCCAGAATGACCCTATTTCTGAAGGTCCCGCCATTTTTCTCCTCCAACGCGTGATTTCCTCTCAAATAGTCCACCATATCAGAAGAGGTCAGTGTGGTTTTATGGGTAACCGACAAACTGTTGAACCGGAAAGGGATACCGGCAGGACTTGCCAAGGTGTTGTCATAGGTTGCAATTTTCCGACCCGTGTTCCAATAGGTATTATTGGAATTCAGGGAGTTGTCCAGCACTTCACTGGCAGACCACCGGGGCGCTTCCTTCAAAACAGCACCAGAGTTCCCGTCAACATTATAGGCAATCACATCTCCTGTCCATCTGCTGGTAGAATAAATGGATTGATATAAGATCAATCCTTCCTGGAGTTCCTCCCCGTTAATTGAAACAGATGCGCCCGAACCGATACGGGCCAATACATCGGAAATAACCCTTTCAAATGCTGCAATCAGTTCCTGTGGGGTTTTGGCATTCAAATAAAGTCCCCGGCCATTAACAGCCGTATGCCACAGATCATCAATCCGTTCCTTGTCGGAGTTGATGGGGCTTGGCCAGGTGGGATAAACCCTGTTTGCCAACACAATATTGTCCAGATCATAATCATCTTGATCCAAATTGCCTTCAACGCCGAAGGAAACCGTATAGGTAACCATATGCTGCCAATTGGCATTATCATAAAAATTGGTCGGCACATTGTTATCAATGGCCGGGGCAAGGTCTTCCTGCCAATAATAATAGGCAACATCTGCCAGGGTATTGGATGCCGTATCCCCATATGGAGCCGGCTTGTCGCCATCAACATTTCCCAGCCCGGGAGATTGACCATTATAGGCCCCATCTGTGAACATAATGGCAAAATTCTGCTGGCATTCACCCGTTGTATCCGCCGATAATGGAGAAACGCTTAACTCGGGTTCTGCCGGTGTTATGGTTTCATTAACATGGTAATACTTGCCTATTTTTTGCAGCCCTTTCCGAATGGGAGTAGAACCGATGGTATGGTCGCCGGGATGGTATTCGAATAATTTGGTCAATAAATCAGCAGTTTTATCGACACCATTCACATTTACCGGAAGTACTTTCTGAATAATCTGGGCATTGATACTCCTAAACCCCACCATAACCCCCTGAAGTTTGGGTATGACATTGGCGATGGCGGCAACAGCTGTTGAGCGTCTTTTCCGATAATAGGAATACCAATTGGCAAAATTTTGTCTTTCCTGGGCATAGGTTCTGCCGGTCTGAACGTCGGCAGGCGGAGCGGAATCAAGGACAAGTTCATTCTCCGCAACCCTGCCATCATTGTCGTTGAGTCGGTAATAAACAATGCTGTTATTGTTAATAATTACCAGGTAGGGTTTGGCCTCGGTTTGTGACCATACATAATAATGGGCATTTTTGATGCTGATCCCATCAATAAGAAAAAATTGAGCGCTTAGATCAAAATAATGGGCTGAATAATACGGGTGGGATCGGGGGTTATCCGGATCTGCATTTCCCATGGTAATCCCGTCTTCATCAGGGAGGGTTGTTGTCCAGGGTTTATATTCAACATTAGGATTATAATAGATGACATTATAACCATACCATTGTGATTTCCAATAATCTTGTTTGCCGGCATCATAAAGAACCTGGGAATTGGTACCACTTGTATAGAGGTTATCGCCGGGATCATCAAAGACATATTCATAATCCGTGTTGCCAACCTCGAAAAGTCCGACAGCTTCATTGGTCATGATTTCCCAATCCATACTGCCGGAATCATCAAGGCCAAACATAAGATTGGGAGCAGATGCCGCCAGTTGTGTATCCAATGGAGTGTCTGAAATACCAATGCATGACAAAGCCGTATCATCTGTTCCATTGCAGTCCTGGTCTATGCCGTCGTCGGTGATTTCAGTGGCACCCGGGTGTATGGATGCATCCGCATCATTGCAATCAACATCTGCCGGATACCCGTCCGAATCATTGTCAATGACGCAGACCGTATCTAAGCCGTCACAATCCTGGTCAATGCCATCACCGCAGTTATCAACTGCCCCCGGGTTTATACCCGCAACACTGTCGTTGCAATCAATGGAAACAATCGATAACAATTCCGATGCAATTTTATATCCGTTTGGTCTTTGACAGGCAATGGTGGTTGTGCCGTCGGAATAATTATCCCCGTCAGAATCCTTATACCAAGTCTGCCCGGGGAACTCTTTAATATCATTGTCATCACAGTCATCCCCATTTTCAACATAACCGGGAGGGAGAACAAAGGCAATAATGGTATTGCCGGGGTCGCCAAAGGTG
>Ga0180007_10005031_pt1 | contig 13649 bp, 17 predicted proteins | sample MM_PC_MetaG_FD_121122 | JGI IMG/M metagenome (GOLD analysis project Ga0180007, IMG submission 121122) | Groundwater microbial communities from the Aspo Hard Rock Laboratory (HRL) deep subsurface site, Sweden - MM_PC_MetaG | ecosystem: Environmental > Aquatic > Deep subsurface > Groundwater... | reverse complement strand
GCTGATGAGGTTCGTTTCAAGTGTTTCTTAGAATTTGTTGTCAACAATGAATTAGTGGATAAAGCTATTACTGCTAATATAATAAATAAAATCAGGCCTCTTTTGTCAACCACAAATGAAGAAATAGTTTTTTCCTTAAAAATAATTGATAAACTTAAAGATATTGACGATAAAAAGAAAAATATGATAAAAGCAATTTTAGATGGATTAGACGATAATGATTTTAATGATGAAGAAAAAAAATTATTATCAGAAGTAAGAAAAAAATTATAATTTAATTTTAACCCCGCCGAAAAAAATCGGTCGAAGCCCGAAAAGCAAAAGGGCAAAAAGGAAGGGGGTTGGGGGGAAGGAATTTTTGCCCTTTTGCGATTAGAATTAGAGCGTTTCCGCTTTCCTCTGATTAAGAGGAAACCAAAACAGAAAATTTTTCAATTCCTATTAAAAGAAAAAAATGGGGGCAGAAAAAAATTAAAAAAATGTATTGAAAAAATTTCTGTTTTGGTTCGCTGTAGCAAAGCGGAGGCGAGCGGAAACGCACCAATTGAATTACCACGCTCTCCGAGCGTAAAATTGAGTTCAGAGCCACCACGCACGCGGAGCGTGCGTCAGTCGGGGTTCTGTTCAAAAAAAGTTAGAATTTCAACCAAAAGGTACCGCCCTATAGCCTGATACAATGCCTTGACAACAAAGTCCGCAGTCAATCTGTCACTCATGGCCCATCCAACTACCTGTCGGGAATAGAGATCAAGGATCACTATCAGATACAGCCAGCCTTCCAATGTCGGGATATACGTAATATCCGAGGCCCATACCGTATTGGGCTTATCTGCCACAAAGTTCTGATTAAGAAGATTCTCAGCAACCGGCAGATTATGCTTTGAATTTGTCGTTGCCTTGAACTTCTTTTTTGCCTTACCTACAATCCCATGAATCTTCATTAAGCGGGCTATACGGTTTTCGCCACACTTTGTCCCTCTTGCCTGTAGGTCCTTGGTAATCCTCGGACTGCCATATGCCCTGCGACTGTTCTTATGTGATTCTTTTATCTCCATGAGTATTTTCTCATTGTCCTTCTGCCTCTTGCTCTGAGGCTGTCCCCTCCATGCGTAATACCCGCTCCTTGATGCTCCAATTACTCGGCACATCCTCTGCACCCCATGCCAGGAGCGATGCTGGTCTATGAACCAGTATTTCATTTGGGGTGTTTTGAGAAGATGGCCAACGCTTTTTTTAGGATTTCCCGATCCTCCTTGAGGTTGGCATTTTCTTTAAATCAACGCGAGTCTATATAGTCGGCATATGAATATTTAAAGATACAATCCAAATAATCCAAGCATATAATCCTAATCCTATTAGGGAAAGAATAAGAAATAAAAAATATTTATTTTTTGCCTTTTTTTGTTCGTTGGGAGAAGGCAAGAAAATCTCCTCAGGATTAAATTCTTTTTTAAATTCAGCTAAGTTTTGCAATAATAAATAGAATCTTCCCCTTTTATTGCGTTTGTATTGTTTTGGAGTAGCTATTTTATTAGCAATCCCATTTGGATCATAATCGATATCAAGATATTCCATAGCAAAATTTACTAAAAATTCCTTATCAATTTTTCCTTTATACCTAACTACATATTCTTCTAATGACTCAGATATACGTTTTTTCATTTCATCTCGCTGAGTATCATAATATCTAGCTTGCCAAAGTAAAATAAGAAATAGCGCAACTATAACTATCATTCCAATAAGCACTTGAATTTTGAAGGGATTTATATCGGCAATTGAAATTATTAACACAATTAATATTGTGACAGTCTGTAGTATTGTGAATCTATTAATTGTTTCTACAAATGGTGGTAATCTACCATCTTTTTTAACCCAAGAAAATGCGATTTCCACAAGGATAGCAAAAAATGGAGTAATTAGTAACAATAAAATAAATATTAATTTTTCATATAACAGCATCAGTATACCCCCTTATTTGATAAGAATTACTAAATGTTAATTCCTGTATATTCGCCACAATCTTGCCAAGCCATTAACAAACGTAAACGATTCAACTTCTCCACGACAATTATGCCAGCAGTTCTTGCAAGAATTATTCTGATGTTCTTTATTCAATTGTTTTATGATTTTCCCCAATGGTGTAGTCAAAATATTTCCAACATACTGGTTGGATTCAACACATTTTGACACATTGCCATCTGAAGATATATTAAAAAGATATTTTCCAGCGATACATTTATCAATGCCTCCGTTTAGATACTGGTCCATTTTTTTGATATATTGTACGCTTGATAAAAAGTTTTTATATTTTTTTTGCAGAAATAATAGGTGATTACTCAATTTATAGGAGTATGATATGGTAACCCCTGTCTTGGCTGAGGAATAAGGTTGCATATTAGCACCCACGCCTAATTCCCTTGCAAACCTAATAATGTCTTCTAGGTGATCCTCATTATGAGGGCCAATCATTGTCATAATATATACTTTTTGCCATTTATTTTGTTTTGCTTGTTGAAAGCTTTTTATTGCCTGAACGGCTTTCTCGAATGATCCCGAAACACCACGTGATTTGTCATGAATTTCTTCTATATTTGAATCGATAGAAATTCCAACAGTATCGGCTCCCGCCTCAAAGATTTGTCTTGCTATATTATCTGTAACAAACCATCCATTCGTTAAGATGTGAACAGAGTGATATTTGCTTAGGCTACGAATGATTTCCACGAGGTCATTTCGTATTAATGGTTCACCACCACCAATAATAAAAATAAAGCTTCCAATTTCATTAAGTTTTTCTGAAATTAGATTTATTTGCTCCAAAGAAAGAACGGGCTCACTGTTTTCTTTTCGCCAATATTTACAATAGCCGCATTTTAAATTACAGCGTGTTGTTGCCTGCCATGTACAAACATAAGGTTTATTCTGCAAATAATTTAATGTTAAGCTTCGAAGCTTATTTATTTTTATCATAATTTAAGCAAAATAAGAGTGAAATAAATTAATTCCAATAGAAAATAAATAGGCTAATAATATATATCTCAGAAATCGACCAGTAAAAACTGGGATGAAAAAATATAATGGTCTAACACGAACCAAGCCAGCAGCCATTGTTAAAGGATCTCCTATCCCGGGAATAAATGTAAAGAAAAGAATTGAACCGCCAAATTTTTCAAGTAAGTTTTTATATTTATCAATTTTAGCTTTATTAATTAATTTTAATTTATCAACAAATGAAACATTGGCAAAGTAGCCAAGTAAATAATTAAAAGTAGCACCAAGGCAATTGCCACCAGTTATTGAAAAAATGCATCCCCAAAAAGATAAACCGTATGCCAAACCAAGACCAAGCAGCCCCTCCGAAAGCATCGGTATAATGGTTGAAGTAATAAAACTTATTACAAAAATGCCTATATACCCATATTGACTGACTAAACTTTCCATACAGTATTTACACAGTTGTTTATCATAAATTAAATATAACAAAACAGCAAGATAAAGCAAGTATGATGCTGGGCCAGCTATCAGTTATTATTTTATTGATAAAACATTCAATTCCGGACAAGATTTTACAAAAGAAACATATTAGGAGGTCACAATGACAGACAAAGTCATACTCCAAGATGAAAAAATCATCGACTATTGGTCAACAATCATCGAAAATGCTCAGGGAACCGCCAAAAAGATTTACAGAGATACAGAGGTATTTATAAATGAAACAAAAGCACTTTCTTTTCGGATGGAGAAACAACCTGTTTTTGTAGGTATACCATTAGGTATACCATATAAAATAGATTTGTAAACATATTCTTCTTGACCTTTTCTAAAAAGGGGATTAAAATCTCCTCGCAAAGGGGGAAGAATGACTAAAAAAGACTCCATAATCCTTTCTCACTGGTATAACCTCATCGAAGGTTTACAGGATTCCTCACAGCGGTTTTATTCCTCTCTTGAAGAAGCTATCAAAAGGCGTCAGATACTGGACATAAAGATGTCCCGTGTGGACTACCGGGAAGGAGGCATGTTTTCAGCCAAAAGAGAATACCTTCAAGTCCGTCGTAAGGAGCATGTCTTTGATGTCTGTGCAGCTCCATTTGGCACAGGGTTTTTTATCTCCTGGTGGTTGGGTGAAATACCTCCAGGTGGCCTCTGGAGATTAATCCTTATGATCCCATTTTTCGGTCAGTTAATTGTCAGGCTTTTCCGTCCTCAGACTTACTATCGCCTGGATACTGCCTTGATGTTTCAGGAATCAGTCCGTTTGGCTGTTCTTGAGGTCATCGATGATATTACAAAGGCTAAGGGATTGAGGGCTTTATCAGAGCTTGAGAGAAAGCCTATTTTAAGCAGTTTCTTTAAACGGTAAGATTTAAAGACAGTGAAAGAAGAATCCTTCAGTCCTACTCTCACTGAAAAACTTACAACCAACTTTTACCTATGGGAGACAAGAGGCCGTGGCTGGCAGGTCTGGGACTGTCCGGTAGAGCTTGAACCTCCATATGAGCCGTTCTTCCATTACATGCCTCAATTACCTCTTCAAAAAGTAATTGATGACGGTCGCAAGCATACCTTTCTGAGTTCTCTTACTGAAAGATTCTTGAAAAGTCTAAAAGGCCCTCCCGAAACACAGGTAACACCTGCTGTTGATCAAGACATCTACTACGATCTCGAACCCCTTCCTTTCACAGACACTTCTGATATTAAGGAAATCAGGATCTCTCTTCCCCCAAAAGAGAAGATTGGTATCGAGCATGCAGAACAATTTCTTTTAAACCTTAGCTACTGTTCTTCACCCTTGAGCTTTGAGGTCATTGGGACTTCAGATTCAATCATTGTACAATTAACCTGTCGAGAATCAGATCTTCTTCAAGTCAGACAGCAAATCCAGGCATATTTTCCAGAGGCTGCAATCAGTGAAGAAAGCAATTTCTTAAGGAACATCTGGGATATTGAAGCAGAGACTGGACTGACCCCCAAATCCTAGACACATATCTTGCATTTAATTGTAGGCGAATACATGGCGCTTGGCAAACTCTAAGGGGCTTGTTCCTAGGGCGCTATGTATTCTCTTATGATTGTAGCAGTAGATAGTTTGGTATATCTCTGCTGTTAGTTCTCCCAAAGAATCAAATCTACTGGGATCTCCTAGATCTACTTTAAACTGGGAATAGAAACCTTCTTGATAGCCGTTCTCCCAAGGACAGCCAGGCCTAGACATAGATCTAGTGATATTTAGTTCAGTAACTAGGTTGTCATAATCTTCAGAAACATATTCTTTACCATGATCGCTGTGTAGAATCTCTGGTCTGGGATTGTATCTTAGGGCATCTAAGAAAGCGGTGGTAACCAGCCAGCGGTCATGCTTGGCTGACAAACTAAAGCCCACTATGTTTCTAGTGAACAAATCAATCACGGTGCAGAGATAAATGAATCTGTCTTTGAACCAGAGGTAGGTAAAGTCAGTAGCCCAGATATGGTTGGGATATTGAGGCATTGTCTGCAGTAAAAGATTAGGATAACTGATTTCTGATTGATGCTTGTTTTTCTTGAATTTTCTGCCTCTTCTTCTGTAAGCTCTTAAGCCGAACATCCTCATTACTCTCTGAATCGGTTTCTTGTTAATTTTCAGATACTGAGCTATTCTGCGATAGCCATAAGAAGGATAATTATGCAACACTTCCTCAATTCTGACTTTTAATTTCCAGTCCTTCTCATTCTGAAGATGTTTGTAGTAAAGATATTGCCTGGAAACGCCCAAGAGACCGGCTAATGCAGACTTATTAAGATTATCATTCTTAACAATCAAATCTTTTTTTGGGATCTGGACATCTGTAGAGTTATCTCGCCAATTAACTCCTTAAGAGCATGGTTCTCTTTTCTCAGTTTGGCTATTTCCAGAAGACCAGGACTGCCTTCTGTTTTTCTAGATAACCAAGTATAGATGGTATTGGTGCTAATACCATGTTCCTTGGCTGCTTGAGAGACACTGATTCCTTGATTCTTAATACGGTCAATGATCTGATCTTTGACCTCTTTTGCTATTTTGTGCTTTTTCATATATCCCCATTCTAAACAAAAACACTGGTAATGTAGATACACGACCAGTGTCTAGGAAATTGGGGTCATACCACCCTGTTATTATCTTCTAAACTTATAAGGCCATTTTGATAAAAACGCTTGAGGGATTTTATAATATTTTCAAAAAGTTCTTCCGAGCTAAAAACAAGATTATATTTTGTTAGAACACTATCATATATATCTTTTATAGTTTTCTCAGAACAAGTTGCGATCCACACTACAGCATCAAAACAGCTAAGTTCTAATAGATAATTATTCGCGGTTAAAAGGAAAGGAATATTCTCACGAAAAATAATTTTTGTCGGAATTCTTTTGATATGGACTTTATCAATAGAGCTTAAAGAAAGAAGCTTTTTCAAAAATTTTAGATTAGATTATACCAAGCTGCACATTCTTCTCCGCAGTGACATCCGGTATCGAGGGGCTTTAAAGAATCATTATGTTGAGAGATATTTCGGTTTACCCACTCTTCAAGTGCCAATAATTCTTCCTTTTCATTTGTAATTGTTCCTTCTTTATTATGAAAATAATCTCCAGATATTTTGTTTGCTTGCATAATCAATCTTCTTGATTATTATACTAAAAAACAAATATTTTGAGAAGATGCTTGTAACGATGCCGAATTTAGGAAAAAAGTATGCCAAGTTTCTTGTGCAAAGACTGTGAATATGAGAGGCACTGTAAGGCATGGAATGGGACTTAGTTCTTTTTTATAAAGGAAGTAGGAAAACTACTTCCTTTTTTCTTTATAAAGTAGGCTTGTGTATAACAAAATTGACTCTTTGTGAGAGTATTATATTATTATAGTAGGTTTGCTAATTTTACTGATTTATAAAAATTTTTAATTTGACAAAGAATCATGGTTTGTTAAAAACTGAAGGCCTCAACTATCTGGGGGAGAAAATTTGGTAAAACAACAAGCTTCACCTTCCAATTATTTATGTTTCTGGTTTCAAATCCTAAATTATCCAGTCACAAGATTATTTTCATTAGTAAAAACTAAATATGACCAAACAAAAACTTCTCAAAATATTTCTTCTTTTTATAGGTGCTGTAATGATTAGTGTTACGGGTTATTCAGCTTGGAAAATAAATCAGGGTATAGAAAGAGATAGTGAAATTACGAGTGAATCTTTGATCGAGTCTGTAGATAAGGAGGAGTTTCAAGAAGTAAAAACGCTTGACGCTGAAATTGATACGAGTGATTGGAAGATATATCGAAATGAGAAATATGGCTTTGGAATAAAAATTCCTAATACATGGCTGGACTTCGATGTTCGCGAGAGAATTGTTCCTGGGAGTACTTGTCTTATAGAATTCGGTTTTTTGACCGGTGATAAAAGATGGCGTGAATCAGAGAATGGTTATGCTTATATTTTTGGAATATGGGTTTTTACAAAAAAACAATATGAAGAATATTTTTATTCCGATGGAAGCAAACCAAAAATAATTGAGCAAAATAAAAACTATGTATTTACGAAAATCCAAAGTCAGGAGGTTCCAAGAGATTTGACTGAAAAGATGAATGATAGAGAATTAGTATTTGGGACATTTAAATTTTTAAAGTAAATATATTTTTCAAATTGTGTAAAAAATTTTTCCTACTCTTAGCCTAAATTAGCAAAATTGTTTCTTAACAAATCAAGGAGGCTTGAGATGTTTAAAAATGTATTAAGAGGAACAAATTTTTTAGGATTGTTTGTTTACATAACTTTCTTGCTCTTTATTTCTGTTAATGTGGATGCAGGTGAACTATTTGGTTCATATCTAGGTGAATTTAATGGAGTAGCTGTATATTCAAATGGTTATGCCGAGTACTACAGTGGACAAGCGAATTATGTTAACGGAATTTACACAGGGATTAAGTGGCAGTGTGTTGAGTATGTTAGGAGGTACTATCTATTAGTCTATGGGCTAGACTTAGCTTCAAAATATCTCGGTGATGCTAATACTTGGTATAACAACGCCACTATTATGGGATTAGATAGATATTCTAATGGAAACTCTATAGCTCCTCAAGTTGGTGACATATTGGTTTCAGATGGAGGTCCTTATGGGCACATTGCAATAATCAGAAAAGTCTCTGACGATCAAGTTTGTACAGTTCAACAAAATTTCTCAAATAATACCAATGATATAAATAGGTGTTTTTCTCTCGTTATATCGAATGGTAAGTATACGGTAGGTAATTTTAGTAGTAATTATCCAATTAAAGGTTGGCTTCGCTATCAATCTGGATCTTCTATTGTCCCTAACATCAAAGCCAACGGCTCAGATGGGCCTATAGATATCTCTCAGGCAGATACTCTTTCAGTAACTGTAGAGCTTAATCCAGGAAGTTATGAAGGTACCGATGCAGATTGGTGGTTGGCGTTCAGCTCACCTTATGGTTCCTTTTATTTCTCTTGTGGTTCAGAAGACTGTGAATGGAAAAAAGGACTTTCAACAACAATACAAGGGCCTTTAACGGCAATAAATCCTGTTGAAGTTTTAAATATTTCTGGATTACCCACTGGCACTTATACCTTTTATTTCGGGGTTGACTTAAACATGAATGGTAACCCAGATGAACCGCTATATTACGACAGTGTGGTTGTAAATATAGAGGCACCAAGGAGCCAGATTGCCATAGGTCCTTCAGTTCTCAACTTTGGCCAAGTTGAAATTGGTAGCTGTAGTAGTGCAAATTTTTCTATCCAGCATGTACTAGGAACTGATCTAGCCACAGGAACAGTTAGTGTAAGTCCTAACCCCCCATTTAGCATAATTTCAGGAAGTACTTTTTCTGTTTCAAATGGATCAGCTACAAATGTACTTGTCCAGTTTTGCCCTATTACAATTGGAACATTCAATGGAATTGTTAGTGTAACAAGTAACGCTACATTTACAGGAAATAATACTGTGACTTTACTTGGAAATGGAATTCCTGTTGAACAAAATAAAGGCGTTAATATTGATTGGTCAAAACTTGTGCAAGTTTATCAACCTTATGGACCTAAATGTGATCTGTGGATTCAGCTTACAAATACAACAAACACTTCAAAAAGTGTAATGATTGGTCATAACGCCTTTGATTCATCTGGAAAAGAAATTGGATTAGGTTTTTGTGGTGGATCTATCATGCCAAAGGAAACAGAAATTTATAAATGCTGGATTCTTTCTTCAGATAAAATTTATGGTTTAATTTTAATTGAGTATTGCTCAAGTATAAATCATTTTGAGATTGATCTTTATGTTTTTGACTGGTAAATCATCGATGCTGTGAGTATGAGGAGCAGTGTAAGGCTTAGGGTGGGGGTTAGTTTTTTGTCTTTAAAGGAAATGGGGAAACTACTTCCTTTTTTCTTAAAAATAAGCTGTGATAAAATTTTGGCTTTCCCTTGACTTTGACCCTTTAAAGAGTATTATTAGTTTTATAAAATATATTAATAAAAAATTTATAATTTTTAATCAAAGAATTCCTCGAAGCTCTGCTTCGGGGTATAATGGTGTGTGAGTGAACATATCTACAAAAGACATAGCAGAAGTCTCCTTCTCTATCACGTCGTCTGCCCTGCAAAATACAGGCGAAAGGTTTTTACAGAAGACGTGGCTGAAACACTGAAAAACGTATGTATTGGGATAGATAAGAGGTATGAGATACATTTTGTAGAGATTCGAGTTGACGAAGACCATGTGCATTTTCTAGTACAAAGTGTGCCAGTGATGAGATCTCTAAAGTCCCCAATACCTATCAGGCTATGGCAACGTCGAATAAAATATTACAAAAGCCTTTTGAGCATTTCTTTAATTTGTCTTGAATATCTGTTTTGTTCATCAGGGCCATACCAGACATCATGATTTGCTAAAAGCCGAAGTTTATCTAAAATTCTCGGATTTGACTTTATTTCGAAGGCACTGAGAATTATTGTTTTCTGCTCATCAGTCAAAGTTGGTTGAACATTTATAAGATTTTGCACAACTACATACTTATCCAGATCATCAAGATCAAGAAAAGTCCACTTTTCTTTTCCAAAGAACAAATATATTAGATATGGCTTAATGGCAACATATTTTTTATCATTCAACAGGGCACAAAAAGATTTTGTAATTAGATCGAAATAAAACTTTACCAAATATCTTGGAAAGTTAAAAGCTTGCAGCTTCCTCTTAAAGTTTGTTGCTATTTTTTGATCTGTCTTTTGCAATGAGAGTACCGGGAAGCTATGATTTACTTCATCCTTAAGCTGAAAGCCTATTTTCCCAAACTCCTCGTGTATCAAGCGATCTATTCGCTTAATATGATCAATAGCAATACTAAATGAAACATATCCAGCCTTTCTAGCTTCTTCCATTAGTGATTTAAGAAAAATTAGTTGCACAACTTTTTGAGGCGCTCGTTTATAAGACCAACAATATTTTTGTTTAGTTCTTTCTTCATTTTCTACTCGCTTTGTAATTACTTTTTCAGAGAAGCGTCTCATTTCTCTTTTTTTAGGTAATAGAACAGTATCATGAACATGAATGTAACTGCGTTCCGGATAAAGATTGTTTAATATAGGTACTGCATACGACATTCTCGGAATCGTCGCATCTTCCAGTATTTCTGCTCCATAGTAAACTCTTACATATCTCGTGAGATTAACCTCTCCTCCTTTTTCGATAAGATTCAAAGCTCCTTTAATCGTTTGATAAATCTGATGCCAGGTTACTTCAGGATAAAAAATTATAAGATTTGCGCTGGGAGTAATCCCAGCCCTTAAAATCATGCGGAGAGACCTTGCAATGAACAATGGTATATTGTGGTTTCTACAGATAATATTCTTATTTAAACTTCGTAAACCCACCGCAGAAAAAGACTCGACTCCTATATTTATAAGAATTACACCAGCTCTTTTAGCTAGGGATAAAATTGTTGCGTCCAATTCATCTATTCTTGAAGAAATAATAAATTTAACATCTCTTAATGTACCAGTCGTGGATGTGATAATTTTGGTAAAAAAGTTTTCTGCAATTCTTTTATCTGCAAAAAAATCATCATCGTTAATGAATATTGTTTTAAGTTTTGGAAGTCTTTCCAAGATATTGTCAATGACCATAAACCTATCTTCTGCATTTAATGATATATAATGGGGGGTTTTCCCGCAGGCATACCGCAAGAAATTTCGAGGTGAACAGAACAAACATTTCCTCGTACAAAATCCTTGGGCAATAAACCTAAATACATCAATACGATTGCTGGGAAATCCCTTATATAAGCCTGAAGTGGATCTATATGGTATGTCGGTCCCAATTGCGGGATTTAGAAGAAAAGAATAGGCTTTCAAATCAGAATAGGCAGGTACTTTCGCAAAAGATCCAATAAAGTTTCCTGACCTATCTCTTTTCCACAAACCAGGTATTCCAAAATCTACATGCTTTGAAGTTGCTATCCTTGTAATTACATTCAACAAAGGATCTTCTCCATACCCAAAGATCAAATAATCAAATGGGCTTTTTATTAATAGATCTGGTCGTGCGGTCGTTAAATGTCCCCCTGCAACTAATAAGTTCGTCGGAGTTAAATGTTTAACCTCATAACTTAGCTGGATGTCATTTGCAAAAGTAGGGGCTAAAATACTGAACCCAATTAAATTAAAGTGATGTTTTCTAAGCAGTGAAAATAATTCTTTTCTACTTCTGCTTGTGATATCAAACACTTGAGCATTTACGCCAGCAGCTCGTAACCATGAAGCTAGTCTTTGTAGTCCGAATGGCGGAGCATTAAATCGACCCGCTGGGAGATCAGAAAGTTCATAAGCACCAATCAGCATTATTCGCGGAGACTTTTCTATTCCCTCTTGGTTGAATATTATTTTTGGGGTAATGTTTCTACAAAGACGCTTTAATTCTGCTGCCGGATTGTGAAATCGACACAAGTATTCAAACCTCTTTCGGGCACTTAGGTTGAAATATTTCTCAATCTCTTGGCGCACCGCCATCGTCATTTCCGCTGCAAGACCTTATTTAATCTTTTTTGAGAAAGCTAAATGGATAATGTCTCGGTGTGATTCGAGTAGACTAGGAGGAAGTTCATCCAAAGAGAAAAACTTAGCTTCCAATACCTCCCGTCGGTCCATCTTTAGTTCTCCGCCGACAACGTCTCCGATATAACTAACCTCCAGTCGTAATTTATAACCGCTGGTCATTTTCAAAAAGGAACGTGTTTTAACGATATGCCCAGTTTCTTCGTGGACTTCCCTGGAAAGAGTATCTTCTAGTTTTTCGCCTCTTTTCGCATATCCGCTAGGCAGACCCCATGAGCCTTCCTTCCAATATCGATGCCTCAGCAGTAGAACTTGGTTTTGCTTATTTAAGACTACGCCTGAAATACCTATGATGAATTTATTATGCATGAGCCAAAGAGCGTACCATTGCAAGGGGCCCCTAATTAATCTCCAAAGTTTTACTAAAAGAGAAGTCATAAGATTGTCCTAATTATATCCAGATCATAACAATTTGTCATTACAGATTTCTTGCGTATGAACAATTATATATTCAAGGAGCACAATCAAGAAAATGTGTTAATAGAATAGCAGGCGGCGTATCCTTTACTTATGCTTAAAAAGCAAATTACCCCCTCTTTACATCTGATTTCTCTCCCGCTAATATAGAATTACAACTCGAAGTAAAATAACTTATCAGCTTTTTTAAAAGCTTATCTAGCACAGTTCGAGGTCTGTCCCGAAGCAATTGGCGGCTTTTCAAATTCAGGAATCCCGATATAATCCATATTAAGCATGATCCAGGTTCGAACTTCGTCTACTTCCCTCCGTATATACTTTAAAATCAATTTATTGTAGAATAAAACAAAGGTCATGGATTATAAACAACAATTAAATAAATAATGAAAAAAGCCATGCCTGCCGGCAGGCAGGGATTTACTATTATAGAATTAATGGTGACTGTCGCCATCATCGCCATATTAGCTGCCTTAATAATGGTCAGTTTTTCCAATATTAAAGCAAAAAATCGCGATGCCAAACGAATGGGAGATTTGAAATCAATTTCCAATGCCTTGAATCTTTATTATAGTCTCCATCATAGTTTCCTTAGCACATCCGGGGTTCCGATTCATCTTGACGGTACGGACACGATCTCAAGCGCCTTAGTCAGCGAAGAATTTATTCCGGCGCCGATTATTGATCCTCTTGATTCTGGCAATTACATATATCAGTATGACTCAATGAACGGTATGGATTATACCTTGTCCTTTTGTTTAGAAACAGATTCTATTCAAAGTTATTCTCCTGCGGGGTGCTATACAATAAAACCTTAAATATAATGCCTGACATTAACATCAAGACAAAGGCAAATCCGCCAACTGGCGGATTAGAAGCCCAACAGATAGAGTGGGAGGCGCCGGAATATGAATTTAGAAAAAAATCTCCTGACTGGTTTTGGGCCCTTGGAATTATTATCGCGGCTCTTATTTTCTCGGCCATTATTTTTAAAAACATGCTTTTTGCCATCCTGGCCATAGTGGGAGGATTTTCCCTGGCTCTTTACGGAGCAAGGAAACCCCAGATTGTTTCTTTTTCCATAAGTCCCAGGGG
>Ga0180007_10005030_pt1 | contig 13649 bp, 12 predicted proteins | sample MM_PC_MetaG_FD_121122 | JGI IMG/M metagenome (GOLD analysis project Ga0180007, IMG submission 121122) | Groundwater microbial communities from the Aspo Hard Rock Laboratory (HRL) deep subsurface site, Sweden - MM_PC_MetaG | ecosystem: Environmental > Aquatic > Deep subsurface > Groundwater... | reverse complement strand
CACTTCGGTCAGGGTTGCGAAGTACATGAACGCCCCGGCAAAAGAGGCGAAGAAATTGGCCATGAGCGAATTGCCGCCCACGGCCCCGGCCACCCACTGCGAAGGGATGAGGCCCTCGTTGCCCACGCGGCCCAGCAGCGCCCCGGCGATGAGCACGCCGAAAAGCAGGAGTGGAAGGATCTGCTTGGCGAAACCCCAGGATGATGAGAACCAGTCTCCGACCTCGCCGTCATCTGTGCTGGTAAAGGCGGACAGGCCGATGACGCCGGCCGTGAAGGCCAGCAGTGGCTGCTGCGGAAAAACAAGCGCAAGCAGAACGACGGGAACGGCCGCAACGCCGACCTTCCAAACCTTTACGCCAAACCAGCCCACGAGCATGGCACCGAGAGCCACGGAAAAGGCCGAAGTCAGCATCCACTTGGCATTATAGATGGCAGCCCACAGCCCGGTATCGGTCTGCGGCGCGCCCCAGTTGGCGAAGACCAGAATGGCGACCATGGAGGCGAAATAAAGGGCGTTCTGCCACAGGGGTCGTTTCACTTCCTCCTCTATCTGCGCCATCTGCATGACCTGCCGCTCGGCCTCCTCTTTGCGGAAGAAAAAGTGCATCAAAAGGCCGATGACCACGCTGAACAGGATGGCTCCCACGGCGCGGGCGATGCCCATTTCAGGCCCGAGGATGCGGGCCGTCATGACGATGGCCAGCACGTTGATGGCCGGACCGGAGTAGAGAAACGCGCAGGCCGGGCCAAGGCCCGCACCCATGCGGTAGATGCCGGCGAAGAGCGGCAGCACCGTGCAGGAGCACACGGCCAAGATGGTACCGGAGACTGCGGCCACACCGTAGGCCAAAACTTTTTTGGCCTTGGCTCCCAGGTACTTCATCACCGCCCCCTGGCTGACGAAGACCGAAATGGCCCCGGCGATGAAGAAGGCCGGGATCAGACACAAAAGAACGTGCTCTCTTGCGTACCATTTGACGAGATGAAACGCTTCGAGGATGGCATTGTCAAAACGCGGCAAACCTACGGGCAGATAAAAACAGGCCAGGAAGACGATGACGATCAAGCCCAACGGCTTCCACTCTTCTTTCCAGTTCATGACAAACCCCTACTTGATTTGCGGCCGGTCCGAGAGGCCGGTCATTGAAATATGTTCCAGAGTGCGTGCGGACAGCACGGCCTCCACGCAATGCATGAAATTCAAAACGCACGGGACCTTGAGGCTATAGTAGACCTGCTTGCCTCTTTTGTCGTCCTGCACAATACCTGCCTGCTTGAGTACGGTCAGGTGCTTGGACACGGTGGAAAAATCCGCGTCGATGAGTTCGGCAAACTCGCACACGCATTTTTCACCGGCTTCAAGCTGCTCCACCATCCACAACCTGGTCGGATGAGCCAAGGCTTTGAGGACCGCAGCCTTGGCCTCATAAAATTTCTTGTCTTCAGTTTTCATGTTTGCCCCTTCATTTGCACAAATGACCAAATAAGCAAGCTTGCCAGTCTCGTCAATGGCAAAACGTGATTTAGCGAAATTTTCAGTTTCCATTCCTGACGAAATCACACGGAAAAGAATTGACGCGGGAAACGCTTGGCAATATTGCCAAGCGAAAATCAGAGGACAACCATGCTCATGCATTTTCGCCCTACAAGGGAAGACTTCGAGGCCCGTGCCCGGGTCATGAAGGCCCTGGCCCACCCGACCCGGCTCATGATGATCGAGGAGCTTTCACGCGGCGAACGCTGCGTCCGCGACCTGCGGGATATTGCGGACTGCGACCTGTCCACGGTCTCCAAGCACCTCTCGCTCCTGAAGGACGCAGGCATAGTGGAGGACGAAAAGCGCGGTAAGCAGGTCTTCTATCGTCTGCGCGTACCGTGCGTGCTGAATTTCTTTCACTGCCTGGACTCGGTGCTCACGGCCCGGGACAGGCTGGGCTGATTCTTGGCCGTCAGGCCAAGCAAAACTTCAACCGTTTACGGAGCTGTCATGAAAAAAGTTCACGTCATGGGTCCTGGCTGCCCCAAATGCACCGAAACCTACAAGATCGTCGAAGCGGCCATCGCCGAATCAGGGGTGGAGGCCAGCCTGGAGAAAGTCACGGACTTCACCGAGATCACCAAGTTCGGCGTGTTCACCACTCCGGCCGTGGCCGTTGACGGCGTGGTCAAGGTCATGGGCAAGGTGCCCAAGAAGGCCGACGTGGTGGCCTGGCTGAGCGCTTAAGACGCTTTTGGGGTCAGAGCATCGAATGCGTGCGCCTTCCATTACGGTCACGGCAAAAGCAAGTCGTCATCCCCTTGAAGAAGGGGATCCATGCCTTTTTAACTATCCGAAAAGAATGGATTCCCGTCTTCGCGGGAATGACGCGCAGGGTCACTCGCGACTTTTCGCAATTGTCTCTTTCTTTAAACGAGCTGTGTTGAACCGTAGCAAAATGTACCTTTTTCAAACCGACAATTGAGCAACCCTTTCCCCGAGGTTTCAATGAAAGTTTTCCGCCTTATGCTCATCTTGTTATTCCTGACCGCAACTTCCCAGGCCTTGGCCACACCGTCCCCACTCATCTCCGGCGATCCGCAGGAAGTGCCCATGAAGGGCATGGTCACCATGGTCGACGTCGGTGCCAAGGCCTGCATACCCTGCAAGATGATGATCCCTGTCATCGAATCCTTATCTGAAGAATACGAAGGCCGGGCCGCCATCGTCTTCATCGACGTCTGGAAAAACCCGGATGAGAGCCCAAAATTCGGTCTTCGCGCCATCCCGACCCAGATTTTCTATGACAAGGACGGCAATGAAGTCATGCGCCACGAGGGGTACTTTTCCAAAGAGGAGATCATCAAGGTGCTGACCAAGCTCGGGGTGGATTGATGGATCAATTCCTGATCCTTATCCATGAATGGATGGGGTCCGGCGTGGGTCTGGCGGCTTTGGGCTGTTTTTTGTGGGGCGTAGTCAGCGTGCTTTTCAGCCCCTGCCATTTGGCCTCCATCCCGCTCATCGTGGGCTACGTGGCCGGACAAGACAGACTGGTCGAAGGACGGCAGGCAGCGCTTTACGCCGGCCTCTTCACTACCGGCCTCTTTCTGACCATCGCCGCCATCGGCGTGATCTGCGCCCTGCTTGGCCGCATGCTTGGCGATGTTGGCCCATACTGGACCATCGCCGTGGGACTGATCCTCCTGTGGGTGGCCATGGACATGCTCGGCGTGGCCACATGCTCCATGGGCGGAAGTCTCATGGGCCGCTTCAAACTGCGCGGCATGGGCGGGGCCTTCGTGCTCGGTCTGGCCTACGGAGTCCTGTCCGGCTCCTGCACCTTCGGCTTCATCGCCCCCATCCTGGCCGTCATCACGGTGCAGGAAAAAATCGCCACCGGCATCCTGCTCATCATTCTTTTTGGCCTCGGGCACTGCATCCCCATCGTCATCGCCGGCAGTTCCACCGCCCTGGTGCGACGCCTTTTGGCCAACGCCTCTTGGCAGCGCGGCGGAACGGCCTTTCGCCGTCTGGCCGGAATCCTCATCGGGCTCATGGGCATCTATTTCATCGCCCGCCCCTTCCTGCCCGTCTGAATCATCTGCCCGTGAGTGCTCGACTTCATAAACCTGAAGCCCTTGCATTGACATATCCACCTATGCGGATATATTCAACAAACAAAGCCCACCCAAGAAGGAGCAACAGCCACATGAAAAAAGAGAACCTCGCCGGAATCAGCTTTTTCGAAAAAAATCTCACGCTCTGGGTCGCCCTGTGCATGGTTGCAGGCATACTGATAGGTAAGTTTTTGCCTTCCATTCCGGCTTTCTTAAGCAAGTTCGAATACGCCAAGGTCTCCATTCCCATCGCGGTGCTGATCTGGTTCATGATCTACCCGATGATGATGAAGGTTGATTTCGCGAGCATCAAAAACGTGGGCAGGAATCCCGCCGGCCTGTACCTGACCTGGATCGTGAACTGGTTGATCAAGCCCTTTACCATGTTCGCCATCGCGGGCTTTTTCTTTTTCGTGGTCTTCGCACCCTTCATCGAACCTGAACTGGCCAGGGATTATCTGGCCGGGGCCATTCTGCTCGGGGCAGCGCCGTGCACCGCCATGGTTTTCGTCTGGAGCCACCTGACCCGGGGCAACCCGGCCTACACAGTGGTCCAGGTCGCCACCAACGACCTCATCATTCTGGTCGCCTTCACCCCCATCGTGGCCTTCCTGCTTGGCATCAGCGGCGTGAGCATTCCCTGGAACACCCTGCTGCTCTCCGTGGTGCTGTTCGTAGTCATCCCTCTGGCCGGGGGCGTGCTGACCCGCAAGCACGTCATCAAAAGCAAAGGCCTGGACTATTTCAACAACACCTTCATCACCAAGTTCAACAACGCCACCATCGTGGGGCTGCTGCTGACCCTGGTGCTCATCTTCTCCTTCCAGGGCGAGATCATTCTCGGCAACCCGCTGCACATCGTGCTCATCGCCATCCCGCTCATTATCCAGACCGTGCTCATCTTCTTCATCGCCTACCTGGCGGCCAAAAAAATGAAGCTCTGCCACAGCATCGCGGCCCCGGCGGGCATGATCGGCGCGTCCAACTTCTTCGAACTGGCCGTGGCCGTGGCCATCACGCTGTTCGGGGCCTCGTCCCCGGTGGTCCTGGCCACCATCGTCGGCGTGCTGGTCGAGGTCCCGGTCATGCTGGCCCTAGTTAAGTACGCCAACCGCACCGCAGGCTGGTTCCCGGACCTGCGGAGCTGACGCATTGAATTTGAGTTCTGGAATAATTACGGAGCAATGGGCCGCCGCTACGGCATGGACCACGGAAGTGAATCTTGCAAACGTCATCGAGACATCAGGAGCAGGCTCATGAAAATATTATTTCTCTGCACAGGCAACTCCTGCCGCAGCCAGATGGCTGAAGGCTGGGCCAACCATTTGAAAAAAGGCGAAATCGAGGCCAGCTCCGCCGGCATCAAACGGCACGGCATGAACCCGTACGCGGTCCGGGTCATGCAGGAGGCTGGGGTGGACATGAGTGCCCACACTTCCAAAACCCTTGACGATCTGCCAAGCTTGGAATTTGACGTCGTGGTCACACTGTGCGGGCACGCCAACGAAACCTGTCCGTTTTTTCCCGGCACGGTCCACAGGGTGCACCAGGACTTCGACGATCCGCCGAGCCTGTGCGCGGGGATGACGGACGAGGAAGAGATATTGGCCGTCTATCGCCGGGTCCGCGATGAAATCCGCGCATTCGTTGAAGGCTTGCCCGAAAATCTGGAATAAGCCGCTCAACCGGCAGGATCCGGTTCGAGGCCGCCGGGCGAATTCGCAACGCGAGCAACACAGCTCTCACTTCGCGGCATGAAGCTGCTCCATGGTGCGGGCCACGGCGCTCAGGCTGAAGTTGCTGAGCATATGCACGGGCTTCTTGAACTTCTTGCCCAGGTTCTTGACCTTCAGGCACGCGCCGTGACTGTTGCAGTTGACCGGGCAAAGGACCAGATCCGCACGCTGCACGCTGTTTTCGAGGCCCTTGCCCCCGGATTTCGTGTGCCCGGCGTGGTACTCGAAAATCCCGCCGCGTTCTTCCACCAGCTTCCGATAAGCCTTTTCCATGCGCTCGATGCCGCCGACGATGAGCACGCGCTTCCTGCACAGGTCATAAGACGGACACTGCGCGCAATCGCCGCTGCGACATGGCATGTATGACGGCTCATCCGCATTCGGTTGCGCTGAAAATCCGTTACGCGAATGCCGCCGGTGCTTTCCCAGGCCGTGCTGTTCAGCAGATTTGTTCATCCTCGTCCTCCAGTCTGACCGATTGTGTTACCAACTCCATTTCAAACGTTTGCATTCAACTCGGGTATCGGCAGCAAAATCCCAGTGCTTCAAAAAATTTTACAATTCTAAAATTGAGATAACTTAAAATTATTTTTCTGATTTTATTCTAAGTAGTTATTTAATTATTCAGAACATAATTATTAGCCACGACTAACAACTAAACCGCATAAACGCCCCCTGTCAACACACTCCATTCCTGATCATTCAACGGCCAACATCCTGCGTCGTCTTTTCCGGGCAGATCACATACACAACACCGCGTATCCAGTTGGAACAACAAGGGGAGTTGTTACCCGGCAGCGGTTTGCAGTACTGACTTTCCATGAATCCGGCCAACAACATTCACGACACGCTGTTCCGATACACCATGAGCCACAGTGACGTAGCCGCCGACTTCCTGCGCCATTATCTACCGCCGGACGTGACCGCTCATTTACAGCTCGACACCCTGGCCATCGCCAAGGATACCTTTGTAACACCCGATCAGCGGGGATACTATTCGGACCTGTTGTACACGGTCCTGCTGCAAGGTGACAAACCGGGACTTGTCTATTTCCTGTTCGAACACAAAAGCCGGCCCGATCGTTTCGTGGCGCTGCAACTCCTGCGCTACATGGTTGAAATATGGGAACTGCACCGCAAGCAGCACAAAAACACCAAAACTTTGCCGCTCATCATTCCCATCGTTGTCTATCACGGCAAGAACAGGCGCATCGTGTCACGACTTGTCGATCTGATCGACCTTCCGACCCTGGCAAACAATGCTTATGTGCCGCACTTTGAACTCGCGTTTTACGACTTCTCCCCGGCATCGGATGAAAAGATAAAGGGAGCCATCGCCCTGCGCCTGATGCTCACCTGCTTTCGCGCCAAAAACAACCCCACGACGGTTGAGCATGTCATGGAAATTTTCGCGTTGCTGGCCAAACTCGACAACACTGAAACCTCCATGCGCTGGATCGAGGTCATCGCAACCTACCTGTTCCAGACCATGGACATCGAAAGGAACGTCATGCACAATATAGCCATCCTGCAACTGGATGAGAGCAAGGAGGATAGGATCATGACTCTGGCTGAACGACTCCGCAAGGAAGGCCGAATGGAAGGCAAGCTGGAAGGCAAGCTGGAAGGGGAAGTCCTGGGCCGCCACGCCGTTTTGAAGCGTCAGCTTGGCAAGCGCTTCGGAAAGGATATTCTTGACATCCGCATGCAGGAACGCCTGCGCTGCGCCACCGCCGAACAGCTGGACCTCTGGGCCGAGCGTATCCTCGACGCCAGGACACTGGAGGATGTTTTCAAGGAATAGCCCCCTTTTGCGGGCCCGCGCCGTCATTTCTCCCGGCTCGATGCCCCATGCACGGCATCGTTTCACGTCATTCTCCACCAATGCCATCACCGAGAAGAAAGCATTTTATTCCCGCGAGCCGCCATCTGCCGTACCTGGAACGGCCGATTCCAGTAGCGTGCCCCAGTCCGTGCGCCCGCTCATTTCCCGCAGAATCTCTTGCGGCAGAAAATCCTTGCCGAACCTGAATTCCCAGCCGCCACCAAGGGCCTTGTACGTGGCGATCAGATTGATAAGCACCGAGCCCTGCGTGGCGGTCAGCTGGTCCTGGGCCTGGACCTTGGAGCGCTGCGTGTCCAGGACGCGCTGAAAATCCGCCAGTCCCTCGCGATACTGGATCATGGAAATTTCCACCGAGCGCGTGGCTGCAGCCACGCCCTGCTCCAGAAACGCCACTTCCTCCCGGGAGCGCGAAAAAGCGGTCAAAGCGTCCTCGGTCTCGCGTGCGGCGGTCAGCACTGTGTTCTTGTACTGTTCCACCAGTTGCTGGAAACGGGCGTCCTGAACGCGCACATTGTTCGTGATGCGCCCGTAATTGAAGATGTCCCAGCCAAAACCCATGCCGCCTGAATACTTCAGGCTCTCACCGCTCCACAGGTCGCCCAGGCTGCTCCCCCCCGGATACCCGGCAAAGGTCAGGGCCGCGTTGCTGGCCGAGAGGCCTATGGTACCGAAAAGCGAAAAGCGCGGATAGAGGTCCGCTTGGGCCACCCCGATCAGGGCGCACTGGGCGGCCATCTGCGCCTCGGCCGCGCGGATGTCCGGACGCCGCCGGAGCAGTTCGGCGGGAACCCCCACGGCCACATCGGACGGTACTTGCGGAATAGGTCCCGGCCCGCCAAGAATCTGGTCCGCTTCGCCGGGCAGCATACCGAGCAGGGCCGAGAGCCCGTTCTTGGCCTGCCGCAACTGCGCCTCAAGGCGCGGGATGGAGGCCTGCGTCCCGGCCAGCAGCGCTGCAGCCTGGGTCACGTCCAGTTCGGTCACGTCCCCGCCCTCGTGCAGCACCCGGGCGATCTGCAGGGACCGCTCCTGCAACGCCACGTTTTCATGAGCAATGTAGAGCCTGTGCTCAAGGGTACGCAGGGTCACGTAGACCCGCGCCACCTCCGCCGTAAGCGTGACCAGCAGATCGTCGTATCCGGCCATGGCCGCGTCCACGCTCCACGCCCCGGACTCCACGGCGCGCCGGAACCTGCCCCAGAAATCCAGCTCCCAGGCCGCGTCCAGGGCCACGGAAGCCGTGGCGTAATACCTGTCGATGGCTGGCGTGGTGTTGGGGTTGTGCCTGCTTAGGCCCGTGTCGGAAACACTGCCTTGAAGCTGCTGCAGCTGCGGGAACTGGTTCCCGGTGGCGATGCCGAGCCTGGCCCGCGCTTCCAGGATGCGCAACGCCGCTACATGCAGGGACGGGTTGCGTTCTCCGGCCAGCTCGACCAAGCGGTCCAGCACAGGGTCATTCAGGCGCTTCCACCAGGTCGCAAGCTCGGCCGGACCGTGCTTCAGCCCCGCGTCATCCTTTTCGAGCCAGTCCTGCATCTGCGGAGCCTGGGGCCGCACGTAGTCCGGCCCCACGGCGCAGCCGGCCATGATGGCCAAAGCAAGGCTGAAAATCGCGAGCCGAAACGCCCTGCCGCCCCACGTCCGTCGTATATCCTTCATGACGCTATTCCTCGCACTTCACGTTGAAAAAGATGGCATAGAGCACTGGCACGACGATCAGGGTCAGGACCGTGGCGAACCCGAGGCCGAACATGATGGTCACCGCCATGGACACGAAGAAGGCGTCCTGGACCAGGGGGAGCATGCCAAGAATCGTGGTCAGGGCGGCCATGGACACGGGAATGAGGCGACTGACGCCGGAATCGAGGACAGCCCTGAAGGGCGGCTTGCCGCTCCCGGTTTCCACATCGATCTGATCGATCAGAACAATGGCGTTCTTGATGAGCATGCCCGAAAGGCTCATGAGACCAAGCAGTGCCATGAACCCGAAAGGCTGGTTGAAGAGCAAGAGGCCCGCAGTCACGCCGATGACGGACAGGGGCACGGTAAGCCAGATGACCAGGGTCTTCTTGATGGAGTTGAAGAGCACGACGACAATCAGAACCATGAGGCCGAAGAACACCGGGATGGTGCCCGCGAGGCGCGCATTGGCCTTGGCCGAATCCTCGGACTCCCCGCCCCAGGCCATGTAATAGCCGGGCATGTCCTTTATGGGCCATTTGTCGGAGTAACCGACCTTGAGCGTCGAGGCGTCATAGTCCTTTTGAAAGGGGTCCTCTCCGGGCGGAAGGGTTTTTCCGAGCACCTGCGCCACGTCCACGTTCAGGACCTGTTCGATCCTGGGCTTCACGCGCTGCATCAGCTCGCTCGGCAGGCCCTCGCTGGGATCGGCATGAATGCGCAGCATCTTGAAACGATCCCGGCGCCACAGATAGGCGTCCTCGAACTCCATCGTGATGCCGGAAAGCACCTGACCAATGGGAATCATGGATTGCGCGGCCGGACTCCAGATGGGCATACCCTCCATGCTGTCCAGGTCGGCACGCTCCTCTTCCGGAGCACGCGTGATGATCGGAAGCAGTTCGTCGCGTTCCTTGAACACGCCCACCCGGGTGCCCTCGAAAACAGACTCGAAAGCCGTGGCGATCTGCGGCCTCTCGATGCCGGCCTTAAGCGCCGGGACTTCGGCCATCAGGGGCCGCATGACCTTGGCCTTCTGCCGCCACTCGTTGCGCACGGACTTGGCGTGCGGGTCATCCAGCAGCACCTGCTCCGCCTTGGCGGCGAGTTCCCTCAGAACCGTCGAGTCGGGACCGTACAGGCGCAGCTGGAGCTTGCCGCCCACGGAAGGGCCGAGCACAAAGAGCTTCACGCTGACCAATGCCTGGGGGAACAAGCGGTCGAGATCCTGCTGAATCTCCTGGGTCAGGCCCGGGATGCGCTTGTAATCGTCAACGTCCACAAGGATCTGGCCAAAGGCGTCGTAACTCTTCTCCGTCGGATAGGTCAGCAGGAAGCGGACCTGCCCTCCCCCGATCATGGTCGTCATGTGGGTCACGCCTTCGCGCTTGCCGATATCCGCTTCGGCCCGCTCCAGTTGCCGCTGGGTTTCGCGTATGTCCGTGCCCTCGGCGAACCAGAAATCCACGTAGAACTGGGCCCTGGTCGAGTCAGGGAAGAAGCTGTTCTTGAGGGTTCCAAAGCCGAGCATGGACGCGATGAACAGAGCGACCACGACCGCCACCGTGACCCAGCGCCAACGGATGCACCACGCCAGAAAGACGCGATACGCAGCATAGAATCTCCCGCCGTAGGGGTCGGGGGAGCTGCTTGAGCCATCCGCGTTTTGCGGCCTGGCCTTCAGAAACGCCTTGCAAAAGAGCGGGGTGGTGTTCACGGCCGTGACCCAGCTCATGAGCAGGGAGATGAGGATGACATAAAAGAGGGAACGGCAATATTCGCCCGTGCTGTCCTGGGAAGTGCCGATGGCGGCAAAGGCGGCCACGGCCACGAAGGTCGCGCCCAGAAGGGGCACCCCGACTTGTCCCACGACATCGCGGGCAGCGGTCAGGGCGTCCACGCCCCGGTTCATCTTCTCCTTCATCCCGTCCGTGACCACGATGGCGTTGTCGACCAGCATGCCCAGCGCAATGACCAACGCGCCGAGGGATATCCTCTCCAGAGTGATGTCGCCCAGGTCCATGACGATAAAAGTCGCCATGATGGTGATGACCAGGACCGCCCCGATGATCAGCCCGCTGCGCAACCCCATGAATATGAGCAGCACCACGACGACGATGGCCACGGCCTCCAGCAGATTGATCAGAAAACCGTTGATGGCCTCGGTCACGGCCCGGCTCTGGTGCGAGATGACGTGCAGCTCCATGCCCACCGGACGCATGGATTCAAGCTCGCGAAAACGCTGATCCAGAGACTCGCCCATGTCGACCACGTTGCCGCCCAGAACGGTGGACACGGCCAGCCCGATGGCGGGCTTGCCGTCGTAACGCAGAATCGCATCCGGCGGAGCGATGTAGTCGCGTTTGATGTCGGCCACGTCACGCAGATAGACCGTGCTGTCCGACCCCATGCCCTTGATGAGCAGCCCGCCGATGTCCTGCTCGGACTTGAATTCGCCCGTGGGGCTGATGGGGATGTATTCGACCCCCAGCGGCAGATGCCCACCGCTGGCCGGAATGTTCTTGGCCTTCAGGGCGCCTGCAATATCGGACGGAGCAACGCCGAATTGGGACATTTTTTCGCGGCGCATCTCTATGAAGATGGCCTCCTTCTGCACGCCGTAAAGCATGATCCGCTTCACGTCCTTGGCCTTTAAGAGCTCGCGCTGCAGAAACTTGGCGTACTCGTGAAGTTCACGCGGCGTATAGCCCTCTCCGGTGATGGCCAGAAAGACGCCGTAAACATCGCCAAAATCGTCGTTGACGATGGATGGCCCGGCGCCGGGCGGCAGACTGCGCTGCGCGTCGGAAACCTTGCGTCGCAGCTCGTCCCAGACCTGAGGCAAGGAGGACTTGTCGAATTTGTCCTTCATCGTGACCTGCACGATGGACAAGTCCCGCGCGGACCTCGACTCCACCCGCTCCAGCTGGCCCATCTCCTGGCAGGCCTTCTCGATCACGTTGGTGACCTCTTCCTCCACCTGCTCCGCCGAGGCCCCCGCATACGGGGTAATGATGACCGCCTCCTTGATGGTGAACTCAGGGTCTTCCAACCTGCTCAGATTGTTGAAGGAGTACCATCCGACCACCAGAAAAAGGATGGTCATGACCCAGCTGATGACGCTCTTGCGTATGCTCCACTCCGCGATATTCATCATCACTCTCCCGGCCGGATCAGAAGGTTCCATCAAACGGCTTGACCCGCATCCCGTCACGCAGCTGACTGGCCCCGCTCACCGCAACAATCTCTCCGGCCTGCAGGCCTTCGGTTATGCGGATGCCCGCATCCCCGGCCACCTCGCCGATGACGACCTTGCGGCGCTGCACGGCCATGGATTTCGGCTCCACCACCCAGACGTGGGAGACGCCCTGTTCGTCGCCGAAAACAGCCACTGCGGGAATGACGTACCGGCCGTCACCGTTCACGCCCTGCTGCGAGGAGCCGACAATCATGGCGGTCATGCCGGGCAGAATGGCGACATCGTCCGGCTTTTCCATCTGGAAGACGACCTGGAAGGTCTGGGTTTTGGGGTCCGCCCTGGTGGAGAATTCCTTGACGATGAGAGAAAATTCCCGGCCCGGCAGGGCCGCGAACTCCGCATGCACCGGAGCCTGCTTCCCGGTTCTATCCGACGGCTCGCTGATGCGGGCGACCACGCTCTCCGGCAGGTCGACCAGAATTTCAAGGGACGAGATGTCGTCCAGGCTGACGACAGGCTCCTTGGCCTGCACCTCCTGAAAATTTTCCACATGCCGCCTGGAGACGATACCGGAAAAAGGAGCGTGCAGGCTGGTGTAGCCAAGCTTGTCCCTGGCCGCGTCCACCGCCGCCTGGACGGACTCCAGCTCGGCCGTGGCCCGGTCCATGGCTTCGCGCCTTTTGACGACCATGCTCTCGCTGGTCGCGCCGGGATCCTGTTTGCGGATCCGCAGAATCCGCTCGTACTCGCTTCTGGCGCTCTTCAAAGCGGCGCGGACATTGCCGTACTGCCCCTGGGCGCTGCGCAGACTGGTCTCGAAATCGCGCTGCTCCAGCTGGGCCAGAACATCCCCTTCCCGCACCTCCTGCCCCTCCCCGACGGGAAGCCGGGTGAGGGTGCCGGAAACCTGAAAGGCCAACTCCGCCCGCCTGGCCGCCCGCACCGTGCCCGGAAACGAGCGTTGCGTGGCTTGCGAAGCCAGTCCGACGGTCATCATCTTGACAGGCCGGGGCTCCACGGACCCCTCCTGCACCTCCTTTTGACCCTCGCACGCGGCCAGGAGGACCAGACAGACAACCACAACGGCCGCGCCGGGAAAGAAATTCCCGAGACGGCGAGAATTTTCGTTCAATCTGCTCATGCGGGCACCATCCTAATTTTGCTGCTGCGAGTGACAATCCCCTACGGCCGCCGTCTTCTAATTCCGGCACGCCTGCCCGGGCGAAGTTTCCCGTGTAGACCTTGGCACGGTCTTTCACATGACCCACCTATAGCAGATTCACCCACAGTTCCAGTCATGATTTACCGATAATTACCCGCTCCTCTGCTCTGCCGGACGCCACAGCAGCAGCGTCACGTTGAGACGGTGGCGGCATTCGGTGCGCCAGATATCATCAACCGCAGGTCATGTTCTCCAAGCCTTCGTTTCTATCTCAAAAAGCAATTATTTATCGAATAGTTTATCCTCTATGATATCACTGCAAAAAGTCGTCATCCCCTTGAAAAAGGGGATGACGACTTTTTAACTATTTGAAAAGAATGGATTCCCGCCTTCGCGGGAATGACACTCAGGTTCTTTCGCGACTTTT
>Ga0180007_10005029_pt1 | contig 13650 bp, 9 predicted proteins | sample MM_PC_MetaG_FD_121122 | JGI IMG/M metagenome (GOLD analysis project Ga0180007, IMG submission 121122) | Groundwater microbial communities from the Aspo Hard Rock Laboratory (HRL) deep subsurface site, Sweden - MM_PC_MetaG | ecosystem: Environmental > Aquatic > Deep subsurface > Groundwater... | reverse complement strand
TTCTTAATGATTCCTAACTTACCGCTACATTAAGACAAAATTAAGCTGTTTTACCAACACGAAATCATGCATAGCTCCTAAATTTAAATATTCTGGATCAATATCAATTAGTGAATTGTGTATTCCGAACGCGTATTTTTTATAGCTGGACCATGTATATTGATCCGGCTTGTTAACCAAGCCAGCAAAAACCGGGTTTAACTCGATATAAGCCACGCAAGTTAAAAGATATTTTTCGCTATCAATGATTCTAGATTGATATCTGCTTTGCCATAATCTCCCTTGTCGACAATATTTTACGCGATGTTTCATTGAGTAACCGTGATTTATCCATTTCATAGCCTTAGATAAATTATCACCGTCAGCCTTAATCATTAAATGATAATGATTTTCCATTAAACAATAATGGAATATTTGTATTGAATATTTCTGTTTACAGTTTCTAATCAGATTGATAAAGGTACTAAAATCATCTTCTGTATTAAATATCGTGGCTCCGTTATTGCCGCGATTATAGATATGATAGACTCCTTCTTCCGAAAGGAGATTGCGTGCTTTTCTTGTCATACAACGACCATTTAGCACGAGGTTTATTAGAGTGCAAGTGTGTGTAAAATATGATGTATACATTAACGTAGATTTAAAAAATAGTACCTGTCCCTTTTGTGTGTCGAGGGTGACAGGTACTAATAGTACTAATAGCAAAAAACCGCCGTTGGGCGGTTTTTTATATAATGCATGCTCGATCTGTAAGCCGAATTCTGTCATTACAACTCAGCGAACCGAGCTGTAACGGACGGTCATCTATCTGGGATCGTAATTACTCACGACCTCTAGCGAGCTACCAAATTTGCTCTTGCACCGGACAGGGTTTTCCACGGCGCCGCTCTCACGGCTGTCCCGCGTGGGCTCTTACCCCACGATTTCAACCTTACCACCTACCGAAGTAGATTCATCTCGAAAGATTGTGGCGGTATATTTTCTGTTGCACTTTCCCTGGGCTTGGAGCGAAAGATCCTTTTCCCGTATCCCGGGAAAAATCCCCATCACTTTACTCCCGGTCGCCGTTAGCGACTGTCCACTTCCTCGACATTACTATCGAGGGGTGTTCGGACTTTCCTCCCCTGCCTTGCGGCGAGGGCAACCATCCGATCGACCATGCATGCTGTGAATACTAACCAAAAAAAACCGAAATGTCAAGCCTCCCGGCAATCATTACCCGGCAATCATTGCAGCTCAAAATAATCTGCTCGCGCGCGTTGTTTAATCCAGTTACAAGAAGTATTATAAATAAGAATTTATTCTCGAAAGCATGAACTGTTGGACTTATTTAAAAAAAACGCAACAAAGCTATCGTCAATCTGGTTTTACTCTTCTTGAACTTCTCATTGTAATAGCAACGATCGGTCTACTTCTCACCATTGCTTCTGGGCCTCTGCTCGGTTCACGCGTCAAGGGAAGAGACCAAAAAAGACTCGAGGACTTGCGTCAAATCCGCCAAGCTTTAGATATGTATTTGTCCGACCACGGTGAATATCCACCATCTCCATTGGGTTATAACAAAAATAGTTATTACAACAGCTGTATCACTAATCCAGCCGACAGTCGCGCTTGGGTACACCTGGAAGACCTGCTCGATCCTTACATTGATCGATTACCCATAGATCCTCTCAATCGACCAATTTCCTGGCCGTGGGTTGATGGAGTTAATTGTTATGCTTATGGCAACGTCGGCAGTCCGAATTATCCCGCCTCAGCACCACTCACTCCAACCAAAGAGCCGACCTACGATTTAACTGCGCAGCTAGAATCAACCAGCCATCCAGAAAGGTGCGCTATTAAAGATTATAAATTTTATTTTTCTGATGCCCACTGGTGCAGAGCCTTCGGTGGCGGATACTCAAATCAAATTTATGAGGCTTCGCCCTTCTAATTAAATGTCCCGTCCCGAATTTATTTATAAACAGTAAAAGCCGGCTCTCCAGCCGGTTTTTAATGAGATAACCTTAAAATTACTTTTTTCGACGCTGATTTTAAATCTAATTGCCTAAACTGACATTTAAGCTTATTATTACGTTCAGTTACAGATCCCTAAAAGACTTATGAAACGCGCAGAAACAGCCTTTACTGCCGCGCTCGTACCGCTCGATTATTTGCTGGTCTTTGCGGCAGCGCTAACAGCATACAACTTGCGTTTTGGTTGGCTGGCCGAACTACGGCCCGTTATATTGGAAATCCCCTTCCGCAACTATCTATTGTTTTCAGGAATGGTTGCGGCAGTTTTTGTGTTATTCTTTGCTTTCGCTGGCTTATATGGTATCAGTGGTCCGCGTCGGCTACGCCTGGAAGTCACCCGGTTATTTTTGGCTTGCTCAACCGGCATCATGACAGTTATCGCGTTTATCTTTTTCAGACGAGAACTTTTTGAATCGCGCTTTATTGTACTGGCGGCTTGGTTTTTTTCAGTAATTTACGTAATCGTCGGACGCATCTTGATCAGATTACTACAACGATTGCTTCTAAAGTATGGGGTTGGAGTGCGTCGAGTAGCTATTGTCAGCCATGACCAGCGATCCAGTAACGCATTAACAACTGCATTTGCCAATCATCCGGCTCTGGGTTATCGCGTTATAATGCACTTTCCACAATTTGATGATACAACTCGAGCGGAACTCAATCGTTTGGTCGAGGAGGATAAAATTGACGAAATCGTCGCTACGGGCGCCGATGCTGATCGTGAAACCCTGACGCGCATTCTTGGTTTTGCTTACTCTCATCAGCTGGGTTTCAAATACACCGCTGATCTTCTGACAACTCACGCTAAAAATACTGAGTTAGGCGACGTTGCTGGCCTACCATTTGTCGAGATTAAGGGCACGCGCCTGGATGGCTGGGGACGCATTTTTAAGCGTGTTTTTGATGTGGTTGTTGCTCTAATCCTAATTATCATCACCTCGCCAGTAATGCTAGTAACAGCGGTGGCAATTAAACTCGATTCTCGTGGTCCAATATTTTTTTCACGCCTGGACGATGATCGTCCGGTAGCTCGCATCGGTGAGCATGGTCGGTCTTTCCGATATATTAAATTCCGCTCAATGAAACCACGCACCCACAGTATGCGCTACAAAGAATTGGCTGATTACGACGTTCGCAAAGATGGACCGCTGGTTAAAATTAAAGATGATCCACGCATCACGCGCGTTGGAAAATTTATCCGACGTTATTCCATTGATGAACTGCCGGAGCTCTTTCTGGTATTGATTGGAGAAATGAGTTTAGTGGGGCCGCGACCTCATTTACCGGAAGAGGTGGAAAAATATTTAGAGCATCATCGCCGCGTTTTGTCGGTTAAACCCGGTATTACTGGCTTGGCGCAAGTTTCTGGTCGGGCGGATCTATCTTTTGAAGATGAAGTAAGATTGGATACCTATTATCTGGAAAATTGGTCACCTTGGATGGATCTGGCCATACTAATAAAAACTCCAATAGTGGTTTTGGAAAGAAAAGGGGCTTTTTAGAAACTAAAATTTTATTCCTTAATTTAGTACCTGTCACCCTCGTCAGACATGAGGGAGAGGTGACTATTCTTCGTTCCACCTTACTCCCTTACCTGTCCCTTTTACCTGTCGAGGGTGACAGGTACTAAATTAAAACGCAGATGAAATTGGCTTTGGTCCATGATTACTTGATTCAAGATGGTGGTGCAGAACGCGTTCTGCAGGCTTTTCAGGATATCTGGCCTGACGCACCGACCTATGCTTTGCTGTATGATCCCAAACGATTCTCCGGCATGTTTCGCAATCGCGAAATAAAAACTTCTTTGTTGCAAAAAATTCCTTTTTCTCTGAAACGTTACAAGTGGCTGATGCCTCTGATGCCGGCGGCAACCGAACGTTATGATCTGTCGGACTTTGATGTGGTACTGTCCAGCACTTCAGCCTTCGCCAAGGGTATTATCACCAGACCGGAAACTCTACATATCTGCTATTGTCATACTCCAACCCGCTATCTGTGGTCGGATACTCATTCTTACATTAGTGAGATTGGTTTACCTGGACCAATCAAAAGCATCATGCCACTAATATTGTCCGCAGTTCGTTCTTGGGATCGCATGGCTGCCGACCGAGTTGATTATTTTGTGGCTAACTCAGACACCGTGCGTCGTCGCATTCGCAAATATTATCGTCACGACAGCACAGTAATTCATCCGCCAGTCGATACCTTCCGCTATCGCATCTCAAATCAAATTGATAATTACTATGTGGCGGGTGGACGACTGGTCGCCTACAAACGCTTCGATATTGTGGTGAAAGCGTTTAATAAACTTGGTATACCACTCAAAATTTTTGGTGAGGGACCGGAGTTTAATTCTTTGCGAAAATTAGCCAATAAAAACATTGATTTCCTTGGCAAATTAAGCGAGCCGGAAAAAACGGAATTATACAGCCATGGCCTGGCTTATCTGCATCCACAGGAAGAAGACTTCGGTATTACGGCCGTCGAAGCGATGGCCGCCGGCCGACCAGTTATTGCTTTCGGTAAAGGTGGCGCACTCGAAACTGTCATTGAAGGCGTGACTGGTACTTTCATTCACGAACAAACTTGGGAAGAGTTGGCGAATGCTGTTATCCGATTCGAGCCGGAACGCTATGACCCGCAAACTATCAGAACACACGCAGAGCAATACGATGTGGAAGAGTTTAAATCACGCATTCAACAGCTGGTCGAACGGGCGCATCGTGCCTGGAACTCAGGTGACGGACCAGAAAACGAGCAGGAACGAGTAAATATCTTGGAAAAAAATCGTGGACGAGACATGGTGAAATCTTATGAGGATCGCCGTTGATATCCGACCATTATTGGAATGTAATCGTGCCGGAGTCTCACTGTACACATTGAACCTGGTGCGTAAATTGATTGAGTCTGGAGCGCATGACTATGCGCTCTTTTGCAATTCTTCTCATCGGCCGGCACCGATCGATGTGCCGACTGGTTCGAAAGTCAATCATTATTTCAGTCAGTATCCAAATCGTCTTCTGAATACTTCGTTTGCCTTTCTGGGTTGGCCAAAAATTGAAACACTCGTTGCTGGGGCTGATCTGGTTTATCTACCAAATCTTAATTTCATCGCCACCAATCGACCGCTTGTCGTAACCGTGCATGATTTATCTTTTCGAAGATACCCGCGGTTTTTTTCAAAAAAACAACGCCTGTGGCATTGCTTGGTAAACGCAGAAAAAATGATCAAAAAAGCCGCGGCAGTAATCGCAGTTTCGCAACACACCAAAGATGAGATTATAGAATCATTCGGTGTCTCTCCGGATCGCATTCACGTAGTGACACCGGCGGTTGGTGCTGAATATCGTCCGAGCCCAACAACGGAGATCGCTACCGTTCGGCAAAAATATAATCTACCTGAAAAATTCATTTTTTACTTAGGCACGCTGGAACCGCGCAAGAATGTCACTGGACTTATTGCGGCTTATAACCAACTCGAGAGTGACGTGGGCCTGGTGCTGGCTGGTGGTGAAGGCTGGTTGTATCAACACATCTACGCCGCTGCCAAAAATTCACCTAAGAGACAACAAATTAAATTTATCGGCTATGTAGCTGAAGCCGATAAACCAGCACTTTATTCAGCTGCGTCAATTTTTGCCTATCCATCTTTTTATGAAGGGTTTGGCATGCCGGCGCTCGAGGCCATGGCCTGCGGTACACCGGTTGTGGCCAGCCACACATCTTCACTTGGCGAGGTAGTTGGAGATGGCGGCTTGCTGGTTAATCCGGCTCGAGTAGATGAGTTAGTGCTGTCATTACAAGAACTATTGAGCAATAAAAAATTGTGTGAACTTCTTGCAGAAAAAGGTATTAAACGAGCCCAGCAATTCACCTGGAAACGGAGTGCTGTGGAACTGGAAAAAGTTTTTTCTAGTTTATTTACAGCCTAAATTGATCAAAAACTTTACAATCTCCTATCGACAAAATTCACCGATAACTTTTTTTATCGGAGCGTAAGATCTACGATGCTCCAAACAAATACCCAGACGAGCCAAAGCCTCCTGATGAACTCTGGTGCCATATCCCTTATGCTGGGCAAAACCATAGCCTGGATATTGTCGATCTAGCTCACTCATAAGAAAATCGCGCTCGGTCTTGCAGATAATCGAAGCGGCGGCGATGGACTTCACATATAAATCGCCTCTAATTATATTTTTCTGTGGTAAATCCAGGTCAGCTATCCTGAACCCATCTACCAAAATAAATTGTGGTTGCAGTGCTAATTTCCTTATTGCCCGACGCATAGCCAGCGCCGCCGCCTGTCTAATATTCAATTGATCTATCTCAGCTGCACTGGCACTGCCGACCGCCCAGGCAGCTGCCTTATTTTTTATTTGCTCAGCCACGCGTTGTCTCTGACTGAAAGAAAGAGTCTTGGAATCACGTACTAATCCAAGGCGTGAATCAATCGGTAAAATAACTGCCGCCGCCAAAACCGGTCCAGCCCAACAACCACAGCCAGCCTCATCTACTCCGGCCACCACCGAATAACCCTCGGTCAACAGGGTTCTTTCTTCTAAAAAAGTTGGTTTAATGACAGCCACCATATTCACTCCGAACCTAACCGCAGTAATTTTTATTGATCGTCGATTTAACCTGAAAAAATTATTCCACTGTCACCGACTTGGCGAGATTGCGAGGCTGATCCGGATCATGACCGCGAGCCAGAGCCGTATAAAAAGCCAGCATTTGCAAAGGAATAACGTTCAATATGGGCGATAACATCTCCAAAGTTCGCGGCACAAACATAATATCGTCAGTCAGAGAAAGAATCTCCTCATCTCCCTCACTAACCACAGCAATCACTGGCGCACGACGGGCGCGCACCTCTTCTACGTTTGATCTAACCTTTTCAAAAACACTATCGCGGGTCATTAACGCCACGACTGGTAGTGAAGGATCGAGCAATGCCATTGGACCATGTTTCAACTCACCAGCAGCAAAACCTTCGGCATGTAAATATGAAATCTCCTTCATTTTTAGTGCACCTTCAAAAGCTACGGCCGCATTATATTTCCGACCAATAAAAACCATATTTGGAGAGTGTGCATATTTACGTGCCAACAGCCGAATCCATTCTTCCTGACGCAAAATGCGATCTATTTTGTGAGGCAACACTCGAAGCTCCTCAGCTATTTTTACACCTACTGACCTGGACATGCCACGCATTCGACCTAAGAACATTGTCAGCAAAGCAAAAACCGTCACCTGGGCCACAAAGGCCTTGGTGGAAGCCACGGCAATCTCCGGCCCAGCATGAACAAAAACTCCAGCATCCGTTTCCCGGGCAATAGACGAACCAACAGCATTAACCACACCGATGGTTAGAACCCCCTTTTGTTTGGCTTCACGAAGCGCTCCTAGCGTATCTGCAGTTTCACCGCTTTGTGATACGACGATTATAGCCTCTCGCTTTGGGTCTAAAATTGGCTTACGATAGCGAAATTCTGAAGCTAACTGAACATTAACCGGTAAGCCGGCATACTCTTCCAACATGTAACTACCAATGGTTCCAGCCAAACAGGCTGAACCACACCCAACGATAGTCAAACGTTTCAAATCACGCAGCTGATCAACCACGTCAGATAAACCACCCAAAACTGCCAACCCTTCGGTAAAATCCAACCGACCTCGGATGGCGTTGGTAACCACCTCTGGCTGCTCATGCATTTCTTTGAGCATGAAATGCGAATATCCACCACGCTCCATCTCCCCCACAGTTATCTCAATGGACTCGATCTTTTTATCCGTCCGATTTCTATCCAGTGAAAAAGTCTCCACGCCACTGTCTGAAAGCACAGCTACCTCATTGTCATCAAGATACATAATATCCTGTGTATACGAGATTATAGCTGCCGGATCAGAGGCAACAAAAAATTCATCACGATTTTTGCCTAAACCCAACACTAGTGGACTGCCGCGTCGAGCCGCAAATATCTTCCGCGGTTCATTGGTGCAAATCATCGCCAAACCAAAAGTTCCCTCGAGCTGTACTAAAACACTAAACAAAGCTTCTTCGAAGGTTTTGTTTTGTATTTGTTCTTCGAGTAGATGGGCGATGACTTCAGTATCAGTTTCTGATCGTAATTGATGACCAGATTCGATAATTTTTCTTCGCAATTTATCAAAATTTTCAATAATTCCATTATGGACAACAGCAATCGTTCCCTGACAATCCAAATGTGGGTGAGCATTGATATCACTGGGCGGTCCATGTGTAGCCCAGCGAGTGTGTGCAATGCCAACTGTTCCAGAAATCGGATTAACCTGCACAACTGAGCTCAAATTAGCTATTTTCCCGGCAACTTTAACCAACTGAATTTCTTTACTGTCAACTGTAGCCAAACCGGCTGAATCATAACCACGATATTCTAGACGGCGCAGACCTTCGATTAACACCCCAGAGGCGTGTCGTGAACCAATATAACCAACGATTCCGCACATATATTTGGGCTTATTTATTACCAGTCCATTGAAGCATGACCACCGGACAGAGGCAACAAAAATCGCTCTACTTAAATAATGATCATAGGAATTGATCTCGGACTTAAATCACAACACATCTTCTGCTATAATATGCAGGTGAACAAGAGGAGGTTTTTGAACCGCAAGAATCACATGAAAATCGGCATTGATGCGCGCTTTTATGGATCGCTTGGTAAAGGTCTCGGTCGGTATACGAGCGAGCTAATTGCGCATCTCGAACAGATCGACCGGAGAAATGAATATATAATCTTTCTGCGGAGAGATAATTGGGACCAGTATGAACCACGGGTTCCGAATTTTCGCAAAGAACTGGCTGAATATCCTTGGTATACTTGGCGCGAACAATTGCTATATCCGCGCCAGCTAAATCGCCGGCAACTGGACTTAATGCACTTCCCGCATTTCAACGTACCCCTGCTGTATCGCAAACCTTTCGTAGTTACGATTCATGATCTGATTTTGTTGCAACACCCGACCCCTCGAGCCACGACGCTAGGACCACTTCTCTACTGGTTTAAATATCGAATGTACCGATTGGTGATCAAACGAGCTCTACAGCGGACGCGAGGAATACTAACTGTTTCAAAAACTTCTCGAGAGGAAATTGTTCGTCTATTTCCTTTCATAGAACGAAAACAAATTGTTGTTACTTATGGGGCCTGCGCCTCCAAATTCCGCGGAATCGAGGCTAACGACACGCAAAAAAATAAAACCGTGCTCGGACTAAAGGATCCCTTTATGCTTTATGTGGGTAATGCCTACCCCCACAAGAACCTTGAACGATTAATACAAACATTCCGCATCTTCCGTCAGCTGGGTCATAAAAACTGGCAGCTTGTTCTGGTCGGTGCACCAGATTACTTCTATCACCGATTGCAAAAAGAAACCTTGGGCGATGGTCAGGATGTAGGTGTTATTTTTACTGGGCATGTCAAAGATGAAGAACTAACCGCTCTCTATCGCCAGGCACAATTCTATATTTTTCCTTCATTGTGTGAAGGGTTTGGTCTCCCGCCTCTTGAGGCAATGTGCAACGGTCTACCTGTAGTTTCGTCGAATCGTTCTTGTCTGCCCGAGGTGTTGGGTGAAGCGGCTATCTATTTCAACCCAGATGATCCGGACGACATGGTTCGAGCCATGACTCAACTCGCTGAAAATGAAACTCTACAAAAAACACTGATTGAAAATGGTTATAGACAAACGCAAAAATTTAACTGGGAAACTACCGCTAAAAAAACCCTGGAACTCTACGAATCCTGTTTACATGGACAACATCGCGCATAAATTGATAGTCGCTGAAACTGCGACCCGCGAAACTCCGCCAACCAAGCTGTCGGATGATTTTGGCTGGGCTCAAAAAATGTTAATCGACAAAAAACGAGAGGGGTCACCTCATCTAATTGATCTAAAAACGACTACGGAGAAATCAACTGATGAACAATTGCAATCGACTAAGCCGGAAAAAAAACGACGCTTGCCCAACAAATGGAGGATGATCCTTGATGAACGTATTTATCTGCGAGACATGCGTCATCGTTCGGTTTCGGTGCGACCGCGTGGTTGGCGCGATCTTCCAGCCAAGGACGCTACGACTCTTTGGCATGCCGTGAGTCTAGCGGTGCAGGGTTTCTTTGCTGAACACCCACTGGCTGAATTGACTGTTTTATCTTTACTACAAACCATGGTGGTTTTAGTCTGGAAATTACTGACTGCGCCAATCGGCACTCTGAATCAATCGCTGGAAACTAAGGAACCGATACCAAGTCAACAAAAAATTGTTCTGCCTTTGACGACTGTTGTTCCACTCGTAAACAAAGACGCGCGGACAAGCATATCGCTGCGTACTCTAAACCCCGCCACCAGACGGCGTGGTGCATTGGGGTACGCGGCGATCGCGCTAACTTTGTTTCTATCTTTCGGTGCTTACGCATCCTTTAGCTCTTTGACTCAAACCAAAGAAGCGGTGATGGCTCGCGGACTCAATGCTATCGATTATTTAAAAAGCGCCGGAGCGGCAGCGCAGGCCAAAGATTTTAGCGGAGCAGAAGCAGCCTTTAGCCTGGCTGGCCAGGAGTTTCAAAGAGTGAAGGATGGGCTGGGAGCATTAACCGGCATACTGACGACGGCTGGAACAATAGCACCGTCGACCAAAGTTTCTGGTGCCGGATTAATGTTGGTGGCCGGTGAATCACTGGCTGAGGGTGGTAGGCATATGTCTGCTGGGTTGGCCGCACTCGAAACCAGTGCACCGCCAGCCGATCGGCTACGAGGTTTAAACGCTAACGTGTTGCGCGCCATACCTTACCTGAAACGTGCCTCCCAGGCTATCGCCATGACCTCGCCGGACACTCTACCGGAGGAATATCGCAACACGCTTGATCTGGCCAAAGCAGAATTGCCAAACCTGCTTATTAGCATCGAGGAAGTAGCCAATATTTCCGGTTTTCTAGCCTTAATCATGGGTTCTGAGGAGCCTCGTCGCTATCTACTGGTATTTCAAAATACCGCTGAAATTAGACCTACTGGCGGATTTATTGGCAGCTTTGCACTACTTGATGTAAACCGCGGACAAATCACTAATTTAGAAATACCCGGTGGAGGTTCTTATGATCTGCAAGGTAGCTTAACCGCAAAAATAGCGGCTCCTAAGCCACTGCGACTAATCAATCCTCGCTGGGAATTTCAGGATGCAAATTGGTCACCAGATTTTCCCACCTCGGCTCAACGATTAGCTTGGTTCTATGAAAAAAGCGGCGGACCAACGGTTGATGGAGTCATAGCAATCAATTCTACGGTGATGGAAGATCTGTTGAAAATAGTTGGCTCAATCGAAATGAATGAATATGATGTTATTTTGACTGCGGAAAATTTCGTCGTGGAAACTCAACGAGAAGTAGAGTTGGATTATGATCGTGAAGCAAATCGCCCCAAACAAATATTGGCGGACTTGGCACCAAAAATTCTGGAGCGGGTAATGTCGACTGATTGTGATGGTTATATCCAACTGGCGAAAGCGCTAGAGACATCACTAACCAATAAAAACATTCAACTTTGGTTTACAAATTCTGAGATACAAAATCAGGCCATGGATTTTGGTTGGTCCGGTGAATTAAAATCAGCTACTGGAGATTATTTACAGATCGTTCACACCAATATTGCCGGACAGAAAACAGATGCGGTTATGAACGAAAATGTCTCGCATGAAGTTAAAGTTCTGGCTGATGGATCGGCTATTGTCACGCTAAAAATAAAACGCTCTCATCATGGGGTCGCCGGCGAGCAGTTCAGCGGAGTCAGAAATGTGGACTATCTCCGAGTTTATGTTCCACTTGGCAGCTCATTGGTGGAAGCGGAAGGCTTCGAAATCCCCGACCCTAAACTATTTCAGTTCCCAGAGGCTGATTATGAACCTGATCCAACCATTGCTTGGCGTGAAGAACATGAACTAATCGATCGTCGCTCGGGTACCCGCACCTCTGTGGAAAATGGAAAAACTGTCTTCGCTAACTGGGTGCAAACCGACCCCGGCGAAACTAATGAAGTAAAAATTATCTACCAACTACCTCTAGAGATAACTAAACTGCAAGAACCGAACGGTGGCAGACTTGCTTCTATGTATGCCCGTTTAACCAACAGCTCGTCAGGACAACAAATCACCTACTCGCTACTCGTACAAAAACAGTCCGGAACAAATCCAATCGAATTCACATCAACCATTGATATGCCGCGCGGTTATCACATAATCCAGGAATTGCCGAATTATGAAACCGATGATCGTGATCGGGAAGTAACTAGCCTGATAATCGATAATGATTATCTTTTCGGTCTAACGGCTGAGTCGCCGCTACTGGTTGATTAATTTTTATGCCGAAGACAAGAAAGAACAAAAAAAGACGACCAGACACGCGACCAATCAAACCCCAACCGCCATCCGACTGGATTTGTCCTGAAAGCATCTCGATGATGGCTGAAGATGACCGACTTCTATCCAGAGTTAGAACAGAAGATATTGAAAAAGAATTGTCGACCATTTACTTAGAAAATGAAGATGTAAAACCTGATATGACTCGCCTTGAACAAGCCAAACATTCAACATTTAAAAAAATTGTTGTTGGTGGGCTAGTTTTTTTATCTGTTCTGGCTGGAATTTCAGCCTTGGGTTTCTTCTACTTTGGTCAACACAAAGGAGGCTTTACTGGTGAACAAGTTACTCTCTCTATCGATGGACCGAGCGAGGTAAAAAGTGGCGAACCTGTCACTTATACGATTAAATATCGCAACGCCTCGGATGTGCCACTGGGCACCGCTTCTTTAGAATTACGCCTACCAGATAGTTTTCACCTTCAGACTTCTAACCCAGAAATGATAGATAAAAACACCTGGAAAATCGGCTCGATGCCGCCACGGGGAGAGGGGCAGGTACAAATCGATGGTTTGGTTCTGACACAAATCGATAAAGAATTTGATATTCAGGGCATCATTACCTACCGACCGGCTAACTTTAATTCTGAGTTTCAAAAAGTAGCCACTAAAACTATTAAAACGGTTGGTTCTGTGCTGAATTTGGAAATACAGGGGCCAGATAAAATCTTGCCAGGTGACTTGGTTGAGCTAACTATTTTATATAAAAATGATTCGGATTCGATCATCGATAATGCGGTCGTCACAGCCAACTGGCCAGCTGAATTCATTCCGGAATCTTCCGAGCCAATGGCGACTGATGAAACTTTTAGTCGTTGGGATGTTGGATCTTTATTGGGGCAAACTTCGGGTTCAATTACAGTTATGGGGACTTTCGCTTCCGAAGCCCAGGGTCAGATTAATCTACCAATCACCTTTGGTTTTATTACCGCCGATGATAATTATGTCGAACAGGCAAAAACCGAATTGATTACTGAAGTTCTGCAGGGTCAATTAGTGGCTGCCCTGGTGTTAAATGGTAAATCAGAAAATCAGACTGCTTATTTAGGGGACAACTTGCGCTATTCAGTTAGTTATCGAAATACCGGCGAAGCCAGTCTAGGCAATGTCGAAATCGCCGTGGTTATTTCTGTAACACCAGAAGAAGCCGACTTGGTACTTTGGAATGAGCTTGAAGATGAGGCG
>Ga0180007_10005028_pt1 | contig 13654 bp, 18 predicted proteins | sample MM_PC_MetaG_FD_121122 | JGI IMG/M metagenome (GOLD analysis project Ga0180007, IMG submission 121122) | Groundwater microbial communities from the Aspo Hard Rock Laboratory (HRL) deep subsurface site, Sweden - MM_PC_MetaG | ecosystem: Environmental > Aquatic > Deep subsurface > Groundwater... | reverse complement strand
TGTTGCTTTTGAAATTACAAATCAATTTCAAGGGCTCAAAAAAAGTGAAGCTTTTTTTGTTGCTTTTGAAATTACAAATCAATTTCAAGGGCTCAAAAAAAGTGAAGCTTTTTTTGTTGCTTTCCAAAAAGTTCTTAAACTTAGGAAAAACTCAATAAATCATGTCCAAATACAAACTAGTATGTTTTGATGTTGACGGTACTTTAGTAGACAATGTAACATTCTCATGGGAACTCTTCCACAATTACTTTGAAGTTGACATGAAAAAGAGAGATGAAATGAGGGCAAAGTTCTTCAAAGGAGAAATAGACTACCTTCAATGGGCTAACCATGATATTGGTATGTGGATAGAGAAAAAAGCAACAAAAAAGGATTTCCTCAAAGCAATGAAAGATCTTAAACTGATGCAAGGCGCATTAGAAACAATAAAAGAGCTGAAAAAACATAACATAAAGCTCGCAATAATCTCAGGAAGCTTGGATATAATCCTGGAAAAAGTTCTTCCAAACTACAAAGAATTCTTTGACGATGTTTTTCTAAGCCACCTAATCTTCGACAAAAACGAAAAACTCATCGGAGCAAAAGTAACCCAGTATGATATGATGAAAAAAGCAGAAGCCCTAAGAAAAATAGCCAAAAGAGAAAATATTGATCTAAAAGAAACAGTGCATATTGGCGATCATCATAATGATGTGGAGATAGCTAAAATAGCAGGTTTATCCATAGCATTTGACTGTAAAGACAACGAACTAAGAAAAGTAGCAGATATAGAGATTAAAAAAAAGGATTTAAGAGAGGTTCTTAAGAATATAATCTAGGGATTCCTTCAGCATATTTTTATTATTATATTTTCTAATTCTGATCTTTAACAAATTTTTATTTAATGGTCTATTCCGTTTAATGGATTTTATCAATAATGGAACAGCACGAACAATATTATCCACTATAGTAATATTAGCACTCTTAGAAGTACGGGATAATGGATTCAGATCAACAGTAATAACTTTCTTACCCATCCTACGCAAAGCTAAACATCTATCTCCATCCTCTAAAGGAACAAAAACAACATCTGCCTTTGCAATTCCTTCTTCGTTGCAATACTTACGATTATGCTCGATATATTTAACAATCCCTTTATGGGGCAGTAAAACTTCCTTAGCACCCTTCTTCTTAAGTTCTAAAGCAATAGCCAACTCCCTTTTCTTAGAAGCGTGAAATATATTAACCTCTAACTTAGCAGGAACAACCTTGCTCAATTCAACAAGTTCCTTAGCGCACAAAGCAGCGGCATTTCCATTCACAGAAATAACTGGATGTTTAGCAGCCAATAATAAACAAGCAGCTGCTTCAATTGCATCGAAAGCAAACTTAGAAGTTTTCTCCCCTATCAGATAATCAAAAGCCTCTCCACGACCATGTGCAATCAACCCATGCACTGAAGTTATTCCTTTCTCTACTCCTTTAACTACCATATCCCTTGTCCTCAAAGACAAATACCTTGGATGTGATTTTGGAACCCCCATAACCCTATAGAATTATCTCTGCTTATTAAATATTTCCCTTAGTTCCCCTTCACTAAGCTGCCTACCGACATATCTTGCATTAATCTCCTGCCCCACTAAGATAGGTTCCATAAATTCCATTACAGCAAATCCAGTAACCCCTCCAATCTTCTCACCTGTAAACATCCCAGAAGCAACCTTGATTCCATCTAGGTATAATTCCTGCCCAACATCTTTCTTAAATGTATACCCTATCTGGTGCATATTTCCATCTAGAAGATTTATCGTCTCTGCTTTAATCAAGGGAAGTCCTGCTTCAAGTGTTGAATCTATGAAATTATACTTTATTCCAAATCCATCAACCACCTTAGAAGAAAATAAAACAACATACCTTAATCTCTGGGAAGGGTTAATAAATATGCTTGACATATCTATCTTAGTGAACATTATCAAAGTGCCTTCATTCACATTCGGCACATCGCCGCCTTTATTATCGAACATTATATCCACATAATCAGGCTCAGCTGGCTTCCTTTCTCTTTGAGATACTATAACCAAAACTAATATGAACAATAAAAACAGAACCCATTTATTCTTTTTAAAAAAAGTTATAGCGCTGCCCATCCCTGCCTCACAAACTCAACAGCAATAGCAACTATAATAAGCCCCATTATTCTTGAAAAAACCTCTGCCCCCTGCTTTCCAAATATTTTCAAAAAAGGCCCTGATAGCCTCAAAAGAATAAAAGCTAGAATAAGATTGGCAATTCCTGCCAAAAGAGGAATCCAATAACCATAATTGCCTACTAAGATAAGCACAGTAGTGATAACTCCGGGCCCAGTAAGGAGGGGAGTTCCCATTGGAACAACTGCTAAATCCTTTGTTTCGCTCTTATCTTTTTTGAATTTTATCCCCAAAGTTATTTCAATACCCAATATAAGAAGTATTATGCCCCCAGCTATCTTAAAGCTGGATATCCTAATGCCAAAGAAATTCAACAGGTGGTTACCTAAAAAAAGGAATATTACTAAAACAATCCCAGCTATAAGGACAGCCAGGGCAATATTTTTCTTTTTCTCCTGCTCTGAAAATGATTTATTCAGCCCATAGAATATGGGGATATTCCCCAAAGCATCCATAATAACAAAGATTGCCATAAATGATTTTAAAAACGCATCTAACATATACCCTATCTTAAAAGAACTTATTTAAGAAGTTTTCTATTTTAAAATGCCAGCTCTGACATTACTTACCCTCAACTTACTGCACCCCTCAAAAGGAATGCTGCTAAAAACGCTGTTCCCAAGCATATTCATAGAAGCAGCGCCTTTATTCTTCTCAACTTCGCTGATTACTTTCAAAACCCGCTTATCCTTTAACAAGCCAGCCTTTTCAGTAAATTCCTTAGATATCTTGATCAGTTGCGCAAGTTTTATTTTTTTATCTTTTTTAATTTTATTTATTGATTTTAAGCCGTATTGGTTTATCTTCTTTTTCATCTCTTTGCTGGTTATAACTTTTTTTGTGTTTATTGGTCCAAACGACCTATAATAAATTACTTTTGTGTCAATATTCAGTCTTTTAGCGCTTAATGGGCTTCCTTTTCTATCTCTTATTAATAATCCGCCTAAAAACTCTGCAGTTACAGTCCCTAATCCGGTATTATTGATTACCTCTGCCCTATGCGCCATCAAAGCTAATAACCCCCTTGATTTTTTCAGTTTCAACAGCCCATTAGCAGCAAACAGCGCAGCTAAAGTGCAGGCTCCGCTCATCCCATAACCGCAGCCAATAGGCAGTTGAGTCTTTATAACTATATTTAAAGGCTCTTTTGTAAGAAACCCCAAAGCAGTCTCTACAGTTGGAAACCTTTTTTTAACCTTATTAACAATTATGACATTCTTCTTACTTCTACTGACCTCAGCAATTGCACCTTTATCAATAGCAAAGCTCACACCCAAAGAGCCTTTCTTTAGGGGATTTTTATTCTCCACAATAGAAAAAAAGCAGGTTATATTTCCAGGTGAAAATGCTTTTATCATCTTACTAACTCAAGAATCCTCTTACCAATCTCCCTCTTACCCCCTTTAACATGCTCTACCTTCTTACCTACAATCACAACATCATTCTCCTCGCTTCCAAAAACCCCTTTAGAGACATCATTAGCAACAACAAAGTCAGCATCAGCTCTCTTCAAAAGCGAATTGGCACTATCGACTAATTCTTTCTCACTAACCTTATACTCAGCCTTAAACCCAACTAGCTTTATCTTTTTATTAAGTTTTTTTATTGAATCGATTATTTTTATCGTCTTTTTTAATCTTAAAATTAAACATTTATTAGATTTTATTTTCTTATTGGATTTACGAATAATGGAAAAATCGCTCACTGCAGCAGCATGGATCATTATATCTGCACTTTTTATATTATTTTCAATTTCGTTTGATAACTCATTTACTGAATTTATTTTTATATCATTTATTTTCCCCATCGGCTCAATCTCAGTCTTACCTCTTATCAGAGTAACCAAAGCGCCCATCTTAGCAGCCTCTTCAGCAATATATATTCCCATCTTTCCAGAGCTTTTATTTGTAATAACTCTTACAGGATCTATCTCCTCAACAGTTCCGCCAGCTGTAACAATTATTCTTTTACCTTTCAAACTATTTTTCTTATCAATAAGTTCCTTAATAGATTTTATTATTGTATCAATCTCAGCCAATCTTCCAACACCAGAACAGCCGCAGGCAAGATGCCCTATTCCAGGTTCGACAAAATAAAATCCATTTCTCTTCAATTTCAAAACATTCTCCTGCACTATCTTATTCTCCCACATCTTATAGTTCATAGCAGGACAAATAAGTACAGGAACATTAGTAGCCATTACAGAAGTCGTCAATAAATCATCAGCTATCCCATTAGCTATCTTCCCAATAGTATTGGCAGTAGCAGGGCATATAACAAAAATATCAGCCTTATCAGCCAATGAAATATGTTCTGACTCTTCCCTTTTCAAATAACCTTTATATGTCCATCCTTTATAGAATAATTCAGTATGAACCTTTCTTCCCAACACATTCTCAAACTCTTTCTTACCTATCAGATTATCTGTATTCTTTGAGACTATTATCTCAATATCAAACTCTTTCTTTAGTTTTTCAACTAATTCAATCGCCTTATAGGATGCAATGCTCGAAGTAACTCCCATCACAATAGTTTTCATTATCCTATTAAGAAAGATTGTCTATTTATAAAAGTTATCGAAAATATAGCAAAGAGCATACATAATCGAGCAATGAGTAATGCTCTTTGCTTATTACGAAAAGACAAAATTCTGTTCAAAATTATGTCTTTGAGTATAACTACTTAAAACTATACTCATCAGAAGGAAACTCTCCTTTCTTCACTTCTTTCCTGTATTGAGAAACAGCCTTCTTAATAATCTCATTAACATTAGCATACCTCTTGACAAATTTCGGCTTAAACTCATCATACATGCCTAAAATATCATTAACAACCAATACCTGCCCGTCACAATAAGGTCCAGCGCCTATCCCGATAGCAGGTATCTTCAAAGCATCTGTTATCCTACGAGCAAGCTCAACAGGAACAGACTCTAAAACAACTGCAAAACATCCTGCTTTCTCAAGTTCTAAAGCCATATTAAGAATATCTTCAGCTTCTTTGCTCTCTTTTCCTTTAACTTTATAATCTTCAGCAGTCTGAGGCAATAATCCAACATGCCCCATAACAGCTATTCCATTCTGAGATAAAAACTTGCATACAGCAGGTTTTCCCTCTATCTTCACAGCATCTGCGCCAGAATCAATAAGTGCATTTGCATTCATAAGAGCAAGCTCATTAGTCTCATCAGACTTGTAAGGCATATCAGCAACAATAAAGCTGCTCACAGCTCCTCGCCTAACAGCGCCTGTATGCCTTATCATATCCTGCACAGTAACATCCCGTGTAGAATCATAACCTAAAACTACATTCCCTAAAGAATCACCCACTAAGATAATATCAACATTCATCTCTTCAAGTATCTTAGCCATATTGCTATCATAACATGTCAAGACAACAATCGCTTCGTTTCCTTTCATTGAGATTATTTTTGAAGTGCTCATTTTCTCTTAAGTATTTTCTTCTTCTTTAAATCATTTACTACTCCAGCAACTATCAAAGGAAATATGATTGTAGCATCTCCATGAACCTTTACCTGAGGCGCATTTGCCTTTATCTTGCTCCACGTAACTGCTTCATCTGTCCTTGCGCCAGAATCAGAGCCGTCATACTCTTCCCCAGTATTTACATAAACAGCAAACTCAGCACCCTCTCTAAATATCTGAGCATTCAATGTATAATGTTTTGCAACCCCTCCACCTAAAACAATAACCCCTGTCTTCTCAGCATTCAAAGCAATCTTCACTATCTGCTTTATGTCTTCAGTAATATCCACAAGAAAATCAGGAGTTCTCTGCTTCATAAAAAAGATCATATCCCCAAAAGAACCGTCTGTAAGCGCAGGGCAAAAAACAGGAATCTTGTTCTTATAAGCCCAATAAAGTATTGACTCTTTACTACCAACAGCCTTGCCCACAAACTCAATTATCTCAGAGCTGCAAAGCGCTTTATCCCTCTTCAATTGCATCTTATAAACTTCATCCAAGATTTCATTCATCTTTCTCTCAAAATAAACATACCGGTCATTTGTTACAAATATATTCCCTATCCTGTTAACTCCTTTTTCTGAAAGCACTCTCCCGTTTGAATCAAAACTCCCCAATACAAAAGGCTTTAGCGTCTTTATTACATCCTCTTCTATGCCGCCGGCAGTTGTAACTAAAACATCAACAAGCTTATGCTCAACTAGATATCTAATAACTTCCCTAACTCCAGAACTCACCATATTAGAAGTATACGAAAGAAATATAGTTGCTTTCTCACGCCTCATTGCTTTTATTATCTCGATAGCATTGCCCAGGTTAGTTGCCTGAAACCCAGTGCTTGAATAAGACTTCAAAAACTTGTCAAAATCAAATTTAGCATTAAAATCATATCCTTTTATATGTGGAAAATGGTCCAAATTAGTGCAATTGTCCGGAACATACCCTTTCAAATTTTGTTTAGTCATTTTTCACCTGCAAAAATTATTAATTATAGATTATGGACTAGATAAATTTAAAGAAAAATCTTAAGACCCTGATTTCCTGACACTGTCCATACCCTTCACAAATTGAGGAATGTTTATAAATCTTACTCATTTTTCTTGTTGGTATGAGCTTATTTATAGACGTGCACTGCCACTTAGACTTCAAAGGGATAATAGAAAGATTAGATGAAGTCATAAAGAATGCTGAAAAAGCAGGATTAAAGGCAATAGTAAGCTCAGGGATCACACCAGAAACAAACAAGCAGATGCTGGAAATAGCTAAAAAATATCCTATAGTAAAACCATCTTTCGGACTTTACCCTATGGATGCTCTGACAAGAGAAACAGATGAAAAAAATAACTTTGATGTTGACACAGAACTGGAGTTCTGGGAAAAGAACAAAGACAAATTTGTCTCAATCGGAGAAGTAGGGCTAGACTACAAAAACGGAAAAGATTCAAAGATGCAGAAAGAAGTTTTTCAAAAAGTTTTAGAAACAGCTAAAAAGCTGAACAAGCCAGTTATAATCCATTCAAGAAAAGCAGAGTCTGATGCTTTGGACATATTAGAAAGTTCAGGCTACAAAAAAGTCATAATGCACTGCTTCTCAGGAAAAAAGCACCTGGTAAAAAGAGCATATGACTTAGGTTATTCATTTTCTATACCTACAAATGTTGTAAGGCTGCAGCAGTTCCAGGACATGGTAAAAGAAATAAACATCTCTAACCTATTCTGCGAAACAGACGCTCCTTTCTTAAGCCCGTTCAAAGACCAATTAAACGAGCCTGCTTTTGTCGTAGAAAGCTACAAGAAGATAGCAGAGCTCAAAAGGATGGAATTAGAAGAAGTTGAAAAGAACATCTGGATGAATTATCAGAGGATGTTTACATAAGATGCAAAAAACCCCCTATTACTCATACAAACTAGGGACTCTGCCAAAAGGCTGCCAATTATGCGTCAAAGGTTCTAAACTAGTGATGTTCATAACTGGATTATGCCCGAGATGCTGTTATTTCTGCCCGATATCTGATAAGAAATACCAAAAAGACGTCATCTATGCAGACGAATGGCCTATAACTGATATCAAAGAAGCGATAAAAGAAGCTAAACTGATCAATGCAGAAGGCGCAGGCATAACAGGCGGTGACCCTTTATATAAACTAGACAGGACTCTCAAATTTATCAAAGCATTAAAAAAACAATTCGGAAAAAAATTCCATATCCATCTTTACACTTCCCTTAACTTAATAAATGAAAAAAACCTAAACCAGCTTTACAAAGCAGGATTAGATGAAATAAGGTTTCATCTTGACTTAGACAGCAATAGATTATGGCACAGAATAAAACTAGCCCTAAACTATAATTGGGACATTGGAGTAGAGATTCCAGTAATCCCGAAAAAAGAAAAACATCTGAAGAATATTATCATTTTTTTAAATAAAGTGGGTATTAATGGAAAAAACAAGATTAAATTCCTTAATTTAAATGAATTAGAGATAGCTGACAACAAAGTAAATAAATTATTGGAACTGGGGTATAAAACAAAAGACAGCATGTCCTATGCAGTAAAGGGTTCAGAGAAACTGGCATTGAAACTAATGGATTTTATTCAAAAAAATAATATCAAATTAAATGTCCACTACTGCACAGCCCAGTTAAAAGACAAAGTACAACTGGCAAACAGGATTAAAAGAAGAGCAAAAAACATAAAAAAAACATTTGACACTCTAAACAAAGATGGAACATTGACAAGAGGGGCAATCTACCTAAAAGAATTAAAACCCTCTTTTAACTATAATTCAATCCTTAAGAAAGCAAACAAAACAAAAACAATAAATAAACTTAAGAAAATAAAAAATAATCTAAAAAAAGACTTCAAAATCAACAGCAAACTAATAGAAATCGACAAGAAAAAGCTAAGAATAATAACCAGCACAAAGATAGTAAAGAAAATAAAAAAAGAGATCAACAATAACTTGCTAACTAACTGGGCAAAAGATAATAAGTTGCTAAAAAACACAAAAGACCTGTACTTAGCTGTTGTAACAGAATACCCTACTTTTGATAAGATAAATTTAGAACTCGAATTTATCTAGGATTCATCTGATAAGTGAAGTAAAGCTATAAATTCATTAATGGCGCTGTCCAAGTTGCAGAACATGGCCTGGAAGAAAGGATATTTCTCCAAAAAAGCTTTGCTGACTCGCCAGGTGCAACTAAGAAAACATATCTATGGATCCCTAATTGCCTAAAATAATCTTCAACACCAGCTATCAATCTTGTACCAATACCTTCCCTTCTATGTTCTAAGGCTACATGCAAATCACCCCCAAGTGCAGCCTCATAACCCAGAGTATGCCTCACCTGAACTGGAACAATTAGGTAACTTACAAATCCCACAGGGTAATCTCCAAAAAAAGCTGCAAAAAATCCGCATTGGTATGGTTGCCTTCTTGTAACTTGATTAATATAAGCTCTGCCCACCTCCACTGCATGAGCCACATCATCGAGATATATGGAACTGATAGCAATCCCTGCCCTTACCAAAAACTCAGCAACCCTATCGATCTGCCCATCACCAAGCACATTTGAATGTTTTATCTGTAAAATTCCCTCTAGCATCTCCCAAAAGAATCGAAATCAATTTATAAATATATTGATTAGGCAAAAATAATCAAAAACCAAAAAGTTTATATCCTTCTATGCCTATAACTTTAAATATGCAAATCTCAATAGACACAAGGCATGATTCTCCTGAAGATATAAAGAAAGTCATAAAGATGCTTCAGCATTTGGTAGGCGAAAACGCTTACACAAACCAGCCAAATATATTTGAAGCCCCTACACAACCGACAGAAGCAACAGCAGGATTTGCCAGCATGTTTGGAGACACTTCACCAAAACCAGCTGAAGAGCCAAAGAAAAAGAGTTCTTCGCAGATAATCGCCTACTAAAATGTTAAAATACAAATTTTTAGATAAAATCATGTCAGATGTAATGTTCGAAGCATATGGCAAGAACCCAAAAGAACTTTTTGAAAACGCAGCAGAAGCATTATCCTCAGTAATATGCAAGATAAAAGAAGTAAAGCCAAAAGAAACAGAAGAATTTGAGATAAAAGCAGATAACTTAGAAGACCTTATGCTTAACTGGCTCCAAGCGATTATAGCCATAGTCGACACAGAGCAGAAATTCTTTTCAAAATTTGAAATAGAAGAAATAAGTGAAACAAAGCTAAGGGCAAAACTATCTGGAGAACCGATAAGGCCAGAACTAGGAGAAACAGTTGTAAAAGCGGTTACAATGTACAAATTCAAATTAGAGAAAACAGATAAAGGCTATACAGCTACAGTAAGCTTAGATATCTAAAAATTCTTTAAATTTTTAGGTTATAAAATCCAAAGATTTTATACATTTAGAAGCTCTTTCTTCTTTTCAGAAAACTTACCAGCTCCTTGCTCACAAGCGGTTTTCCATCAACTAAATTATACCTATAAGGAAGAATTACAGATTCATTCTTCCCTAATTCTATTTCAATCTTATCCTTAAATTTCAATTCATTAAATCGCTTGCCAGAAACAATCTTTTTAACAGTATAGGCCGCATTATCAGTGCTCATCTGCTCCTTGCCTATATTCCTTGACTCACAACCAATCTTAAGTGTAATCTCTTCCTTGGTCCTTTTCTTAGGCGGATTATCCCCTAAGATCCCTCCAAAGATAAAATAATCAAACTCCTTAGAATCTTCAGGCTGCAAAGTCTTATCTGCTTCTGGATCAAGAACACAGCACCTCTTTAATCCCAGCTCAGAGACAGATTTTCTAAAAACCTTGCCATATTTCTCTAGTTCCTTGCTTCCGTTCTTGATATTAGTGAACCACAAATTCCCCTTACCCGCAAAACTAGAGATATGCTTATACTCGATGATGCACCATCTCCATACTCTTGGCTCGAGGTGCTCTATCACATAGATTACCATAACTTAAGAAAGTAAGAACTCTTATAAATACTTGACTGTTAAGTTGAGAATGTCTTTGTTACAGTATCCAATAAACTACCATCAGAAGCATCATACATCTCTATCTTAAAAGTTTCCTTCGTCTTATCGTCCACCCTTAGCCTACTATTATCAAGATCATCTAACTTCCAATTTTTAACTCCAAGAGGTATTGCTCCAGTATAGTTAAATTTACCTCCAATTGTAAAAGCTTTCATAGCAGCAGTACTACCTGAATCATACCAATAAACCCACACAGTGGGCGTAAGTATCTTCATCTGGTTGTCTATATTTACAGTTATTGATAAAACTTTAGTCTTATTTGCATCTAACGAAACATCCTTTATATCTATAGTTGCCTTGCCAGACATAGCAGGTCCGCTAGATTGATCAGGTTCAGGTTCTGGCTCAATCTCTATCTCAACAACAGGCTCTGCCTCTACAGCAACAGGCCCAGGAGAAGTATTTTCTGTTTTAACAACAGGCTCTGTCTTGATATCAGAAAGCCCTTTCTCACAAGTATACTTCCCAAAAGGATTATAGAATACTAAAACAGCCAATATAAGTATTATCACAATAAATATAGATCTTTCCAAAAATAGTTTATTGAACCACTTCTTGCTTAACCTTATCTTTATCTCTATCTCATCCTTATCAGATTTTTTCTTATCTTCTTTCTTAGAGCTATGATCAGCTTCAAAATTTTTAAACAAGTCTAACTTATCTTCAACCATAGTAGAATCTTAACATTCAAAGATATTTAAATTTATCGGTAAGCTTAAATATCAACTATATTTACTAAAAAAAATGAGGTACAAAGATAAACTGCAGCCAATAAATGAATATGAATGGCTATTGCCAAAAGCAGTAAGAAAAGAGATGAACGTAAATGGAAAACTGATTGCAAACAAAGCGATATATGATGCGATGGAAGATGGCGCAATCGAACAGCTATCTAATGTCTGCTGCCTTCCAGGAGTTATTGGGCCTGTAGTTGCACTTCCAGATGCGCATTTTGGATACGGCCTGCCAATGGGGGCAGTAGCTGCCTTTGACGCAGAAGAAGGCATAATCTCAAGCGGACTCTGTGGCTTCGACATAAACTGCGGAGTAAATTCAATAAGAACTAATCTACCATTTAAAGAAGTCCAGGAAAAGATAAAAGAATTAATCTCGGCTTTATACAATAACGTACCTGTAGGTGTCGGCTCTAAAGGAAAATTAAGATTGACTAATGAAGAGCTGGACAAAGTCCTAATAGATGGCTGTGAATGGGCTGTTGAAAAAGGTTATGGTGTAAAAGAAGATTTAAAACATATTGAAGAAAACGGAAAGATGGAAGGTGCTGATCCCAATAAAGTTTCTGGCTTAGCAAAGAAAAGAGGCCTCCCGCAACTAGGAACACTCGGCGCAGGAAATCATTTTCTAGAAGTTCAAAAAATAACAGATGTATTTGACGAAAAAAAAGCAAAAGAATGGGGAATAAAAGACAAAGACCAGGTTATAATAATGCTTCACTGCGGCTCAAGAGGATTAGGCCACCAGGTAGCTACTGATTATCTTCAGATTCAGGAAAAAGCAGTGCAAAAATATAATATATGGTTGCCAGACAGGCAACTTGCCTGTGCCCCAGCAAACTCAAAAGAAGGCCAGGATTATTTTGCAGCAATGAAATGCGCAGTAAACTACAGCTTTACAAACAGGCTTGTCATGACTCAATGGATCAGAGAAACCTTCCAAAAAGTTTTCAGTAAAGACTGGGAATCGATGGACATGCATACTGTCGCAGGAATTTGCCACAATGTTATGAAAAAAGAAACCCACACAGTAGATGGCAAGAAAAAAGAATTGTATGTCCATAGAAAAGGTGCTACAAGAAGCTTCCCTGATCAGCCAGTATTGCTTGCAGGTTCAATGGGAACTTCATCCTACATACTAAAAGGAACAGAAACAGCAATGCAGAAAACATTTGGCTCTTCGGCTCATGGCGCAGGCCGAGCAATGTCAAGGCATGGCGCTATAAATCAATTCAGGGGAAACGACATAATAAATGAATTGGCTTCAAGAGGCATTGTTGCAAAAGCACCATCACCAAAAAGCATTGCAGAAGAAGCGCCTAAAGCGTACAAAGATGTAGAAGAAGTCATAAACACAGTTCACAACACTGGAATTTCTTTAAAGGTTATTAGGATGGAGCCGATGGGTGTTATTAAGGGTTAACCTTAGTTAATTCCCTTTTCAAATAAGGAATATCTTCTTCAATAGTCTTCCAGACAGCTTCTAAGTCTACTCCAAAATATCCATGGATAAGCTTATCCCTCATTCCGGCAATACTCTTCCAGGGTATTGAACCATAATCTTCTTTGAATTTGTTATCTATCATTTTAGTTGCTTCGCCAATTATTTCAATCTCCCTTATTGCTGCTGCCTGAACAATATTTTTAGACATAAACTGCTCTTTGCTAATTTCTTTAGTGTACTCTTCAATCCGTTTTATTGAATCAAGAATATGCTTCAAGTAAACTGAATTATCCTTTTTCATTAGTATAATTCCACCCTCTCTTTTCTGATTCTATCGATAAGATAAGGGCTGATAGAATTCTCTGTAAGAAGGTCTATTTTTTTGCCTGTTTTTTCAGATAACTCCTGCTCTATCTCAACAAATTTTAAGAGGGATTTGGGTTTGAAAAATTCTACAATAATGTCTACATCGCTGCCCTTATTTTCTTCTCCCCTGGAATAAGAGCCAAACAAGGTTATCTTCTTAGCCCCTTGTTTTTTCAAGTCTGCAACAATTGTTTTAAGCAATTTTTTTCTGTTCATATGTATCTACTGGCACTATAATGCCCCTATATTTTTAATAGTTTCTGTTTTTTGAGATTAGAATGCTTTGATAAAGTCTTTTGTAGTTTTTAAGGAATAATTTTGAAAAAAGCATATCTGGTCGACAAAATGATATCAAACTTAAATACAGGCGATTTAACAGAAGTTTATGGGTTTTT
>Ga0180007_10005027_pt1 | contig 13664 bp, 13 predicted proteins | sample MM_PC_MetaG_FD_121122 | JGI IMG/M metagenome (GOLD analysis project Ga0180007, IMG submission 121122) | Groundwater microbial communities from the Aspo Hard Rock Laboratory (HRL) deep subsurface site, Sweden - MM_PC_MetaG | ecosystem: Environmental > Aquatic > Deep subsurface > Groundwater... | reverse complement strand
GGCTCCAACCTGCGCCACTGGCCCCTGGGCAACCTCTGGGCCCTGTGCGCGGCGGTGACCCCCCGCTACCGCACCCGGCCCCTTACCGTCACCAACACCGCGGGCGCGTCTCCGGCCCAGCCCATGCCCAGCCACGGCCGCATCAGCGTATTGCACCGGATCAAGTAGGAGACCCATGACCAGCGAGCGCCCACAAAGCCCCTCCTTCGACGCCATGCCGCCGGTCCCGCCCCGGGAGCAGGTGGAGAGCTTGGTCGCGGCCTCGGCCCGCATCCACGGCCATCTGTGCTCCGGGCAGGTAATCGGGGTGCGCATGGCCATCCTGGGCCTGGGCCTGCTGGGCTATCCTTGCCCTCTGCCCTACCCGGAAATTAAGAACCTGGTGGGGGTGGTGGAAAGCGAACGCTGCCTGTCGGACGCGGTGGCCGTGGCCAGCGGGTTGCGCTTTGGGCGCGGTTCCCTTAAATTAGTCAACCTGGGCCTGCTGGCCGCCACCTTTGGCGAGATTTCCAGCGGCCGGGCGGTGCGCCTGATCAGCCGGGAACAGGCCCGAAAGCTTGCGCTGGACTACGCCCCCCAGGCGACCAACCCGCACACCGCCCAAACCGAGGCTTACATGATAATGCCCAACGCCGAGTTGTTCGACGCGGCCTGGGTGGAGCTGAAAATACCGGCTCATGAGATGCCCGGAGCCAGGCCCAAGAAAATGGCCTGCGAGCAATGCGGCGTGTTGGTGCGCAGCGGCCAGGCTGTCCGGGAAAACGGGCGCACCCTTTGCCCGGTGTGCGCCGGGCGGGCCTATTTCAACCTTGGCCCGAATATGGAGTTGTGATGGAGTTTGATTGCGGCGATCAGTGCGCCGCCGGTCCCGTGGGGCGGCTGGTCGAGCTTGACGATGCCGTGGGCTTGGTGCTGGCGCACGATCTAACCGAGATAATACCAGGCCAAAGCAAGGGCCCGGCCTTCAAGAAAGGCCACATGGTAACCCCCGCCGATCTGGAGCGCTTGGCCCGCATGGGCAAACGCCATCTGTACGTCTTGGAGATCGCCCCCCACGAGATGCACGAGAACGAGGCGGCCGAGCTGTTGGCCGCCGCGCTGTGCGGCCCCGGGGTGGAGCCCCTGGGCCCGCCCTCGGAGGGCAAGATCGTACTGGTGGCCGCCCGCGACGGCCTGTTCCAGGTGGACCCGGAGCGCCTGACCCGCTTCAACCTGGACGGGCGGGTGATGTGCGCCACCATCCACCGATACTCCCCGGTGAAAAAAGGCCATCAACTTGGAGCCACCCGGGCGGTGCCCCTGGTGGTGGAGCGCCAGGCGGTGGCCGAGGCGGTGGAATTGGCGTCCGCCGATGGCGGCCTGCTTTGCGTGGCTCCCATGGCCCCGCTCAAGGCGGGGGTGGTGGTCACCGGCAACGAGGTGGCCAGCGGGCTCATCGAAGACCGCTTCGCCCCCATCGTCACCGGCAAGCTCCAGGCCCTGGGGGCCGGGGTCATGGGGGTGGAGTTCGCCCCGGACGACCGGGCGGCGGTGGCCTCGGCCATCAAGAGCCTGGTGCGCCGGGGAGCCGAGATTATCATCACCACCGCGGGCATGAGCGTGGACCCCGACGACGTAACCCGCATGGCCATCGCCGACGCCGGTGGGCGCGACCTGCTCTACGGCACCCCGGTGCTGCCCGGAGCCATGTTCCTCTACGGCCGGATGGACGGCCCGGGCGGCGAGTTGCCCATCCTGGGAGTGCCCGCCTGCGCCCTGTTCCACCCCACCACCATCCTGGACCTGATTTTGCCCCGGGTGCTGGCCGGTGAGCGCTTCACCCGCCAAAGCATCGCCGCCCTGGCCCACGGGGGCTATTGCCAGAACTGCGCCGACGGCTGCCGCTTCCCGGTGTGCGGCTTCGGCCGAGGCGGCTAGCCCCGACAGCATGGATTTTGGCGGCGGGTGCGGCCACGCCCTGCTGCCGCGCGGGTGGCCTTCCTTGGCCCCGATCTGGGGTCAAGCGGTAAACCTTGCTAAAATTACTTGCATTTTGCCAAACAGTGCCCATAGTTTATGTATGAGAAGACTATAAGGCATGGCCCGCTCACCGTGTCCGGGAAAAACGAGAAAAGGAAAGTGGATATGGTTCGCTTAAGGCAAATACGCTTGGTTTTGGCCGGATTGCTGGGTTTGGCGTTGCTCATGGTTGGCGGCCTCGCCTGGGCCGACAGCATGAACATCGCCTACCGGGGCAACAGCAGCGTAACCGTGTGGGTGGATGGCGTGCAAAAAAACGCTATCACCGCGGAGTTCTACACGCCGACCACTTATCAGGACGCCATGTGGTTCGGCTATTGCGTGGACCCGCTGCAAAACTTCAAAAACCCCATCACCCCCGGCGATCCCAGCGCTTGGACCGGGCCGGAGATCAGCCCGGCGGTAACCGGTTTCAACTGGCGCGAGGCGGCCTGGCTCATGGAGAATTACGCTCCGGGCAACGACTGGCTCAGCGATCCCGGCTCGGTGAACTACAGCTCCTCTGCCGTCAAGCTGGCCATCCAGGCGGTTCAGTTGGCCATATGGGAAGTGACCCTGGACCCCAGCGCCACCTACACCGCCAGCAGCATCACCGACAGCTCCGGCCGCTTCTACACCGCCAGCAGCGCGGCGGCCACCTTGGCCGGCAGCTACCTGGTGGCCTTGAGCGAGTATAAGAGCCTCACCGGCGGGACCATCGACCTGTCCGGGGAATACAAGATCAACGACCAGGGCGACCGCCAAGACCTGATCGTGGGCACCGGCGGCACGGCCGGAGCCCCTGAGCCCGCCACCATGCTGCTCATGGCCAGCGCCCTGGCCCTGGGCGGAGGAGTATTGCGGCGCCGCCGCAAGCGGGCCTAGCCTTTCCCCTATAAACACCACGGCCCCGCCGCCATAGCGGTGGGGCCGTTTTTTATGGCCGCAGCGGTGTAGCTAGCCGTTCTGCAACCGCTCCAGCATCTCTCCCAGGGCCTGGAGGTGGCTTTTCTCCTCCTGACCCAGCTCCTCGAGCAAGGCCCGGCTCTTGGACTGATCCATGCGCTGGGCCAGACGCAGGTACAGATCCATGGCCTGGGTCTCCAGGCCCATGGCCAGCATGAGCACCTCGGCTTGTCCCTGGGCGGCGTCGGTGTGCTGGGCCAGGAACTCCTCCACCTTCCAGCCACCCTCCATGAACGGGGCGTTGCCCTGGGCTTCCAGCTCGGCCCCCTGGCGCTCCTCAGGGGCCAGCCCCTCCCAGGCGCGCTTCAAGCGGTCCATGTGGCGATCCTCGAAACCGGCCAGCCGCTGGTAAAGCTCGGACAGCTCCTGGTGATCCGTGGCCTGGGCCAGGCCCTGGTAGCAGGCGGCCAAGCCGCGCTCCAGGGAATAGGCGGCGGCCAGGACCAGGGCCGGGCTCTCGCCGGGGTCCATTATCTCCAGGCCCCAATCGGGCGTCCCCTGGGCGGTCAGGCCGTCCCAGGCCTTGATGCCCCCCTCCAGGTTGTAGACCTCCTTGAAGCCCTGACCTTGCAGCATCTGGGCCGCCGCCCGGCTGCGCCCGCCCACCGCGCAATAGGCCACCACCGGTTCCTGGGGGTTGAGTTCGTCCAGGCGGCCGGGCAACTCGGCCAGGGGCACCAACTTGGCCCCGGCCAGGTGGCGCTTTTCATACTCCCCCGGCTGGCGCACGTCCAACAGGGTGTAGCCGCCCTCCTGGTGCTCGTCGCGGAATTTCTTGAGCTGCTCGGGGCTAAGATTGGGGGCGCGGCGAAAAAGCTGCTTGAGTTTCATGAAAAGCCTTTCCGGGTCTAATTCACATATCTGGTGAAGGGCATGATCAGCAGGTGCCCCAGGCCCAATTTTTTCTCCTGAAAGTGGCCCCCCACCCCGATTTTGATGCGCCCCTGGTCCGTGTCCTGGATAAGGGTGCCCAGAATGCGATCCCAGATGCTCAGGATGGTGCCGTAGTTGGAGTTACGCTCATTTATCACCACCGAGTGGTGGATACGGTGCATGGATGGGGGCACGAACAGCACCCACCAGATGCGCTCCAGCCAGGCCGGGACCTTCAGGCTGCTGTGCTGGAACTGGGCGGCCAAGACCAGGCTGGACTCGAAGATGAGCACCCCCAGGATGTCGGCCCCCAAGAAGAACACCAGGCCCAGCTTGATGGACTCGCTTATGGTCAGTTCGCCCAGGTGAAAACGAGTGGCCGTGGAAACGTCCATGTTCAGGTCGGTGTGATGCACCCGGTGGAAGCGCCAGAACAGGGGCACCACATGGTTGAGCAGGTGCCACACCCACAGCAACAGGTCCAGGAAAATCACGGTGACCACCACCCGGGCCCAAGAGGGAAGCGGGGTTAGGTAGAGCAGGCCGATGTGATTGGCGGTGACATAGGCGCTCACCGCCAGCACCGCCCCGGCATAGACCACGCGCAGCACCAAGCTGTTGAACACGGTCATGCCCAGGTTGATGAACCAGCGCTTGGTTTTGCTCACCGAGGGCCGCCGATAGGGCACGGCCAGCTCCAGGAGCAGGAAAAACACCAGGCCCCCCATGAAAATGCTCATGCGCAGGGTGACGAAATCGGCAGGCGTCAAGGCGCTTCTCCTTGTGGTGGAGCCGCGCCGGGGGGCGGCCCAGGACGGCCACCCCCCGTATCGCGGCGGTCAAACGGATGCTTCTATTGTAGTTCGGCCTTGGCCTTGTTGTAAGCCTCTTGCAGGTTGTTCAGGGCCTTTTCCAGCTCCGGCTTGGCCTTGGCCCAGGCCTCGCCGCCCTTGTCCTTCATGGCCGCCATCTTGTCGCTCACCGCTTGCTGCTTTTCCTGCAGGTCGGCCAGCGCCTGCTTGGCCTGCTCCTTGCCCGCGGCGGCCTGCTCCTTGGCCTTTTGCATCAGCTCGTCGCTCTGCTGTTTGAGCGAGTCGTACTGCTGATTGACCTGGGCCATGAACTCGTCTTTTTTCTGCTTGGAATAGGCCACGGCCGTGTCCACGGCCTCCTTGGCCTCTTTTTTAACCTGGGCGGCGGTTACTTTTTGTTCGTCGTTTCCGCTGCAACCGGCCACGGCGAAAAGCGCGGCTGCCGCGAGTAAGGTCGTTAACCAGATAATGCGTTTCATTATGATCTCCAGCTTGAGATTAAAATCGGGCTGGGGCGGACCCTAGGTTGTAATTACTGCCACCGGGAAATCACCAGCGGCCAAGTTAGTGGGCTGCGAGCCCTGGGCGCGCTAGAGGCGGCCCCGCCGTCCGCCAATCAAGCCGGCGAGCAGAAGCACCACGAACACCACCAGGAAAACGTAAAACAATATCTTGGCTATCCCAGCCGCCGCCGCGGATATGCCGGTGAACCCGAAGGCCCCGGCGATGATGGCCACTACCAAAAAGATAAGAGCCCATCGTAACATTGCCACCTCCTGTGAATACCTTTGCGCGCCATGCCCCCAGCGAGGGGGCATGGGATCGGTTTGAAAAACCGGGACGAGGCACGGCGCCCCGCTCCCGGAAAACCTCTGATATTCATTATGGGGGAAGTGGTAAATCGAAACCAAATTTATGGAAAATGATTATCGTAAGCAGGTGCGGGAGGCGCGGCTCAGCGGTTGCCGTACACCGCCTTCCAGGGAGCCTGCTTTTTCTTATAATAGTCCCGGAGGGCGGCCTTGAGGGTCACCGCGGCCAACACCGCGCAGTGGCGGTGAGGCTTGTCCAGGCCCCCCAGCTCCTCCTCCACCTCGTCGGCCCCCACCTGCAGGGCCTGGCTCACCTCGCGGCCCTTGATCAGGCTGGTTATGGCGCTGCCGCAGGCCACGGTGTGCAGACAGCCCTCGGTCATGAAACGGGCGTCAATGACCACCTCGCCCTGCACCCGCAAAAACAACTCGATGCGATCGCCGCAGGTGCCCGTGGGGTTGGCATAGCCATCGGGATGGGGCAAGACCCCCAGGTTGACCGGGGTGAGGGCGTGGGCCAAAAACTGGTCGCTCAGGCCGCCCAGGCTGTCATCCTCATGGTGCTCACTCAACTTGCTTCCTCCGGTTTCCGCCGTATTGCGGGGTCGGCGCATAAAAAATAACCCCTATGTCCAGCTGGTGCATATTTTATTTGCACCAGCCTCTGCCCTCGCCAAAGCCACCGCCTATAAGTGGCTGTTCTCGCGCCCATATTGGCCAAGACCCAAGGCTAAAAGGCTGGCACGCATCCTGCTTTCACTCGGGCCAACCATTTACGGACGGTGAAATTGGTTATTAGCAGAGTGCCGGCCGCCGGTCAACGTTTCCACGCCAGCGCGCCTGGACAGAGAAAATCTCCGGCCGCCTTGACGTACGAACATTTGTTTGATACAAACGTTCGTATTGGAGGGCCCCACATGAGCCAAGAGCATACCAAGCAGACCGACCCCACCCAGGAGCGGTTGCTGGACGAAGCGGAGCGGCTGTTTGCCAACAAAGGGTACGACGCGGTGAGCCTCAGGGAAATCACCGCGGCCGCCGGGACCCATTTGGCCGCGGTCAACTACCATTTCGGCAGCAAGGAAAACCTCTACCTGGAGGTTTTCCGCACCCGCTACATGGAGCGGGCCCGAAAGATTCAGCAACCCCTGGTGGATTTGGAAAAGCAAGAGCACTTCACTCCCGAGGAAGTAGTGCGCACCCTGGCCAAGGCCTTTTTGTCCGGGCCCTTGACCGATGAGGAGCGCCAACGTCATTCCCAACTCGTCGCCAGGGAAATGGGCCAGCAATCCAAGGCGTTCCAGGTGCTGTCCAAGGAGGCCATGGTGCCCTTCATGGAGTTGGCCATCCGCATGTGGCAGCGCTGCCTGCCCCAAGAGGTGGAGCCGGAGCGTCTCAAGCTCATCGTGTTGTCCATTTTTTCCCAGGTTCTATATTTCAGCTTTGCCCGGCCGGTGGTCAGCCTGGCCACGGGTCGGAAATACGACGAAGAGTTCGTGGATCAAATCGTGGAGCACATCACCCAGTTCACCCTGTGCGGGCTGGGCGGGGGTAACGGAAAATGAGGCCGCGTGTCGCCTGGGCCCTCCCGGCCCTGCTATTGACCCTGCTCTTGGCCACGGCCGGTTGCCTCAAGGTGGGCCCGAACTACCAGCGCCCGGAGTTCGCCTTCAAGACGCCCCAGAACTACGACCAGGCCAAGAACACGGTGCCCTACGAAAAGCTGGACCGCTGGTGGGAGCAGTTCGGCGATCCGCAGCTCAACCAGACGGTGGACGAGGTGCTGAAGAACAACCTGGACCTGCAGGCCACCGCCGGCAAGGTCCTGGAGCTGAGGGCCTCTTTTGTGCAGAGCCGGGCCGCGCGCTTCCCCACGGTCAGCGTGGGGGGCACCGCCCAAAGGCAGCGCTCCACCTCGTCGCTAAGCTTGCCCACCACTCAGACCATCTCCTCCGAGAAGGAGAGCTACGAGCTTTCCCTGGCCGCCACCTTCGAGGTGGACCTCTGGGGCAAGCTGGCCCGGGCCGAGGCCTCGGCCAGGGCCGACCTGTTGCAGGCCGAGGAAAACCGGCGCACCGTGGCCCAGACCGTGGTGGCCTCGGCGGTGACCAGCTATTTCAACATCCGCAACCTGCAGCGGCGCCTGGTGGTCAACCAAAGCAGCATCATCGCCTACACCAAGAGCATGACCTTCGTGGAGGGCCGCTATCGCCGGGGCCTTACCAGCGCCCTGGACCTTCGCCAGGCCCGGCGCTCCCTGGCCCAGGCCAAGGCAGCCACCCCCACCCTGGAGCAGCAACTGGGCCTGGCCAAGCAGGACTTGGCCGTGCTCCTGGGCCGCTACCCGGTTATCAAGCCCGATCCCGATCCGGGCATAGACTATCTGGCCCGCATGAAGCCGGTGCCCCCGGGCCTGCCCTCGGAGCTCTTGTTGCGGCGGCCGGACCTCAAGGCGGCCGAGGCGGGGATCGAGTCCCTCAGCGAAAAAATCGGCGTGGCCAGGGCGGCCCGCTTCCCCAGCATCAGCCTCACCGCGGGCTACGGCTACGCGGACAGCGCCCTGCACACCCTGTTTTCCCCGGCCAACGAGCTTTGGAACATAGCCCTGGGCATCTCCCAGCCCATCTTCAACGCGGGCAGCCTGGCCGCCCAGGAAAGGGCCGCCCGGGCCCGCTACGCCCAGGGAGTGACCAGCTACGCCAAGACGGTGCTCAACGCCTTCTCCGAGGTGGAGGGGGCCCTGCTCACCAAGCAACAGCAGGATATCAGGCGGCAGTTGCTCAAGGACGCGGTCAGGGAGGCGGAGGCCACCCAGAACACGGCCCAAAACCGCTATATCCACGGGTTGCAGGACTACCTGTCCGTGCTGGAGGCCCAGCAGACCCGTTACAGCCTGGCCGACCAACTGGTGCAAAACGAACTGTCGGTCCTAACCAATCGCGTAACCCTGTATCGGGCTTTGGGCGGAGGCTGGGCTAAGCCCCCGGTCCTGGCCAAGGCGGAGAAGTAGACAGTCATGGCCGTCAGCAAGAAAGTGGTATGGCAAATCGCCCTGGTGGTGCTCCTGTTGGCCGCGGGCGCGGCCGCCCTGGCCGCCTTCGCCCTGAGCAAGAAGCCCCCGGCGCGCAAGGTGGCCCAGGTGGTCAGCCCCATGGTGCGCATCTTGGAGGTGGGCAGCGAGCCGGTGAAGGTGAGCATCAACGGCGAGGGCACGGTGATCGCCGTGGCCCAGCCGGTTCTGGCCGCCGAGGTGGCCGGGCGGGTGGTCTACGTGTCGCCCCATCTGGTGGCCGGCGGCTCGTTCAAAAAGGACGAGCTGCTCATGAAAATCGAGCAAAAAGACTATCACCTGGCCCTCACCCTGGCCGAGGCCTCGGTAAAGGCGGCGGAGACCAACCTGCAAACCACCAAGGAGGAGGCGGCCAGCGCCCGGGAAGAGTGGCAGCTCTTAAGCAAGGACAGCGACAAGAGCTTCGGCGAGCCCACCGCCCTGTTGGTCAAGGAGCCCCAGATCGCCCAGTACCAGGCCAGCCTGGAGGGTGCCCAGGCCCAGGTGGAGCAGGCGCGCCTGAACCTCAAGCGCACCGAGGTGCGCGCCCCCTTTGACGGACGGGTGGTCAGCGAAAACGTGGACCTGGGCCAGTATTTGGCCAAGGGCGGCACCATCGCCACGGTGTTTTCCACCGAGGCGGCGGAAATCAACGTGCACATCGAGGACCACGACCTGGCTTGGCTGGACGTGCCCGGCCTCACCACCCAAAGCAAGCAGGGATCGCCGGCGGTGGTCACCGCCGAGTTCGCCGGGCGCAAGCTGTCCTGGCAGGGCCGCATCGTGCGGGCCCTGGGCCAGGTGAACCAGAGCACCCGCCTGGTGGGCGTGGTGGTGCGGGTGGACAACCCCTACGCCACCCTGCCCCCCCTGGCCATGGGCGCCTTCGTAAAGGTGGAGATGATCGGCCACACCTTGGACCAGGCCAGCCTGATACCCCGGTCCGCCCTTCACCAGGGCGACGTGGTGTGGCTGGTGGGGCCGGACGGCAAGCTGCGCTTCACCAAGGTCCAGGTGGCCCGTCAGGAAGGCGGCCACGCCCTGTTGAACCCCGGCCTGCCCGCGGGCTCCAAGATAGTCACCACCAACCTGCGCGAAGTCAGCGACGGCATGAAGGTGCGCACCACCGGGCAGGAGGGTTAAGCAATGAAACGAATCATCGCCTGGTTCGCGCAAAACCATGTGGCCGCGAACCTGCTGATGATCTTTTTTATCCTGGCCGGGGTGATCACCGCCTGGACCATGAAGCTGGAAGTGTTCCCCGAGACCAGCTTGGACACCATCACCATCAGCGTGGAGTACAGCGGAGCCAGCCCCTCGGAGGTCGAAGAGGGGGTCATCCAAAAAAATCGAGGAAAACATCGCCGGTCTGGCCGGCATCCGCCGTATCGACTCCAAGGCCACCGAGGGTCTGGCCACCATCATCATCGAGGTGGTCAAGGGCTGGGACCTGCAAAAGCTCCTGGACGAGGTGAAAAGCGAGGTGGACCGCATCACCACTCTGCCCGACGAGGCGGAGAAGCCGGTGATACGTGAAACCACCCGGCGCTCCCAAGTGCTGTGGGTGGCCCTGTTCGGGGACGCCCCCGAGGCCAGCCTCAAGGCCATCGCCCAGCGCCTCAAGGACGACATCACCACCCTGCCCGGCGTGACCGTGGCCGAGCTGATGGGAGTGCGCGACAGCGAGATTCACATCGAAATCTCGGAGCAGACCCTCAAGCGTTACAACCTCACCCTGAAAAGCGTGGCCAGCTCGGTGGCCCAGGCCAGCCTGGATTTGCCCGGCGGCAGCGTGAAGACCGAAGGCGGCGAGATTCTGGTGCGGGCCAAGGGCCGCAAGTACCTGGCCAAGGAATATTTCGACGTTCCGGTCATCACCAAAACCGATGGCAGCAAGGTGACCCTGGGGCAAATCGCCACCATCAGCGAAGGCTTCCAAGACGACCAGGAGAAGTTTGCCCGCTTCAACGGCAAGCCCGCCGCCCTGATCCAAGTCTACCGGGTGGCCGACCAGAACGCCTTGGACGTGGCCTCGGAGGTCAAGGAATACGTCGAAAAAATCCGTCCCGAGCTGCCCGTCGGGATCAGCGTGGACTTTTTCAGCGACCGCTCCAAGATACTCAAGAGCCGCATCGAGCTACTGCTCAGGAACATGCTCCAGGGCCTGGTCCTGGTGGTGCTGGTCCTGGGATTGTTCCTCAGCGCGCGGCTGTCCTTCTGGGTCACCCTGGGCATACCCATCTCCTTCTTGGCCGCCATCTGGTTTTTGCCCTTTGCCGACGTGTCCATAAACATGATCAGCCTGTTCGCCTTCATCATGGTCTTGGGCATCGTGGTGGACGACGCCATCGTGGTGGGGGAGCAGGTCTTCACCTTGCGCGAAGAGGGCATGGAGCCCATGAAGGCCTCCATCGAGGGCACCAGCATAATCGGCAAGCCGGTGATCTTCTCGGTGCTGACCACGGTAGCCGCCTTCATGCCCCTGATGATGGCCACCGGCATGATGGGCAAGATCATGCGCAACATCCCGGTGGTGGTCATCGCGGTGCTCATCGCCTCGCTCATCGAGTGCCTGTTCATCCTGCCGTCGCACCTGGCGGGCTCAAAGGTGAAAGTCCGCAAAGCGGGCGAGGGAAAGCTCAGCGCCCGCCTGCTGCAGCGCTTCATCCGGGGGCCCTACTTAAAGAGCCTGAACTTCTGCCTGCGATGGCGCTACGCCACCATCGCCTCGGGCATCGTGGTGCTGCTCATCGGCGTGGGCCTATTGATGGGCGGCTACATCAAGTTCACCCTGTTCCCGGTGGTGGAGGGCGACATGCTCACCGCCAACCTGGAGCTGCCCGCCGGAGCCCCGGCCGAACAGACCATCCAGGTGGTGGGCAAGCTGGAAAAAGCGGCCAAAAAGATCCTGGATGACGCGGACAAAAAACGCCCGGAGGGCTCCGAGCCTTTGCGTAAATACACGGTCAGCATGGTCGGAATCAGCACCGGCGGCCGGAGCCACGGCGGAGGCACCTCCAGTTCGGGAGGCAACCTGGGCACCGTGTTCGTGGAGCTGTTGGAAGGCGAAAAGCGCAACATGAGCACCAAGAACCTGGTGGCCGACTGGCGCCAGGAGACCGGCGTGGTGCCAGAGGCCGAGTCGCTCTCCTTCACCGGCGAGATGTTCAGCCCCGGCAACCCCATCGAGGTGCACCTGTCCGCCCCCAGCGAGGAAGAGCTGATCACCGCGGCCGACGAACTCAAGGCCAAGCTGGCCACCTACACCGGCGTCTTCGACATCGCCGACAGCTTCACTCCCGGCAAGTGGGAGATGCAGCTCAAGCTGAAGCCGGCCGCCCGCAGTTTGGGACTTACCTTGCAGGACCTGGCCCAGCAGGTGCGCTACGCCTTCTACGGGGCCGAGGCGCTGCGCATACAGCGCAACCAGGACGAGGTGCGGGTGTTGGTGCGCTACCCTGAAAAAGAACGCAGTTCCTTGAGCGACGTGAGCCAGATGCGCATCCGCACCGCGGCGGGCGACGAGGTGCCCTTCAGCCAGGTGGCCGAGGTCACTATGACCCGGGGCTACACCAGCGTGGACCGGGCTCAGCGCCGCCGGGTCATCAAGGTGACCGCCGACGTGAACACCGACCTGGCCAACGCCAGCGAGCTGCGCGGTTGGCTGGAGAAGTCGGTGCTGCCCGAGATGCTGGCCAAGTACAAAGGCCTGCGCTACGCCATGGAGGGCGCGGGCCGCGAGGAGCAGGAATCGCTCAGCGATGTGATGCAGGGCTTCGTCATCGCCCTGTTCCTAATCTACGCCCTGCTGGCCATCCCCTTCCGCTCCTTCAGCCAGCCCTTCATCGTCATGGCCGCCATTCCCTTCGGCCTGGTGGGGGCCCTGGCGGGGCACTTCATCATGGGCCTGGGGACCAGCCTACTCAGCCTATTCGGCATGGTGGGCCTCACCGGCGTGGTGGTCAACGACTCCCTGGTCCTCATCGACGCGGCCAACCGCCTGCGCGACGCGGGCCTCACCCCCAGCGAAGCCATCCGCGAGGCCGGCCCCATGCGCTTCAGGGCCATCATCCTCACCTCGCTGACCACCTTCGGCGGCCTGGCGCCCATCATCTTCGAGCGCAGCCTCCAGGCCCAGTTCCTGATCCCCATGGCCGTGAGCCTGGGCTTCGGGGTGCTGTTCGCCACGGGCGTCACCCTGGTGCTGATCCCCTGCGGCTATTTGATGCTGGACGACATCCACCGCATCATTGACCGCCTCCGGGGGCGCGCCCCCCAGGAGGCCCTGGCCGAGGAGGACTAGACTCGGCCCAACCCGAAGGCGCATACAAAACGCCCCGCCTCTTTCCGGAGGCGGGGCGTTATTTTTTTGAGGGGGGTGCCGCTAGGCCGGCAACTTAGGATTGTAGTAGCCGTGTTTAAGCTTGGGGAAGCGCCTCCTCAGGCCATCGATCAGCTCGGCCACCCCGATGCGCTCGGTGGGCGGGTTCAGGCCCAGCACCCGGAGATAAATTTCCGGGTCGATGTTCAGGTTGCGCCACTGGATCAGATCCAGGCCGGTGTGCTCCACCAGGGTGCTGATGGCCTCGGCCTCCTCGGGCCGGTCGGTGACCCCGGGCATGGTGAGCAGGTTCAGCGAGGCGTGGCCCCCGGCGGCCTTGACCACCCGGATGGACTCCACCGCGTCGGCCAGGGCCCAGCCGCGCGGCTGATAGTATGCCTGATGGCGCTCGGGAATCAGGCTGTTCACCGACACCCGGATGGAGCTGAGCCCCGCGTCCATGAGCTTGGCCACCACCCCGGGCAGGGAGCCGTTGCTGTTCAGGTTGATGGTGCCCTGGGGCACCCGCGCCCGAATGCGGCTGATGGACTCTTCCAGCAGATCGCCCTGGGTCAGGGGTTCGCCCTCGCAGCCCTGGCCAAAGCTCACCAGGGGGTCCAGGGCGTTGGTGAAGTGGTGCATGGCCACCTCCACCACCTCGTCGGCGCTGGGGGTGAAAGCGATGCGCTCCTGGGTGACTGGGAAAGGCCCGTCGGGCTGGCTGGAGATGCAGCCCAGGCAGGAGGCGTTGCAGGCCCCGGCCGTGGGCAGGGGGGCCTCCCAGCGGCCCAGCATGAGGTTGCGCGCCGCCGGGCAGCCGTAGCCCATGGCGC
>Ga0180007_10005026_pt1 | contig 13667 bp, 17 predicted proteins | sample MM_PC_MetaG_FD_121122 | JGI IMG/M metagenome (GOLD analysis project Ga0180007, IMG submission 121122) | Groundwater microbial communities from the Aspo Hard Rock Laboratory (HRL) deep subsurface site, Sweden - MM_PC_MetaG | ecosystem: Environmental > Aquatic > Deep subsurface > Groundwater... | reverse complement strand
TTTCTATCAAGGCTCCGGGAACCCGCCTCAAGAGAAGTTGGCTCAATTAGGCGAAGAAATACTTGTGTCTACTTTAGAGATGGCGTCACTAATGTTTACAGGAAGCAACCTCCCGACAAATATTATGCAGGCGGCTGATGACCATTATTTATTCGTGCAGTCGTCAGGGCTTGATTATATGATAGAGAATTTTGGGATGAAGTATGACCCGCGGATAATAAGGAATACCTTTCAGAGGTATTTTAAATGAAGATGCTATATTTGCCAAATGAATATTCGCAACAACGTCAGCATGAGAAGAAGGCGCATATCTATCCTATTCTTATGGCTATGGAGGCAACTTGGTATCGTAATCATGGACATATAGTAGATTGGGATAGTGTGCGCCATATGGTATATGATAAAGTCATTATAGAACCCGAAGGACTGCCTTTCCTTGAATTGCCCAAGCCGGACCGAGTATTTACAAAGGCTATGGACTACGCTTATGATAATGGGAACTTCAAATATACCCCAGGAACTTACATAATGAGTGCTTCAGGTTGTTGGCATGGCAAATGTACTTTCTGCGTGGAGAATGGCAGTGGGTATAAAATACGAGCGGTAGATGATGTTATAGATGAAATAAGAGAGTGTAAAGAACAGGGGTATCGAGAGATATTTGATGATAGTGGTACTTTTCCTATAGGGAGGTGGTTAGATGAGTTTCTTACAAAGTATTCCAGAATGGCTCAAGGTGTTAGGTTCTCTTGTAATTGGCGCTTATGCGATTATGATTATAATAGGCTTTATCTCAACGGTTGGCGCATGTTGCTTTTTGGTGTGGAAAGTGCTAATCAAAAAACATTAGACACTATAAATAAGGGGGCGCAGGTTGAAGACATCAAATATATCAAAAAAGCGGCAGAAGCGGGTTTGGAAAACCATATTGCCTGCATGTTCGGATTTCCAAACGAAGATTATAAGGACGCCCTTAAAACTCTGAATCTCGTCCACTATCTCTTACGCAAAGGCTATGCAAAGACCGCACAAGCGAGCATATTAACGCCTTTCCCTGACACGCCTTTATATAAAGAATATCCTGAAATAAAAGTAGATTATGACTGCAAACGGTTATGTAAGCGGATTTATAATGTGGGGTATAATCCAGAGTTTTGGTTTCACCGAATTATTGCCATACGAAATATGGCGGACTTGAGGTATCTATGTCGTGGGATAAAAAAAGCGTTCCAAAACTAAGCATAATTATTCCTAAACGGGGCTATGCTTTTCTTAGTAAAGAAATCTATAGAGGGCACGAATTTATAATAAGTTATGACAAGGGTAGAGGTGCTTCGTGGGCTCGTAATGAAGGGGCATATAACGCGACAGGAGACATATTATTATTCTTTGATGATGATGTAATGACAGAAAAAAGCGTAGGTAAAGATATGATTAACATTTTCTTAGAGCGAGACTGTATCGCAGTAGTCGCTTCTCAAGACGAGATTGACATCTATAAAAATCTTGCAAGCATACACTTCAATAACCGCATAAGATATAATCACTCGCTATTGCCTGACTACATAGATATTCTCTATGGCTCCTGTTGTGCTATTTTACGAACTCACTTTGAGCCATTTGATGAACGGATTACAAATGTTGAGGATAACGAACTCGGTATGCGCCTCGCAAGGAAGGGAAAAATCTATCACGCCAAAGATATTAAGTTCACTCATGCGAAGCACATCACCTTGATAGGGCTTTTAAGGAACGATTATGTTCGCACCCTTGCCAGAGTAAAGCTATTCCTCGGCAGGCATATGTTTACACAAGTTATTAAAGAACGTCGCTTCATAACGTCGCCTCTGTATCAGCTTGTGAGCATAGTGGCGTGGGTGAATCCCTTGCTATTCCTCATCGTGAACTGGGGATATTTAAGGTATAGCAGAAGGAAGTATGGCGTATGGATGGCGTTTCAGTTCTACTGCCTGATGATTTTAGATATGGCAGTCGTGTCGTGGGCGATAGTTGTCGGGCTTATGAAAGGGGAAAGGTATGAGTAAACTTAAAGAAGTAACTTTCTTTGTAACAAGAGAGTGCAATTTTAAATGCCATCACTGTTTTAACCCAAAGGATAAGACTGCCCCCGAGGCATCGTTTCCAGAAATACAGCGAATTTGTAAGCGTCTGCCACGTTTCACAAGGTTGCTGTTATCAGGTGGCGAGCCATTTATGCGGAGAGATTTGGTGGAGATATGTTGTTTATTTTATCTCAATAATAATATCAGGTATTTGACCATACCGACCAATGGTTATTTTACTGACAAGATAATTAAGGATGTGAAAAGATTGATATATCTTTGCCCGACTTTGCATATTCACATCAGCTTATCGCTTGACTATTTATGGAATAGAGATAAAAAAGTAGAAGCACCATATAGTTTGGCTTATCTTGTAAAAACTTGCGAGTTGCTTAAAGAGTTCCCTATAACCATAGGCGTAATCACTACACAGACAAGCGACAACGAACACAACCTTATGGCGATTTACCATTTCGCCAAAGACCTGTTGCAAGTAGATAACTTCGGTTTCAACATAGCGCGCATAACAGACAAACCTAATCCAGAGATATACCGCCAGTTTACAGAGATGCTTTCCAAGACATTGCCTAATTTTCCGTTCCCGATAAACTATATCTACAAAGCCAAGCGGAATCTTGTCTTTAAATATGTTTATAAAATGATAACTGACCCCAACCCCAAACGGTATATGCCTTGCTATGCTGATAAAAAACGATTAGTAATAGATGAAACTGGCGATACACACCCTTGCGAGATGAAGATGTTAGGCATAAACAGAAATACGCCTATCAATGAATGTTACTGTCAGCATGAGTGTGATATGGGCGTGAATATACTTTATAATCCGAGGTTTATATGGCAACTGATAAAGGAGGTAGTGAGATGAAAGTTTTACATCAGCAATGGTTCACCGAGAGTAATCAGGGCAGACCAATAGGCATTGTGGTATTCCAGACAGACGCAGGTCGCAGGTTCATCAAGTTAGGCACAGGCGGAGGCATGGATATCGATAAGGATATTGAGATGATACACAAGTGGGGTCGAGAGATTTCACTTGACCAGTTAAGGGCTATATTTGAGGTTACGAAGTGATTAGTGTGGTTGTGTGCCATAAGATAGGCGATTTTATACGCAAATGCGTCGCAAGTATCAAGAAATCCATCGGCGTGAAGTATGAGATAATCGTGGTTACTGACGATGGCGATTTGCGGATTGAGGGCGTAACGATGATACACGACCACTCTGGCCCGGCCTTAAAACGCAACATAGGCGCTCATTTTGCCAATGGCGAATATCTTGCGTTCTTTGATGACGATACAGAGGTTGAGATTGATTGTCTATTCCAGATGAAAAGCGCGTTAGAGAGTAAGAATGTCGGTATGGTGTATTCCAAGCTCTTGACTATGGGCACGAATAACTTTGATGATGCAGGCAGTTATCTGGGCAGTTGGGGCTTTCTTATTGAGCGATCCAATAACGTTGCGGATATTGGGCAGTTTGATAAGTATACGCCAATTCTCGCTGGTAAGTCCGCAAGCTGTATGATTAGGCGTGATGTATTTGACCAGGTTGAGGGCTTTGATGTAGATTTTTTCATGTTCGGAGAAGAAACAGATTTATCGTGGCGGATATGGCTTGCAGGATATAAAGTTTTATTCGCGCCTTATGCAGTTACCTATCACGCCTTTAATACCCCCTTAAAGGATGTTAAAAAGCATTACTCTGAAAAGACAGTCCATTATCACGGTTGCAAGAACTATATAACCATGCTCATCAAAAACCTTGAAACGCATAACCTATTGCGGATATTACCCAGACACTTATTAGTATGGACATTAGTTGCGCTTATATTCGTTTTAACGGGCGAGTTTACAAAAGCGAAGTTTACATTTCAAGGGATTGCGTATAATTTCAGGTATTTTCCGACGGTGTGGCGAAAAAGATTGCATATAAACGCTCATATAAGGGCTAAAAAAGATAAAGACATATGGAAGCATATCTTTTCAAGGACATCGTTCCGTTATTATGTTAATAGGTTTATGACGTATATCAGGCAAGGGAGGAGCAGAAAATGATTAAATGGTTAATATCGTTTTTTAAAAGATTATTTCATAGGCCAAAACCTATAAAAGAAATAGAGATTGAAATTGAGTCGGGAGATTGCAAGGCACGTATTACTAAAGGTTGGACAAGTGCGTATCTTGTTAAAAAGAATAAGCGCACTTGTTGGGTCAGGTTATTTGATTGGAATATAATTAAGAGAAAGAATCGACAGGTGAAAATATTATGAATAGACCTTACGGAAATATGTATGATGACGACAGATATTCTCGATTGCGTGTTCGGAAGGCATGTCAGGTTGCGTATAAGTTATATAAAAAATCAAATAGTCTTCTTCCTCACGTGCTTGACATTGGTTGTTACACAGGGGAAGTCAAACGCCATTTGCCTAACTATTGCGCTTATACTGGGATTGATATGCACGAAAAGGACAAGGACATCATCACGATGGATTTAAACAATTTTGAACGAGGCAACATGCCTGATTTTTATTATTGGAACAAGCAGTTTAACTTGATTTTTGCGTTAGAAATAATTGAACATTTACTTTATCCTGATAGGATATTAAGAGCTTGTCAATCCGTGTTAGCCAAGGATGGCGTGATATGTTTTAGCTTGCCCAATGAAAACACCCTATACCACCGCGTTGTTATGCTTCTGGGTCTGGGTTGCGACGCTCAAGCCTTCAAGCCATACAAGCACCTGCATTTTGGGACGATCGCCCAGCAGAGGGCATTTATTAGGCAGTATTTTATTATTGTGGGGGAGTATAGCTATATCTCAACGGATATGCACAAGTCCAGGGGTGAGTGGATAGGTAAGATAGCAAAAAAAATCCCTGACCAGTTCTGGCAGTGGTTAGCCGATGTCTGGCCAGGGTTATTTGCGCGCGGGCGGATTTATGTGTGCAATGCTGCTTAACAACCGCGACTTTTATTTATAGAACGTATGCACTCCAATTTTAACCGTCATTTCCATTGATTTTGCCCAGTAAGGCGCGCCAAACGCCAGATTTTCCCAATGCGTCGCGCCGCGTACTATATCCGTTGATGTTGACTCTCGCCATGCCTGACGAGCCATGTCCCAGACCCATTGCGGCTCGTTATCAACGTGTTTAGCCTTGAGGCCGTAAACGCCCCTTAAATGGCCTCTGTTACGGATAGCGCAGGCCACAGCAATCATACCTGGATAGCCCTCACTTGACGCCTCTCCGATTATGGCTCTAATAGCCAAATCGTCAGGGATTGCCTCCGCCGCAAAGCACAGCGGGATCGCTATTAAAAGGATTAACAGCACAATATAACCTATGATAAGAGATTTCATTTTAGACCTTCTTTAGGTTATCCCCACACGTCAGCCTTGTCATAGTCAGGCAAAGCGGAGATAATATCATCTGCGGTTGCGTCAATTATCTTGTCAAGTCGCTTTTCACAATCACATAAATCTTTTATTGTGCCATCGTTTGCGCAAATGTTATACCTTATACTTTGCAAAGCCTTATAAAGCTCAATTTTCGTATAAGGTAATATACTATGCGGAAAATGCAAGCTTTCAATAAGAAAATGTGCGTCTTCGTGGTTCTCTGCATATTGGTATTTATATGTAAGCTGATTAGCTCGGTATAAATCATTGACAAAACAATTGATTATATACTTAGAGCCTTCTGGAGTTTCCCAGCCTTCTGGATATGCAAAAGCCCACATTAAATCACCCCCATTTTTGTTAGACTTTAAACTTTCAGCTATCTTGTAAAATTTCTCTACTCCAAAGCATATAACAGACATTTCAAGCCTCCTTTTTATTTAGTTAATAATTCTGAATATTCTTTAATGCTGATTTTTTTTTGGTTTGTAAGATATGGGATATATTCATGATGAGTGAATATAACCCTTTCATACCATTTATTTAATCCAGCGTCATCTCTTGTTGGGGAGATATTGCTTTCTACTTTATAGGGAATTCTATTATCAAAAAGAAATCTTATAAGCCTATTCCATGTAAAAAGAGGAAAACTGCCCCTGAAAGTAATTTGATGCGTATGATACATGTCAATCCTCCTTTTTGTTTAAATCATCCGCAGTCCATTGATAAAGAACAAATATCAACGGCGCGGAGATTATGAAAAAAATTACCAAATACCCCAAGCCAGTCATTTTATGCCTCCTGTCTGCCCTGGCGGGTATGCCAGCTTAAGCAGTCCCAGTTTTCACAGGTCATATCCGCAACAATTGCGCACGCCGCGCAGTCGCCAACTAAACCTAATGGATTGTTGTGACAATCCCTGTTATAATTTACCAGACTGCAAGTCCCGCAGTCTCCGTTATTTTGTGTGCAATAATTTTTCATTTTTTTTCTCCTCTCCTTTATAAGTAATTACACGTTTAAAAACAAAAAAAATTACCTCATCAATCCGTCGGTTTTCTCTTTTTCACGTTGCATTTCCAGCGCCAAATCAATCCAATGGGTCAGTAGCGCGGTAAGGCTGGCAAAATTATTTTTAATCGCAAAAATTTTTAGCTCCTTATATTTCTCGTTTTTCAGATTAAAATTTACTCGCATAGGTTATCACCTCCTCTCTATCAGTAAGTATACACTCACTGGATTGATTTGTCAAGTTTTATTTTGATTTATTTTGATTTATTTTGATTTATATCCTTATAGTAATCGACGCAGATGAGTAACCGCAACGCAGATAAGTAAGTGCGTTTCAACAGGTCATATGGTATGCCTTGCCCCGAGATCGTGGCTCATATTCAATCCTGGAGCAATTTCCAAACCCCAAAATCCCCAAAATCCCCAAAAGCCCCAAATCACGCCACATAATAATATATCTATATTATATCCTGCCCGTATATAAATTTATAAATATAACAGTATAAATAAATCTTTTGATAGTTGTTGTTGTTGTTAGGTTTTAAGGGGGGAGGGTGGGGGAGATATAAGTTTTTAGGTAGTTAGGTTTTTAGGGCTGTTAGGTTTTTAGGTTTTTAGGTTTTGTGGATTAGTGGGGTGGGGAGCAGTTGTTATAATTGTACTATTATAATAGTAGTAATATAATAGTAGTAATATAGTAGTAGTAGTTGAGGGGTATTTAGGGCAGGCCAGCGAGGTCAGGGCACTATATGTAGTGTGTTGGTGTTCTCTTGTGGTGTGTTGCGGCGGTAACCACTACGGGTTGTGGTGTGTAGTTAACAATACCTGTATTATAGGCGATTGCGTAACGCAGAGGGGACGGCGGGGGGCATACACCCTGTTAGATTTAATAGCCGAGGCAATGGCTTTTATAATACATCCCCATTCACTAATAATTGAAATAAAAAAACATATAGAGCTATAAACAAAATTCTTTTATTTTATAATAGCAACTCTAATTCTGCCCGCCCCCCCCCTCCTGTAATATGTAGTAGGGGGGTATCCCCTGTCAAGGCCTCTCATCAGCGACGAGGAAAGGGTTTTTGAAAAAAAGGCATAGAGTATACTATTCATTGTAGGGTAGATTATATTTTATAAACCAAAAGGAGGATTACATGTCAGTGTTTTTGAGGGGAATGAATAAATATGAAATGACGGAGGTGAATTTAAACCATATTGAAAGCGCCAAATTGAATGGGAAAAGTTTTACCGTAGCGATTACAGGGGCTCTTACGAGCCAGGAGGTGGTGTTCTGGAAATTGACTACTCCTGCTGCGGGGTCATTTATTCATTGGAACCATAAGATACTTGGAAGCAAGGCAAGCACGGTTGAGTTATGGGAAGTGGTGGATGGGACTACAGGCGCTCAGGTAACCGCGTATAATGTGAATAGGGCAAGCGCGAATACTGCGGGTTTGAATGTTGCGCTGGGGGCGACTATTACTACCACGGGCACGCTTATATGGCAGAGATTATTGCCGAATGCCCAGACAGATGCGGTTGCATCGGGATTGGATTTCCCGATGATGATATTGCAGACTAACCAGACGTATCATTTGAAGGTCATATCGCAGGCTGCCGCGAATACCATGAGTTACCAGTTAAACTGGCACGAAGCAACGGAAAGATACGGAAGGTAAGAAAAAGGAGGGTTTTATGGCTAAGAAAATCTATAGGGTGGGCAAGAGGGAGATTGACATTGATGGCGATAAGAAGCCTGATATTGTGGTTACTACATACACTCAAGCCTCAACAAGGAAGAAAGCGCCTGTCACGATGTCTATATCCTCTATTGTGGAAAATGTAGTTGAACCAGAAAAGAATAAATGTAAGACCAAGACTTGCAAGCAGTTAGAAGGATATACTAATTATCAGGGTTACTGTGGCGACTGCGCAAGATGTTTTAAAATAATATAAGAGGTTTTATGCCAAAGGTTTTGGAAGCTCCTAATACTGAACTAAAGCAAGCCCTTGTAAAACTTGACGCCATTACTAAAGAACTTGACCGCAGGCAGAAAGACAATGGTATCAACTATTACATCCCCAATAAAATACAGTTCTGCGCGCACCGTTCTACTGTGAGGACGATTATTTTTTGCGCCGCAAATCGTTCAGGGAAATCTGTATTCGGGGCGGTCGAACTTGCTTGGCACTTAACAAGGCAATATCCAGAGTGGTTCCCGAAAACGCGAAAGTTCTCTGCCCCGATTAAAGCGGTGGTAGTAGCAACAAGTTTCCCTGTAGTAGAGCGAGTGATAGAGAAAAAGATTTTCACCTATTTGCCAAAATCCCATGTACTAAAAGCAAAGAGGACTCCCCAAGGGTATTTATCTAAGATACTCTGTAAAGACGGTTCTACAGTAGACATCCTGAATAATGAAATGGAGACCATGGCATTTGAGTCCGCTGACTGGGACTTCTATTGGGGGGATGAACCCCAGAGTGAGGGGAAGTATAAGGCAATTCAAAGGGGGCTTGTTGACCGAATGGGGAAAGTTGTCCTAACCTTTACGCCTTTAATCGAGCCATGGATGAAAGAGAAGTTATGCGATAAGGCTGACGGTAAACGCATTGAGATGTTCGTTGCGGGAATTCGTGATAATAAGTTTGACATAAAAGGCAATCAGATATTGACAGAAGAAGCCATACAAGAATTTGAGGCATCGCTTGATCCTGACGACATAGAGTCCAGAATTCACGGAAAGTTTTTTCATTTACGGGGCATGATATACAAAAACTTTTCAAGCATTCACTGCCACGAGTGGGAATATACCGATCCTGGATTTAAAGATTCTCCCGTCTACTGCGTCATAGACCCGCATGACCGTTTAAAACACCATGTGATATGGGCATTCGTAGATAAGATAAATGATATTTATGTAGACGATGAACTCATGGTGGGCGGCGATTTACAGGAATTAGCCGCCGCTATAAAAGCCAGAGAGCATTACCGCGGCTACAATATGCGGAAAAGAATTATTGATCCTAACTTCGGGGCAAAGCCAGCGAGAGTAGGAGTGAATATCACTGTCCAGCAGCAACTTGATAGATATGGGGCATCCGCTACTCTTGGGAATGATGACCGGGAAATGGGGCACTTGATGGTGAAAGAGCGCCTTCGATTTGACCCGAGGCGAACGATTGATATTACCAATAAACCCAAATTATACTTTCATATAAAGAGATGCCCTGAGACTATAAGAAGCATGCGGAATTACCAATACCTTGAATTTAAGACCAAAGAAGATAAAGACCCTAACGAAAAGGCAAAAGCTAAAGATGCTCATGGGGCGGATACTGTGAGGTATTTAGTTATAGACAATCCCACTTACAAAGGGTCGGTTACCATAGAAGCGGATTTGGAAGGAGTATATGTCTAAACGGTATTTATCGTTAAGGGCTAAGACAGAAGTTGCGACTCGCCTTGCCCATTTTCAAAACGTGAGCGAGATACTATCTTTTTTGAAGGAAAGATATGATATAGAAATTTCTTCACAGGCAATTAGGCAGACTTTTTTGACGAAGGACACAAGATGGAACCAAGTAATGATGCAGTTACGAGCGGAATATGTCGGGGCAGTAATGGAATCCCCTATTGCCCAAAAGAGAGTGAGGCTTGATAGGCTTGACGAACTCTATCAGGAGGCAAAAGCTCAGGGAAAAATACAGGCTGCTAAGGCTTGTCTCGATTCTGCAAGAGAAGAACTTGAAAGATCTAAGGCTCCCTCAGTCGGAAACATCTTTTTTGCTCAAATCAATAATATGTCTGATGAAGACTTACGCTCAGAACGCCAAAAACTTATTGACAAGCTCGAAAAAATAGGAGTTAAGCCGAGACGAGAAGTAATCGAAGCTCAAACTAAGGAGGTTCAAGATGCCGTATAAAAGGGCTAAGCGCGGGCGCAGTCCTGTCAAAATAATGCGGATGGAGGGGACAGTATAATGCCGAGCCGAGAAATTAAAGACGAACTCCAGAATGAAAATCCAGTAGAAAAACCTGTAGCAGAAAAACCTCGAATGCAGATACAGATAAATGAGGCGCAGGAGAAAACTATTGTTGATATAGTCTTACAGGACTATGAGAACGCCAAGACTTATCGTGATACCAAGGAATACAGGACTGACTCTAAAGGGCAGGTTCTCCATTTTGACGAACATATGAAATCCCTGAATGATTTGTATTTTGGGAAGCGTGAACCTAAGACAAAACCTTGGAAAAATTGTTCAAATAGAAGTCTCCGTATCGCTATGGCGATATTAGAGATGCTCTGCGCAAAACTTTTTCCTGCTGTGTATAGTGAGGACTTGACAAGGTGGCGCCCTGGAGAGAAGAATGACTTTCCAAAGGTTGAGCGTGTTTCAAAGTTCATGGACTGGTGGGTAAGGGTCTGGGTGAAGATGAGGGAGTTCTTTGATAACTGGGTCATGGTCACTACTGGTTACGGAGACTCGCTCGTAGAAATATCTTGGGATGTTGAATATAAAGATATTGGCGATGTTGACACGACTATAATTAGGGGACCCAACGGTGAAGAACTTGATATGTTGCAGGAAAAGGCATTGAAGCTCATAGAAAAAACAAAATGTAAGATTATCCCAAAGGAGAATATTTTTACCCAAGAAGGGCAGGAGGATATTCACAATGACCCTGTAATTATAAAAGATGACTATAAATTCGGGGATTTGGAGGAAATGGAAATACAAGAACAGTTAGTAAATGTTCAGGTGATCCTTCGCCCCAAGATAGAAGAAAAAGTCCATATTTCAGGAGACGCCTCTTTAAGCGCCGAGGAAGTCAAACGGTTAAAAGAAGTGAAGTTAAGAGTCTATCCTGTGAATGTGCTGGTAGAATATATGAAATACGATTGGGATGGTGACGGGTTCGCTGAGGATATAAGGGTCATAATTGACCAAGATAATAAGATTTACTTAGGGGGTGTAGAAGTTAAAAACCTTTCCAAACGCGCCATAAGGCCGATAGAGTGGACAAAGTTCCTGCCTCGCCTTGATAATATTGACGGGCTTGATGGTATGGGCTGCCTTGAAATGGTAGAGGAATTAGCGAGAGAAATTGACGCAGCGTTTAATCAACTTACAGATGCTAATACTTTTACAAGCATGAGACCTGGATTCTATGACCCTTCAGGAAATCTCAATGCTTCGGCTTTATACTTATCTCCGAGAAAACTTATACCTGTTTCAGATCCTCAAAGAAATGTGTATTTCCCGACATTTGATATACCAGTAGAACGCCTTATCCTTGCGATAAGATTGGTTTTAGAGTTTATAGAACGTTTGACCGCCGCCTCAAGTTATGTGATGGGCAAGGAGTCAGAAATAGTCGGGGGTTCTGGGACTGCCACCAGAACCAACGCTATAGTATCAGCAGCCATGGAACGCTTTGAGCGGCCTGCTATAAGATTACGAGCGGGGGCGGCTCGGATATTAACACAAGTTCTGGATAAGATACAACTTAATATACCAATGGGATTTGAGAATAGGGTGCTTGGCGAGACAGGCGAACCCTTATTCCAACAGGGAGAAATCTCAGATGAAGGGCTTTCAGGGGAATTTGATGCCTTTTTGTTAGAAGACTCCTCGGGCGGTTCAAAAGAAATGGAGAGGCAAATCTCTGCGTTCTTATATGGACAGCTTTTACAAAACCCGATTATAGGCACTGACCCTGTAAAGATTTACAAGGTTACTTTTAAATTAGTGGCTTCTCATACTTCTAAAGACGAGGCTGAAAGGTTTTTAGGTCCGCAACCAGAAGAAAAAGACATAGACACCCCTGAAGATGAGAACACCCTGATGATACAGGGAGAGTTTAATAAAGTCCGTGCCCTGATCACAGAAAACCATATATGGCATTTGCAGGTTCATCAGGCGTTAATGGAGTCCCCGACGCTGACAACTTTGCCTGATGCGGTAAGAGACCAAGTGCTTAAATATAATCAAAGTCATATGCAGGAACACCAGATGATGATGCAGGCTATGATACAAAGAATGTTGATGATGAAAGGGGGGCAAGGTGGCGAACAGGGAAATCAAGCAGGAGGAGCTCAAGCAGGAGGATCTCAAGGCGCTCAGGGAGCTGCTGACTCATCAGGGATGGGCGGTATGTCTCCAGCTCTTGGAGAGAGTATGCTTGAGAAAAAGCGTGGAGAGGTCAAACCGACTGCGTAAAGAACGCTTGCATGAGGCTGTCCTTATGCAGGGTGAAATAGATGGCATAGAAAGCGTGCCAAAGCATATAGAGAACTATATGCAGGAATTACAACCTGAAGAAGAACTTCAGTGATACCCGTGAAAGCGGTGGAAGGAGAACAAAATGCCTGACGAAGAAGATGAAATAATTAAAGAGGATGACAATATTGTCGTTGCAGTCGAGAGCGACAATACTGTGAAGGATGTAAAAAAAGAATCAGAACCTGATGCTAAAGATGAGGAGATAAATAATTTAAAATCATCCATAGCGAAACTTGAAAAGTCGGTCAGTTATGCGGCTGGTTCTTACAGGATTATTGAGAATTTAAAAACACAGGTAGCGGATTTAGTAAAGAAGCAATCAGCCGCTCCTAAAGATGAAACGCCTGCCAAGACTGATGAGGAGCTTACGGAGTTATTTAACCAGGATATAGTGGCAGGAGTAGCGGAAGTTTATAAGCGGGAAAGAAAGGCAGAGAGGGAAAAAGAGAAAAAAGAAAAAGAAGTTGAGTTATTACAAAAAGAGCAGTCAAGGCAGATTGAGATTATGGAGGCGAACAAACAGGATGTCTTAAATAAATATCCTGAACTTTCAGACCCGACTTCAGAATATACGAAGATTTGGCTGGAAGTAATTGAGAAACACCCTGAGCATAGGACTAATTATTTGGGTCCCATAACTACAATGAAACTAATGGAGGATGAGTGCCGCAGGCGAGGCCTTAAAGTGAAAGATACGGGGATTGACGCTGAGACGATTATAGAAAAGGAAGTCAATCGCAGGACAAGAGTAAAGCAGACTAATTTAAAGCCAGGCGCAAAAACAAAACCAAGCGGAGGAGAAATAGTCCTTACGCAAGACCAGATAGCATTTGCAAGGCATAACAACATACCGCTAAAAACATATGCGGTTACCCTGAAGCG
>Ga0180007_10005025_pt1 | contig 13667 bp, 14 predicted proteins | sample MM_PC_MetaG_FD_121122 | JGI IMG/M metagenome (GOLD analysis project Ga0180007, IMG submission 121122) | Groundwater microbial communities from the Aspo Hard Rock Laboratory (HRL) deep subsurface site, Sweden - MM_PC_MetaG | ecosystem: Environmental > Aquatic > Deep subsurface > Groundwater... | reverse complement strand
TGAATCGGAGCACTTCCACCTGGCCGGTCTCCAACGGATAGGAGAAACAGGATGGCAGAGGAATTGATTAACCCAAGCGCAAGAAGCTTCATCACCAAGTCGCGTCGCAGAACCAGTGCGACAAGTCCCAGCCCCAACAGCACAAAGGACACAGCGGCCGCCATTAGAGTTCACCTCGATGTTGAGCAAATGCAGCGATGATGAGCCACGCGCCAAGGAAAACTTTGGCTCCGATCAGAAGGTTGTAGGGCAGGATGGATCCACCGCTCATCAATTGCCCAGCTGTTCCCTTGGGCAGCAGATCGGTCAGCGGCGCCCGACCCAAAACGACAGGCAGGAGAACCCAACAGAGCACGAATAGCAGGATGGCTTTCTCCACAGTTGCCACGCGGTGGGGTTTGAGTCGAGCCTCTGTGGCTTCCATCCCTTGGGCTATTGCGACGTACAACATCGCACTGCCGGCAATGACGCCTGCAGCGAAGCCACCGCCTGGCGACAAGTGGCCAAACAGCGCAAAGAAGGCACTGAGAAGCAGCGCCAGTGGGCCGAGGAAATTCACGGCTATGCGCACAACGCCTGATTCAGACAGACTCGGCGTGGGTACGTCCGATGCGTGACTCAAATAATAGCGTACACCCAATACGGCGACTGAAAACACTAGGATTTCAAGCAGTGTGTCGAACAGCCTCATGTTCAAATAGATGCCAGCGACTCGATTGGAGGATCCTGTGACCTCAAGCTGAAGAGCGAGATAGCGCTGCGAATGGTCAGGATCGGGGAAAGAGAGTAGATAGGTGATGGCAGCCAAACCGACAGACGCCGCAATAATGCCAATCGCCAGGATCGTTCGCACGGTTTTCGCAGTCATTGGACATGTCTCCCGATCATCTCTTCCAGCTGTCCGCTTGTACGCAACCTCTCAAAGTAGGAGGCATACTCTCGCCGCAATTCTGTGCGCTCCCTGGACAGGATGAATGCGTAGGCGTGGTTGCCCTCAAGTCGGACGAGGCCTTTGAGGGATACGCCGTGGCGGCTTATTGCTAGGACGCGTGCCAGATCAAGGGCAATGACTGTCGATGCGAGGGTTCCATCGCGTGCTCGAGGGACCAGCTCCGAGAAGTAGCCCTCATAGTCGGGTGCGAATGCGACGGATGGCCGAACGGCATTGGGTTCGAAGGCATAGATGCCTGTTGGCAGGTGCTCGGGCGTGGTAGCCAGAACGTCGTCTGCTTCTGGCAACGGGATGATTCCGCCTGCACCCATATCTGCTTCACGATGGGCCACCAGCCACTGCACTCGACGCAGGGGGACGAACTGAATCGAGAGATCCAACCCTTGTGCTTTGGCAAAGCCAGCCAAAATCTCGTATTCAAGACCACTGATATGATCTCCCTCACGAGCGATGAGCCCAGGGACCTCATCAGCGACTACGGTCAGTCGACCCGTCCGGCGAATGGCGAGGATATAGATGGCAGTGACCAGCGCGGCACCAATCGTGGCCTCAGTGATGGCCACATCGGGGGCATGCATCAATAGATAGGTTGCAGCTAGCATCAGGCTAAACAGCCCCATGCCAATGATGGCCGCGAGTCTGCGGGATTGGGCGAGCGAGATGCCTGCCACGACTGGAAGAAGGGCCAATAGGATCCAGCGAGCCATCACGCGTCCTCCTCCTCCCGATGATGTTGGACGAACGCACTGCGCGAGATACTGTGGGTTACGATGGGATTGGTGATGAGCAAGAGGAGTAGCAGCAAGAGAAGTGTGACGTCGTGCCGATCCCAGCCTGAATGCAGGATGAGGCCGACGAGAATGAGTCCAAGTCCAGCATTGTCAGAAACGCCGCTCGCTTGAAGCCTGGAGTAGATGTCGCGAAAGCGCAACATCCCCAACGATCCGATGAACACGAAACTGAGGCCGAAACCCATGATGATGTAGGCGGCAAGCGTCATCGGTGTCCTCCCCCTCGCTCCAGAAATCGGGAAATGATGACCACTCCCAAGAAGCTCAACGCCGCGTATCCAACGGCGACATCCAAGTAAAAAGCTTTGCGCGTCGCTACGGCAAAAAGGCAGATCACAATGACAATCCGATTTGAGGCCGTGTTGTAGGCAAGGAGACGATCCCATGCCGTGGGACCACGCCAAAGAAGTACAAGCGCTGGCACTAAAGAAATGATGATGAGCGTCTCAACGAGGGGCACGTTGTTCCTCCTCAAATAAACTGAGCAGACGCATATCCAGGGACTCCTTGATTTCCCGCCAATCGCCCTTCCCTGCAGATGACTGCAGCCAGTGAATATAGAGCAGGTCGTCCTCTGCGAGCAGTGAAATGGTCGATGGGGTTAACGTAATGGAATTCAGCAGTATGAATCGTGCCAATGGATCCCTGACCCGAATGGGTAACGCCATCATCCGCCCTTCCTCATCACCCTTGAGAATGAGCCAGCTTGTTCGCAGTGTCGAGAGCGCAAATCGCCGGGCTAATACGAGGATGAAACGAAGACATCGGATAGGATGCCGCACCAATTTCATCGTTGATGAAGAGGAAGAGGGCATCATGATTCGCCAAAAGGCAGACACAACAAGAGAACTTGCGACACCAGCGATCACGTAGGAAACAGCACATGACCGCGTCATTGCGAGCCAGATCAGAAAAAGCACCATCGTTCCAAGCACCATGCTTCAATGATCTTGATTCGGTCCAATGACTGCAACTGCATGCGTCCCAGAATGGCCCCTATTCCTGGATGGTGACTCGGATATCATCGAAATAGGCATTGCATGTCTCGGTGAGGCTTTCTTCCCCGATGAGGATGGTCCAGATTGAGCTGTCATCGAACACGTCGCCGTCCAACGCCCCGTCTAGCCAACTTACGTCATCGATGAAGAATTCGAACGAATCTCTGTCATAGACGAACGTATAAGTATGCCATCGGTAGACGTCGGGTTCGTAGCTAATGAGATGCCCGATGTCGGTTCCCAGACGTGTTGGAATGTGAACATAGGATCCATCTCGCTCATTGCTGAATAGGAAATAGGGGAGAGATCCGACGAGCGTGTCTAGTTCTGCCCTAGCGGGAGCAAACAAATAGGTATGAAAGTCCTGATTTCTCAATGCCATGATGCGGCACGAGAAGACAGCCTTTTGACCAACGCGCAGTGGCGGCAGTTCAATTGCGTGGTACCGCCGATGCCAGCGACTCGCTGCGCTATGGACGTACAGCGCGTTCCCCGGCCCGCCCAAGATGAATTCGATCTGAGCATCATTGGCAGATGCCCAGGTAGGATCTAGAACCCAACGAGCCAGCGCCAGGTCGCCATCCGCGAAGTTCTCGTTCAGAATGACGGTCCCTGTTCGCGTATACACGATTACTTGATGGGTTTCACTGTCCCGGTTTCCGTTGGCATCCTCAACAGTCAAGGCAATGGAGTAGGTGCCCGGGAATGGGAAGGTGGCGTTGACTTGCCGTCCAACCAGCGTTTGCCCGTCGCTGAAGCTCCAGCGATAGGACACGATGGATGCGCTTCCCACAGCCACGGATCCGTCCAACTCGAATGTTTCGCCAGCGTAGATCACGATGGGAGAAATCGAGAAGTCAGCTGCCGGGCCGGGTTGAACAAGCTCGCATCCGGCAACAGCAAACAAGAGGACTGCCGTAGCTCCGCACAGTATCACCACGAGGAATCGGTTTCTAGCCAACAGAGATCAACTCGTCTTTCGGGAACGCCGTGATAACTTCGCAACCCGTGTCTGTCACTACGACGTCATCTTCGATGCGTATTCCGCCGATACCGGTGAAATAAATGCCCGGCTCGACGGTCACAACCATGCCCGACTCAAGCGAATCCTTGGAAAGAGGGGAAAGGCCAGGTGCCTCATGAACCTCCAAGCCGATTCCATGCCCAAGTCCGTGTCCGAAATTGTCGCCAAATCCCGCCTTGACGATCAACTCGCGTGCCACGGCATCGGCCTCAACCCCCGTGATCCCGGCACGAATGGCTTCGATGGCACGGCAGTTGGCTTGGAGAACTGCGTTGTAAACCTTCCTGTCTTTTGCCGAGGGCTTGCCGACGACAAATGTGCGGGTGATGTCGGATCGATATCCATGCACAGTGGCACCGAAATCGAACAAGAGCAAATCGCCGGGCTTGATGGCGGCTGCATGATGGAATGGGTTGTAGTGATTGAGCGCCGTGTTGGGGCCAGCAGACACGTTTGTGCTGAAGGCAATACCCTCCGCATCTGACTTACGAATGAGTATCTCAAGTTCCAGCGCGATTTCCGCCTCGTTCATCCCCACTTTGATCCGCGACACAAGCTTGCCCAGTGCCGCGTCAGCAACCCTTGCAGCAGCGCGAAGATGGTCAAGTTCATCATTCGACTTGATGCGGCGCAGCTGGGCCACTGGGTCCCTCTGGGAATTCAAATGAAGGCTCCCCAGTTTTCCCATTTCTTCAAGCCAATAGACACTTGCTCTGGCCGAGGCATACGTACATGACCGAAGAGAACGTCCAGAGAGGCCATCGAACAATCCCTTGACATTCCAACCGCGCCCCGCATCGATCTGAATTTCCTTGGTTTCTTGGGCTGCCTGCTCTGTGTAGCGGGAGTCCGTGAGTAGGGCGACGTATTTGGGGGATACGATCAATGAGCCTTCTCCGGTAAAGCCAGTCAAGTAGCGCAAGGAGACAGGATCAGAGTCCTCCCAATTGACGGCAATGAAGGCATCTGTGGTGATCGTTTCGAGAAGGCGTTGTCGTCGAAGTGCATAGTTGGTCATGTCGTTCCCCTTTCAGATCGCTTGCGGCTCATACAATACTCAAAGCCTTGTTGGGGTCCGCGGCCGTCTACGGATGGTAGTTTGAGCTGCCGACACATCAAGCGCTTTTTCGAGTCTCAAGACGCAAGTATAGCGAAGATTCAGCGAGTCCATGCAACATGTCAAGCGGAACCTCTGCCAGAAAAGCTGCTTGTCAACACAAAATTCGACAGATATAATCCGCAGACTATGATTGCACTTCCGGAGCTTCAACAGCAGATTGATCAAATCCGACGCGACCTGGAACAGCGGTTGCCCACGTTGTCTGAACACGATGCCCTAGAGGCGTTTCGTGTTGAGTTCGTCGGGCGAAAAGGGCGCATTACGGGGCTGTTTAAGCTCATGGGGCAACTTGCCCCAGAGGCGCGCGGTGAAGCTGGACGTCTCATCAATGAGATCAAGGATTATGCTACTGGATGTTTTGACGAACACGATCAAGCCGATCGAGCTCAACTGCGTCAACGGCAACTGAGTTCAGATCGCATTGACTTGTCGTTGCCAGGCAAACATCAAGCATTAGGCTGTCTTCATCCCATGACCCTTGTGCAACGAGAGATTGAATCGATCTTCATGAAGATGGGGTTTGATGTGGCCACAGGGCCAGAGATCGAGACAGAGTATTACAATTTTGAAGCGCTTAATATTCCTGCAGATCACCCGGCACGCGCAGATTGGGACACGTTTTACATTGGGGATTCGCATCTTCTGCGCCCCCATACGTCCCCTGTCCAAATTCGCGTTATGGAACAGACAACACCTCCGGTTCGCATTATCTGCCCCGGTCGCTGCTATCGGAGAGATACGCAAGACGCCACCCACTCGCCAGTATTCCACCAGATTGAACTGCTGTGGATTGAAGAGGGCCTGTCACTCGCCAATCTTAAGTACGTACTTGAGATTTTTACGCAGGAATTCTTTGGAGAAGGCTATGAGATGTTATTCTCCGGGGACTTCTTCCCGTTCACAGAACCCTCTGTTCAGGTCCATATCAAAGCACCAGGGGCTGCGAACTGGATGGAAATCATGGGCGCAGGGATGGTTGATCCAGCCGTTTTGACCAACGTTGGCTATGACGCTGAGAAGTATACTGGTTTCGCATTCGGCCTAGGAATCGAACGTATGGCCATGCTTCGATACGGGATTGAGGACATCCGGTCATTCCTCGCCAACGATCTACGATTCATCAAACAGTTCAGCTAACCGACGATCGAATGATCGACTCGCCAGAGATTCTGTAACAGCTATTCGGGCGAGCGTCAGGAACAGCCAATGTATTCATTCAACGCGGGCGCTCCGCTTGGTATCGAGCAGACGGCATCGTCTGGGAACGACTCAAGCTAGTCTCTTTGCTGAAGAGTCTGGAACAGCAGACAAGCGTTTTGTCCTCCGAACCCAAACGAGTTGGAGAGTGCGACGCGAATGGCCTGTTTGGCAGTGACTGGCGTGTAGTCGAGATCGCAATCTGGATCGGCCGTCTCCAAATTAAGTGTCGCGGGAATGATCCCGTGCGTCATGGACAGGACAGTGGCGATTGCCTCAACTCCACCTGCAGCGCCAAGCAAATGTCCAATCTGCGACTTGGTCGAGCTAATCTTGATCTGTCTTGCCCTTTCTCCCAAGGCAAGTTTGATGGCGTTTGTTTCCACGCGATCATTGGGTGGCGTAGAGGTTCCATGGGCATTGATATAGTCCACATCAGCGGATGTCAGTCCAGCAGAGCGAAGGGCCATGGCCATGGCCTGCGCTGCTCCTTCCCCAGTTTCCACAGGGGATGTGATGTGCGAAGCATCCGCGGACATGCCGAATCCATCAAGAGATGCATAGATTCTTGCGCCGCGAGCCCTGGCGTGTTCGTAAGACTCAAGAACCAGCAATCCAGCACCTTCGCCCATGACGAATCCGTCTCTATTCTTGTCAAAAGGGCGCGAGGCTCGCTGTGGAGCGTCGTTTCTCTTGGACACGGCTCCCATGCGTGCAAACCCGGCATAGGTAATAGGTAGTAGCACGGCTTCAGCTCCACCCGCGATCGCGCAATCAAGATCCCCCGATTGAATGAGTTTGGCGGCCAATCCTATGGCATGGGTGCCACTGGCGCATGCAGAAACCACTCCGAAATTGGGGCCCTTCATGCCGTGTTCAATCGAAATTTCGCCGCTGATCGCATTGGGCATCATGCTGGGAACAAAGAATGGATTGACTCGTCGGGGACCTTTCTCAAGTAGCGTAATGAGGTTCTCGGTGAAGGTTTCCATACCGCCGATGCCCGTTCCTGTGACCACGCCGAAGCGCTCCAAATCGCACGAAGACAAATCAATGGCCGCGTCCTGCAATGCGAGTCTCGTTGCGGCAAGAGCAAACTGAGTCGACCGATCGAGACGCCGAGCCTTCTTTGCCTCGACATAGTCCAAAGGATCGAATGCATCAACGGGCCCGCCGATCTTGACATCGATGCCCGCAAGGTCGACGACATCCTCGACGTTGCGGATTCCGCTGCGTCCTGCACAGAGCGCTTCCCAGAACGCGTCTCTTCCGACACCGATTGGAGTAATGGGCCCAAGACCGGTAATAACCACTCGATTAAGCATGGGTCTCCTTGATTCGGCAGACAAGCTCAAGATAGGCGATTTCCTCTGAGATGGACGCAGACTGGGGTTCGGCTTGAAGGATGGCGATCCTCGCACGGAGGGTGTCAGCATGAATCTCCTCAAGCGCATAGGGCTGCTCGACGAGTACAGTTGCCCGCTGATCTTCCAGGTTGAAGGTGCCCCCCTTGCATACAATGACTCGTTCGGTCCCGTTTGCCAGCACCCGAATGATTCCCGGCACGAGTACGGCAAGAATTGGCGCATGCCCATCCAGTACAGCGAATTCGCCGTGAGGACTTCGCGCGACAATCCGTTCTGCATTCCCTTCAATCAGTGTTCGATCTGCAGAGCGTACGATACAGTCCATGATTCCCCCTCACTGACATCCTACGAAACGTCAGCTCGTCTGCGGAAGAGTTTTACTCAATGCTATCAAGAATCTCTACTGTTCGACTGGCGCCAATCCGTGAAGCTCCCGCATCCACCATGGCTTGCGCTGTGGCCGCGTCACGAATGCCGCCAGCTGCCTTGACACCCATTTCCTTCCCGACGGTTTTGCGGAGGAGCGCGACGTCCTCGACGGTGGCTCCCCCGGAAGCGAACCCAGTGGATGTCTTGACAAATTGGGCGCCGGCGGACTTGGTCAGGATGGCCCCGGCAATTTTCTCCTCTTCAGAGAGCAGAGCTAGCTCGAGAATGACTTTCACAGCAACCGGTTTGGGGGCCTTCTCTGCGGCCGAGCAAACCGCGCGAATATCGTCTTCAACATACTCGTAGTCACCCTCTTTCAATGCAGCGACGTTGATCACCATATCCAGCTCATCGGCGCCAGCGGCAATGGCCTTCTGTGCCTCAAAGGCCTTTGTTTCTTTGGTCGACATTCCGTGAGGGAATCCAACGACCACGCAAAGGAGAACATCCGAATCTCCCAAGCAGCTCTTGGCCAACTCGGCGTGGCAAGGATTCACACACACAGATGCAACAGCATATTGAACGGCTTCTTTGCAGAGTTTCTTGACGCCTTCTTTGCTGGCCGTCGGCCCAAGCAAGGTGTGGTCAATTCGCTTCGCAAGCTCTTTCCTTGTCAACATTGCATTCTCCTTCGCCGTCACTTCTGGACAGCGCCTAGCTCGGTTCGTCTGGTTCCCTTCTTGAAGAGAAGAAAACTCCTACCTCCCTCATGCATCAGTCCAATGCCGATGTAGCCAAGCTGAAACAGCTGCTCGATGAGGTTTCTGCCTTGCAGTCTCCATTGTATCGCAGCATCGCGGTCGCGCGCTTGAAGGGCGTTAAAATCCTCGGGGATTTCAGCGAGCAAATGCTCAGCCGTCGGCGACAGGTCACACTCGATAATTCCACGAACGCCTGACGCAAGGGTTGTCGTCTTGGTCAACACGGTCATCGCCTGAAGGCCGATCCTCTGATGCGGCGGCGCATGCTCGTTATCCAGTCTGTCGATGACACTGGGTGCGTCGATCCACCATTCGCACCGGACGCGATCTGTGGCCAACCCCGGAGCCCTTGAGTCCCGAGTGCTTCCCAGCGAGTCCCGGCTGTAGCCTGTTAGGATCCCGCCGAGTTTGTTCAGCGCGACGTGAAGCTCGATGCCATCAAGGGGATCGATGTCCCAATAGGCCAAGTCGATAGCTTCTTTCTGAAGCGTCGTTCGTTCGATCAGTCGAAGTTTCGTTCCAATCCCGCAGCTCCGCGCCTTCGGGCACACTCCCCAAACGACGGTTCGGCATGCTGAGTATCCGTCCATCACGGCGAGCAGATCGACCAAAACGCCATCGAGAGATCCCGTGTCTTGGGAGAATCCCGTTCGCGCTCCCAACAGGAGACCGCCGCTTTGTTGAGCATGGAATAGATGCGGCAGTCGCCAAATGGACGGGTCCCGCTCGCCAACGATTGCCTGCTGAAGATCGACGGCGGCTCTCAGGTCCTCGATGGCTTGAAGGGGACTAATGGCGATAGTCATTGGCGTGATCTTTGTTCTGTTCCCGCTTGTCGGCGTACATTCGTCGATCAACTTCCTCAAGAATCTCTTCCATGGTTTCGGTCTGGCCGGGGAGCCGTGAATAGATACCAATGCTCAGCCCCAAGGTCAATCCGAGATGCTTCGCATCCGTACCCTCAAGAACGGAAGCGACTTCTTTCCTCAGACGCTCTGCAATGAGGTTGGCAGCCGCATGTCCATCGGTTTCAGGCATGACGATGAGAAACTCATCGCCACCATAACGAATGACTCGGTCCGAATCCCTTACAGCACTGGACAGCATGCGGGCAACATTCTGCAGCACTACATCTCCTGTCAGATGGCCCATGCGATTGTTCACTGACCGGAAGCCGTCGACGTCAATCATCATCAGCGACAGAGGATGTGCATATCGATCACTTCGTCCCAACTCAGACGCGATGATGGAGTTGAAGTAGTGGCGGTTGAATAGGCCGGTCAGAGGATCCCGGATTGCTTGCTCTCGCAACGTGGCTTGCGACGAAATATTGGAAAGGGCGATGGCGAGATGAGTGGCCACCACTTCGATGAGGCGTCGATCCTCATCATCAAAGAAGTTGACAGTGGGGCTTTCTGTATTGATGGCTCCAAGAAGGTTCCCCGAGAAGAGAATCGGGACCGCCAATTCAGAACGCGTACTTGCAGATACTTCGATGTAGTGCGGATTCTCTCGAACATCTGGAACAATCGCATAGCGGCGGATCATGGCCGCGTGTCCTGCGATGCCCTCACCCAGGCGGAAGGTTTGCCCGAGAGCCAGTGCATCTCGCTCATAGGAACCGTGGAGTCCGGCGATTCGTAGCGAGTCTTCACCGTTCATGAGCAAAATCGAGCTGATATGAAAATCGAATTGGCTGGCTAGGAATTCCAGCGTGCTGGAGATGGCCCGCTCCTCTGTTGCGGCAACAGCCAAATGTTGCCCGAACTCATAGATGCGACTGAGCGACGCCTGACGTCGGAGCCCCGAAATCGCTGTAGAGAGCTGGCTTGCTAACGCGGATAGGATCTCGACATCCTGACTGCCAAACGCGGCGACTCGCTGGCTGGCGACGTCAATGACGCCGAGTATGCCCTTTCGACCGGGAATAGGCACAGCGATGAAGGATCGAATGGCTCCTCTGATTCCGTTGTAACGAGTGTCTTCATGTGCATCGCCGACGACGATCGCTTCGCCCGTTTTGAACGCCATCCGCGTCAAGCCAAGCCCTTCTACGGGGTTCCTTGTCCCTTTCTGTGGCAGTTCCCCCTCAGGGAAAGAGCCGTTCTGCGCCACGGCTTCCAGAACAAGTCGAGCGGAGTCATTGAGCCAAATGCCGCAAAATTCAAAATGCATGTCATAGCAGACACGGTGGGATGCGATTTCGCAAAGCTCTCGCTCATTCGTCGTAAGGGCGAGATCTCTTCCTAGGACGGACAATCCATGCAATTGCTCTGCCTGCTTCTTCAACTGATTGAGCTTGAAGACGCGTTCGACGGCGATGGCGGCAAAGCGAGCAAGAAAAGCCACCGGCTCAATTGAAGCCACGGTCGGAGCGGTTTGATCGATCGGATCATCCACAGAGATAATTCCGATGATGCCATCCGCGCCGCGCAACGGAATAAACAAGTAATCGTCGGGATGCCATCCTTCGATGGCCACTGTTCCGCTGATACCGACGGCATCAGACCATGGCGTGCGATCATGAGGGATGTACTGAGCAGACCCGAGCGTGAACTCGTTGGCGAAAACCTGCTTGCGCTGCACGATATCCATCGGTGTTTGAGAAAAAACGGCTCGCTGTTCCTCGTCTGTCAGTCCAGAAGTCATGATCTTGTAAATCGGACCTTCGAACGGATTGGGAATGGATAAGTCATAAAGAGAAAGAAGAGCTCGCCCAAATCCGCTGTGCTCCACGATGGTGTCCAACACGAGCTGAAGGATGCGATCGATATTCTGCTCGGCGAGAATGACTTCTGTAAGCTCTAGAACGATGCGATGAAGTTGTTCAATGCGCGTTTCCTCAGTGATATCCCGTATGGTTCCTTCGATTCTCAGTGGATGGGAGTGCGAGATGATCCGCGATCGGATCTCTCCGACTAGAACCCGATGGTCGGAGGTAAGTAGTCGATAGGTGTTTGGTGGGGGAGCTCCGGCGGGTCGAAATGGCAAATCTCGCATCGCTTGGAGCAGTCTGGGACGATCGGCTGGTGTAAACAGGCTTTCGACTTCGAGGCCTTTCAATTCTGCTAGCTCGTAGCCAATTCGCTCAAGTAAGTAATCATTGGCATACGACACCCGTCCGTTCGTGAGCTCGAATACGCCGAGGGGCGCTGACTCCAACAGCTCACGGTAATGGGTCAGCTGGGAGTGCAATCGGTGAACCTCGCAAGCACAGGAAATAGCCCAATGAAGCTCCTCGTCAGAAAAGGTACCTGGAATCCGTGTGATACCAAGATCAGGATCAGGGAAATAGGACAATCCTGTTCCACGTGTGTTGTCGACAAGGAGGATGGGTGCATCCTTTGTTTCACGAATCTGGGCGATGGTGGCTTCAATCTCTGACTGATCCTGGTCAAGAACATTCAGTACAACAGCGCGAATCGGACGGTTGGGCTTTGCGGAAAGCTCGGCAGAGGATAATAGCGCGGTTTCGTAGCCAAGTGAATTGAGCTTCTGCCATACCGGACACTCAGATTGGGCAGCCGACGTGCGGACGAGTATTGTTCCCTTGGGATCCTGATTCATTATTCACCTGTTGGATTGGGTCAGCTGTTGGATCTGATCTGAATCATGGGTCCAGTTTGCCTGAACTTTGACGATCGTTTCAAGGAATACGCGGTGTCCCAGCAGCTTCTCAATATCTGCACGTGCAAGGGAGCCGATCTTCTTGATCATCTTGCCTCCCTTTCCGATCAGAATGCCCTTCTGAGACTCGCGTTCGACGACAATCTCTGCCTTGATTTCAACGATGCCATCGTCTCGTTCGTTAAGCCATTTGAGTCGAACGGCCGTTGAATAGGGCACTTCTCGATGAGTGAGGCGGAACACCTTCTCGCGAATCAATTCGCCAATGAGAAAATCCTCTGTTTGATCGGATTTCTGTTCATCAGGGAATAGGGTCATGCCAAGCGGCAAGTATTTGGAGATCGTTTCAATGACATCGCTGATGCCCTGATGGCGCATGGCTGAAACGGGAATTAACTCAGCGAAAAGGTCTGTCTTCTCGTACGCGATCAGGGTTTCTGCCACCTCATTCGCCTTAACGCTATCGGTCTTGTTCACGAGCAGAATGACGGGGACTTCGAAATCCTTCCAATCATCGAACACGAGCCGATCCAACTTGGACACCTCTCCCCACGGCTCCACCATGTAAACAAGGAGATCCATTCCGCGAAGACCTCGCTTCGCTTCGCGCAAGATGTGCTTGCTCAATGCATCCCCCGGTTTATGCATCCCAGGTGTATCGACAAAAACAATCTGAGCGTCGTCTGTTGTCAGTACGCAGCGAATGCGATTACGTGTCGTCTGGGGTTTGCTCGATGTGATCAGCAGTTTTTGACCAATAGCTGCGTTGAGAAATGTGGATTTTCCCACATTGGTTTGCCCAAGCACTGCAACAAAGCCTGTTCGACGCTTCTCTGCTTTCCGCTCTGCTTGTGCCTCTGCGGCCATCATGTGTCATCCCCTTCCCAGCTGATTGTGCCCATTGTAGTTGAGCTGAACTGGAATCCGAAAGCGCAGGGATTCTCGAATCCCTAAAATTGTGTTCTCAATCGGGCCCAACTATACTCGAAACGAGAGACTGAAATGGACACAGTAATCACAAACATTGGCCAATTGGTCACACCCGTTGAGTCGTTGTTGGGCGGCGGCAAGCGCTCGGTGACGCTCCGAATGACGCCTGACGCTACGCTCTATATTCAGAATGGTCGGATCAGTGAGATCCCATCCGGGAGAACGAAGACGCAGGTTCAGACCCTGAATGCAGGTGGGGGCGTTGTCCTGCCTGGGCTGGTCGATCCATTTTGGGTCATGCCCAGTCTTCCTCTGTGGATTCATGAGCTGCCTGGATTGAAGTTTCCTGAGAAAGATTTGCTGAATTGGAGCCTCCGACTTCTTCGTTTGGCGCTTCGGGCAGGGGTGACTACAACTGAAGTGAAGTGCCGACATGACCTCGAGTTCGAGTCTCTCACGGCACTTGGCCATCTCGGGAAGCAACAGCATCCTCGAGTGGTCGGAACATTGCTCGCATCCCTTCCCGAGGAC
>Ga0180007_10005024_pt1 | contig 13670 bp, 14 predicted proteins | sample MM_PC_MetaG_FD_121122 | JGI IMG/M metagenome (GOLD analysis project Ga0180007, IMG submission 121122) | Groundwater microbial communities from the Aspo Hard Rock Laboratory (HRL) deep subsurface site, Sweden - MM_PC_MetaG | ecosystem: Environmental > Aquatic > Deep subsurface > Groundwater... | reverse complement strand
TGGTTTGACAAAATTAGGTGCTGTGTAATGATTTTGTTGAGAATAAATTGTTTGAATATTCAGTAATGACGGGTTGTTGTCGGCCTTAGTCAGTCATACAGTTTGATAAGTAGGTGTACAGAACCGTTCTAGGAAACACCAAAATCGTTTTGTAAAGGAACCCCTTCAAGCTATTGGTTTGAAGGGGTTTTTTAGTTTACAGATGAATTTGAGCTGGTAGGGACTGAATGAGTAACAATTCACCTCTGTATTGTGTCAAGTTAGAAGTGAAGTGGGATGACAAGGTGATGATTTTTGGGGTCCTATGCCGGGGGTCATTTTTCGTTTATGGGTTGCTTGACAGGGGGTTTAAGGCCGCGTAGATTCACGTCAATACTAAATCCCATCTGGGATTTATCGAGGTTGCCCTTAACCTCGCTGATGCGCGTCTCCTATTTTATAGAGACGATCAGCCAAGAGGGCACTTTAAGGTCCGCGGAGCCTTCTCTGTCACTTAGGGCTTTTGCCCTGGACACTAAAATTCGCGCAGCAGGTTCGCCTGCGAGTCGGGCCCTTTTAGGGTATCTGGTAAAACAGTTCATCGGCGCAGCAGTTATTTGCCTCTCTACAGGATAGGTGCGTCCATTTATTTGGACCTACTTTTTCCTCTATGAGGCCTTTTTTTTGCCGTATGCGGCCTTCTTCGTCCGCGTACTCATCACTCCTTTGGAGACGGGTAGAAATCCATCTCCACAGGGGAGATGTATTATCTATTCTCTCCTTTGGAACATACCACAGGAGAGACTATGTCTCGCTTAAATCTCACTTTCCGGTTGGCTCAGGTCAAGAACGACATCATTGATGTCATCCTAATCATGGTGATGGTTCCTACCTCCTTCGTGATTTGGAGTCTTGCACGTCTTGCTGGTTGCTCTGGTCGTCATGGTTTCCCGATCCGTTTCGCTGATGCGTATTACGGGATCGTTTATACCAGGTCCGAGTTTAGCAAGAGAGCAATTCTTCTTGATTTGACTGCTGGTGCCTATCGCGCCACCGCACTTTATTCGGAATGCCTGGAAAAGCTGTCTGCCATGGTTTTTCGCTTTGGTTTCTTCAAGTTGAGCAATCAACTTGAGAGCAAAGCGGACCATGCCAGCCGCTTGGCCTTCGCACTTCGTTCGAATGCGGTTGACGATATGTTCCGGCTGGGGTTGGACTACAAAGATGTCCTGCTCCTCGACGCTCCGAAGGAATCACCCCTTCTGTCTGCCACTAACGTCTGGGTTTTCGATGGACCATCTCCGGAACTTTCCAAGCTGTTCGCAGATGGAATGCCGGAGTCGGCCACGTTGCCCTTTGTGGCATCCTGCGAAGAATCGGACCAAGCCGGCGCGCTCCTTGTGAGTGGTAACGCCTTGGACACCGCTTCTACCGCAGAGCTAGGCAATGACTCTGTTCAGGATAGCGCCTCGGCGAGATCCAACAGTAAGGTCGTGCGCCTGGATCAATGGCGTAAGTAAGCTAACTGGAAAACAAATCACCCTGCGGGGAGGTACTTTTACCCTCCGCGGGTAGAGGTGCCTCCTCCAACCTTTTCTCAGGAGGAATTTACTATGGCATCTCTGAACAAAGTCATGCTTATCGGTCGTCTCGGGATCGATCCCGAACTGCGCTACACCCAATCCGGCCAGCCTGTCGCCAGCTTTCGCATGGCAACTGATGAGTCCTTCACTGGACAGGACGGGAACAGGGTGGAGCGCACAGAATGGCATCGTGTGGTGGTTTTTGGCAAGCAGGCTGAGCCTGTGGCCAATTACCTCCATAAGGGCAGCCAAGCGTACGTGGAGGGCAGTCTTCAGACTCGCCAGTGGCAGGCCCAAGATGGGACTGATCGCTACACCACGGAAATCAAGGCCAGCCGCGTCCAGTTCCTGGACCCCAAAAACGCGAATCAAAGCCAAGGTCAGCAGCAGGGTGCTCGCGCTCCGCAGCAGGGTGCTCCCCGTCAGGCTCCTCAGGGGCAGGGCGGTGGACAATCCCGGCCGCAGGGCGGGTACACCCCCGATGATGACCTTGGACCGGCATTCCCGTCGGAGGCCTCAGGCATGGACGATGTGCCCTTCTGAAATGGCCCTAAGTTACTGAAATCATTGACTAAATAACAAGACACCCGCGAGGGAGAACACTCCTTCGCGGGAGGTTCTCCCTCCATTTTTAGGAGAGAAAACCATGTCCATGTACATCGATTTCGTTGAAGAAAACACTTCCCATGACTGCATCGTTGTTTCGCCCGAGGGTGAAGCCGAAATCCTGACGCTCCGCGAATCGGAAGCCTGCAGACTGGAGGGCCTTGGCTCGACTGTCATGACTTTCGGTGAAGTGGGTATTCGTCAGACCGAGGCTGAAGCCATCGTCGCGTATCAGAATGGCAAGTCCAAGGTGAAGCCCGTCTTCTTCGACAGCCTCTTCATCCAGTAACAACCCAATGGGCGCGTGCCCCTTGGGAGCGTGTCCGAATAGGAGCACATTATGTCTGGTGAAGAGAAGCAACTCGAAATTCTGTGGAACAAGGTTAAAGAGATTCCAAATGAATACCTGTCGCCCCTGAAAATGCCCGATGGGCAGACTTTCAAGTCTATCAAAGCGATGTATGTCGTTGAGATGGCTACGAAACAATGGGGGCCGATGGGTCTCAAATGGGGCTTTAAGGAGCTTGAACGAATCATTGGGACGACTACTATCGTGATCAAGGGGCAACTCTGGTTTCGGAAGAGTCTGATAAGTGATTCAGGCGTTGATGAAAACGCCGTCATCGAGCAATACGGCGGCGCGGAGGAGCTGTTCAATTCGGATGGATCTCCCAATTGCTATGCGCTCCAGTCGGCACATACCAGAGCGTTGACCAAGTGCCTGTCCCTTCTAGGGTTTGGCGCTGACGTCTACCTTGGGAAATACGATAACCCTCCGCATCCTCAAAAGGAGACGCCCCAGGCTCCTCCTTCCGACAACAGACCTCCTCAGCAAGGCCCGCGGGCTGTTCCGAAACCCGAGGCGAGTCAGCCTGCGCCCGCGCAGAATGGCGAGTCCGAGAATTGGAGCCCGCCGCGACTTGATGGAGTGACGTACAAGTTCGTAACCGATGAAAACGGCAGACCTTATGTGTTGGCCACCGGCAGTGGAAACGCTGTGTACAACAGACGTACGCAGCTTAAAGCGGCCGGCTTCGATTTCGACAGGGAGAAGAGCATTTGGTGGCGGTACCTCCCAGAGGCTCAAGCCGCCTAGTTGACCACAGAAAATCTTAAACACACGCCCTGAGGGCACGCAAACCTCAGGGAGGTTGGCGTGCCCTCTTCTTTTGGAGAGAGCAATGACTGACCGACAGAAAGTTACGGGCCTTCTGGCCACGATCGCAAAGGGACTCATCCTTCATTCCCGTCAACAAGGCGCCAAGATGCTCGGCGACCGCACCAAGTACATTGGCATGTCTGATGTAGGCGCGGCCTTCGACTGCATGCGTAAGGCTGTCATGGGGAAGCTGAACGATACCTTTGCCATCGACCCTGAGGTCATAAGCGAACTTTATCATGATGGTGAAATTGAGAAGATCATGCAGATTCTTCGGCGTGAGCTGATACTGCAGCGAGGGCATTGGCAGGAATTTGGCCTGTCTGGTGTCTTCCAGTCCCTCGATTTCAACCAGGCCGAACAACTGGAAATCAAACACGTCGAAAACGGCGTGCCCATCCATGTACATGTGGACTTTTGCCTTGTCTGGGATAACGCAGTTCGCATCATCGAATCGAAGAGTACCGGGCACCTGCCTGACACGCTCTACGGTTCGTATGAGCAGCAGCTGTACGGCCAGATAGGGTTGCTCCACGACAAATGGAACACGCCTTCCTTCAATATGAAGGATTCCAACGGAGAGAATCTGTTCGAAGAGGATGTCACCTTCCCTGAGTTGGTGAAACAGCGATTTGGGCGGACCCTCTCTGAAAATCCTGTCAACATCGCAATCGAAGGATGGGTCCTCGCGTTGTCATTGAATGATGCTGCGGCTTTCGGGCCGTACTATCCCAATGCCGACATGACCCGTCTGGTTTTGAATGTTGCCCAGGAGATATGGACCACAGCCGATGCCGTCAGGCGCGGCCTGGTCGACGTGGACCAGTTGGATCACTGCCGCGGGTTCAACGCCTTGTGCGATTACTGCCCGTTCTGGCAGGACTGCCCTCGTTACTCTGGAGCTGTCGAAGATCCCGAATTTGAGGCCGACATTGTGAACCTTGACCAGCTCAAGGCGCAGAGGAATGACCTTGATGCCGAGATCAACGAGGCTGAACAGCGGGCATACGATCACTTCGAGCGGTCAAACCTCCTCGGCAAGCATATTGTCGCGGGAGAGCATCGCATGAAGGTTTCGATGTGCGCGGGCAGAAGTTCGTTTATAGGAAATAAGTTTGATGAACTTCTGATTAAGGAATGTGGAATTAGTGAAACGAAGATTGCAGAACTTAGAGCCAGGTGCACAGCACCGGGCAAGTCCTACAAGCGCGTGACCATTTCCAAAATTCCTCAGAAGTCGTTACCAAAAGCTGCGTAGATATCCTCTACCAACAATAACCACCCACAAAGGGAGGACACACCTCCCTTTGGAGGCCGTGTGCTCCCTTCATTTATTTGGAGAAATACCATGACGATGAAGATCTGTGAGAACACGGCTAAGGGCAAGAATGTTGGTTCCGCAATCACTGGCGCATCTGTGCTTGTTGATCTGGAAAGAGGTATGCGGATTGAACTTGATCGGGATGACATGACCGGCGCCTGCTTTGGAAGTTTTACCCGGGCCACAGAAGCTGAGCTTCACCAGGCTGCATCTTGTTCGAAAGGTGTGACCACTCGTGAAAAGGTGTTTCTGTTCACCGGCATCGATTCTGAAGAAGGAGGTCTGGCTGCATGAGCCTGGTCGTAGACTTCAATTCGCAATACAGGTTCATCAAGGATACGGACGAGGCCACCACACTTCGCAAGGAGATTGAGGAGGCGATCAAAAATCCGAGCTTTTCGAAGCATATCCTTGGTCCGATGAAAGCGCTCCTGCAAAACTACCAGAACCATCTTGATGGCAAGACTGAAAAGCTGTGTGTTAGCCCCGGAAGTTTCCTGATTTTCGGTCGGCGCTGGCTGTATCTTGCTCGAAAGCCGTTTCTGGATGTTGCTGCTCGGGGGCGCAAAAAAGAGCTGGCCATGGCTGATGCTATGCCCCTTCGTGAGTACATGAGCGCCCGGCGCGATGAGCTGACGGAAAGGGAAGTGGCGGCCTTGGGTATGTTCGAAAACTACCTTGTCGGCAAGGAGGCTGTTCTGCAGCCTTCGAGTTTTGAAGAGGCGGTCATCGGTCCCGTTGAGTTTCTTAAGGCCTGCGAGGATCGCAAGAGTAATATGGATTACAAGCGGTTCCTCGTGCGGCTGAAAAAGCTCAAAGAGAAAAAGCCTGAAGTCGAAAACGCATCTGTTGCTGCTTAATTAATCCCGAGGGGGAGTTCACTGCCCCTCGGGTGGTGTTCTCCCCCTTTGCATGGGCCGGGTTGAGTCCCTGGATGGATTTTGTCCTCCAGGGACTCTCCCGGTTTTAAAAGGAGAGACACATGGAAACTTTTGGACTCATTATGGATATCATCGTCGTGATTTTGGAGGTTGTGGCCCATGGCTAGAGCAGCCTCCAAAGCCAAAAAAGGGTACTACAAGACCCCGACACACCTCATCCCCCTCATTGCTCAGTACCTCGACGCGCGCTGGCCGGACAAGGCTAGGGTGCTTGATCCTTGTTGCGGTACTGGCGAGGCCTTGGCTCTCCTCGGAGACGCCCTGGGCCTTGAGAGGACTCAGCTGTATGGCAACGAGCTTGATGAGGTTCGGTTCAGGGAATGCGGACAGTACGGGATCAATGCTGTCTGCGGTGACGCAAACTACGAGTTGGAAACCCCTCTCTATGCATACTCCCTGATGTACCTGAATCCTCCGTATGATGACGAAGGGGATGGTGAAGGAAGAACGGAAGCGAAGTTCCTGGGTCGATGCCTCGGGTTCGTGCGACGCAACGGGATCGTGATCCTGGTCGTGCCCCTGGACGTGTTGGCCCGCAAGGAGCTTTACGAGCGTATTCCCTACATCCTGAAGGACGTTCGCGTGTTTCGGTTTCCGGAAGAGGACTATGAGGCGTTTCGCCAAGTGGTTCTCATTGGCCGGGCCTCGCGCGGCAAGTCCAAGACGGATGTGGAGCAATTCCAGACAGAAGCTCAGGGTTTTCGGACCCTCGGTGACGATCTGGATGAGCGATTCATTGTCCCTGACGGTCGCAATATCAGTCCCTTTCCGTTCTATTCGAGGAACCTCCTTCAGGACCAAATAGACGCCATGATGCAAAACCGAGTCGTGAAGCGAATGCTGTGGCAAGGGTTGCCCGTGGCGGACGACATGAAGGTGCAAACCTTGATGCCGCTCCGATCCGGACACCAGGCCTTGATGCTTGCATCGGGCATGATGGACGGGGCCTACAAGGACCCTGAGACGGGGAATCTCCTCGTGATCTCCGGCAAGACCGAGAGAAAGAAATCGGAAAAGGAAACGACTGATGGCGATACGACCATCAAGACAATTCGATACACCCCGACCCCGATCGTCAAGGCGCTCAACGTCACGGCCTCGGTGGAGGGGAACGGATTGCAGATGATCAACTTCGAATAAGGAGAGGATTTCGATGGAATATCCGAAAGTGCGGGACGAGCGCGCCTGGTTGATTCAGGCCATTTTCGAGCCTCGCACCAAAATCGTTATTAAGGGCCTTTTCATTGGTCCGAAAGAGTCTGTGACAGCCGTACAGAGCATGTTCAATGCTCATGGCCAGATGAGCCTTTTCGTGGATTTCCCGGACGGCTCTGAATCGCTGGAGCTCAAGAAGAGTTACAGCCCCTATGGCCTGCGTCTGGTTCAAACCCGAGTCCCAAACACCCCCTATCACATCGCTGGCATCATCGCTGCCAATGAAATGACAAAGGTGTTGTGCGGGGCCTCGGAATCAGATCTTCATGATCAGCTTTTTTCCCTCATCAAGAAGGAAAAGATCATTCCCGTGCTGCGCGAGTGGGTCCCCAACATGTGGGACCGGCTGTACAACGAGGGGAATATCATTGAGCTGGCTGAATTTGGACTCGATATGAAGATATTCAGCGCACATCTGCCCAGTGACTTCGAAACATTCCTTCAGGAAGACATGTCGGAGTACCTAAGGCTCACCGCTGAGCTTTTCGAAAAGGTTTCTTAGAAAATCAACCATACCCGCGACGGGGAGGTGAACTACCCCCCTGTCCAGGGGATAGTTCCCTCTTCGTTCGAGGAGGGAACATGTTGGAAACAAAAAAATCGCTCAAAGACTTCATCTTGGGCGCAATGGATCAGCTCACCGCCAAGGTGAAAACGGTCCTTTCTCCGCTTTACGAACCCGGCGAAGACCATCCGATCTCGAATGAGGTCCGGGCGGTTTGCGCCGGGAAAGGCAAGACGCCGTACCATGCCCAGATGGATGCCATTTGCGCTCTCGTGAAAGGCTTCCGTCGCAAAGGGATTAAGGCGTTGAACCTCGTTGCGGAAATGGGGACCGGGAAAACCCTGATGGGATGCTTTGTGGCCTATGCCCTGGGCAAAGTCCTGGGCAAGCCGCTTCGCGTGCTGATCATCTGTCCCCCGACCCTCATCACAACATGGCAAGAGGAGTTGCAGGTAATCTTTGGCAACTCGGTCAAGGTTGTGGATTGCAATGGTCAGAACGCCATGAGCATGCTGACCAAGGCATACGAGACCAGGGAGATCAGACCGACAAAGCCGGAATTCTGGCTGATCGGTTTCAATCGCGCAAAAACAAGCTTCACTTGGACTGGGAAGGCCTTTTTCCAGAAGGTCTTCAATCTCTCCATCCGAAAAGATTCGGAAGGAAATGAACAGCGTCGGATTGAAAAGCTGCAGGGCGCATTCTGCGATGCCTGTCGGCCTGGAAAGCACTATCAGAAAGACGAGAGGCCTACAGAGGTTTCTGAACACGTTTCTGATCGAAAGCGCATGCGTTGCCCGAAGTGCGGGAACCCCTTGTGGGGGCCTGACGGTTCGCGGTCGGCGTTTGCTCCAGCCCTGTTCATCAAGAACAAGCTCCCCAAGTTCTTCGACCTGCTCGTCGCTGACGAGGTTCACAAGCTGAAAGGTGGCAATACCATTCAGGGCGCGATCCTCGGCCAGTTGGCCAGCTCTGTGCGTTACACTCTGAATCTGACCGGAACGCTGTCTGGTGGCAAAGCCTCCGACATCTTCTATGTGATCATGAGGACGGTGGCGCTCAACCTGTCGAAGGAACAGCGGGCCAAGCTCCTGCCCGATTTCCATTCCGTAATGGACTTCGTGAAGAGCTTCGGCACACTGGAAGAAGTCTACAAGCACACCGAAGAGGACAAGGCCACTGGGCGGTCCTCCAAGGAATCAGTATCTCTCAAAGAAAAACCAGGCATCAGCCCTGAAGCTCTGAAAGGATTATTCGTCTGGAACACGGTTTTCCTCAGAATCAGCGACATCGCTGACGAGCTACCGCCTTACGATGAAATCCTGGAGTTTTGTGACCTCCCGAGCGACTTGCACTCCGTGTACAAGACGTTTGAGGGAGAGCTCGTTGATGAGGCCAAAAAGGCCCTTCAGGTTGGAGATATGACGGTGCTTGGCAAGATGCTCACAACGCTCTTGGCCTGGCCCGACACTCCCCAAAACGACTATGTGGTCACAAACGGGGAAGGCATCCCTGTGGCAAGCGTGAACGGCTTTGACATCACAGAGACCCCCAAGGACGAGCGCCTTGTGGAGATCGTTGAAGAAGCAAAAAGCGCGGGCCGCAAGGTCATGGTCTTCTGCGAATATACCGGAAAATGGGCTACGAACACCCACGTTGAGCAAGTCCTGGAGAGTCACGGCTTCAAGGTGAAAGTCATGACGCCGAGCGTCTCTTCCCAGAAGAGGCTCAGCTGGATTCGTAACTACTTCGACAAGGGCGACTATGACGTCCTGGTCTGCAACCCCAAACTGGTCGAAACTGGACTCAATCTCCTGATGTTTCCGGAGATCGTGTTCTACCAGACCGGCTATTCAACCTTCGTCCTCCGGCAGGCATCCCGGCGCTCTTGGCGTCCTGGCCAGAAGGAGGATGTGGTTGTGCGTTTCTTGATCAATCGAGACACGCTGCAGGAACAGGCGATGACGCTCATTGCGGGCAAGTTCGAGGCCTCGCTCGCGTTGGAAGGGGAACTTTCTGACAAGGGCCTGGTCGCGATGTCTGACATGGGTGACTCAATGGCCATGGAACTTGCCCGTGCGTTGGTAGGTCAGCTCAAGACCCAGGGACTGGAAGCTCAGTTTGCGAGTTATCGCAAAGTGGACGGCCATGCCACGGGTTCCGGCAAGGCCAAAAAGACCACGGTGCAGGCCAAGCCCGAATCGAATCCGGTTTCTACGCAGCCGCCGCAGGCGCCGAAGGCACAGCCCCAGGCTCCCCGCAAGCGGTCCTCCAATGTCATTCCTCTCATTCCACCGTCCAAGGATGCCGACTCCCAGCCCGCGAGGTTGGTGGGAGAGCTGACTCGGATTCCGGGAGAGGAGGAACTTCGAGGGAAGATTGGCCGGCGCAAGGTCATGCTCATCAACGGAAAGGTCTTGGTCAACGGTCGCACTGTCGGCTTTGTTGACGAGGACTTGCACGGCTTTGCCGTGGACAAGATTGAGTACTCCATGCAGCCCAAGCCCGCCCTGATGGGCTTTGAATCCTGGGAAGTCCTTACCAAGGCTTCGTAATAACGCATTATCTCATCTCCGGCAGGGGAAACCTACCCCCTGCCAGGGGTGGTGTTTTCCCCTGCCATCTAACAGGAGGATGAACACCATGAGTAGCAACAGATGCAAGAACAAGAACTATGTCGGTAAGCTCATCGAGCTGGGACGTCGCGATGCGAACGGAAAACTGGAGAGAGTGCAGGGCCGTGTCCACCGCGTTGAAGACGATTCGCTCGTCATCAACGTAGGGGGCTGGGACCAGTATTTTCACCTGGGTTCCGGGAAGGATCGTTGGGTCCCCCTGTGGGTTGGCGAAAAGCCCGAGCCGCCTAAGATGGCCGCTCTTCCGACTGTCGTTTACGACGGAGAATTTTCCGACGTCGATGACGATGTGGACGACGACAATGACGATACGATGCAAAGCGCCAAGCGTGGCCCGGGCAGGCCTCGGAAGGTGGAACCGCTTCCTTTTTTGGAGGATGCGGATCTGCTGGATGATCTCTGTCCGGAAGATGACTTCAGAGGGTTCTCCTTCCGCTCGGATTATTCCGAGATGGATAACGGCGGGGCCTACGATGCTCATGGACTTCCGGTAAGCCTGACAGCTCTGTTCGCAGACGAGGGCAGGCCCAGAAGGATGGTTCATGGCAACGACAGAGGCTACAAGCCGTTCTCTTACTCTGATGCCGAAGGCTACTAGAGGGAGAGGCTGAATGTATGAACTGAAGCGCTGCGCGCGCTGCCAAAATAATGGTTGCTGGATATGCGAACAGACTCAGGCCCAGGGCCAGGTTCAGAATTGCAGCTTTTTTGAATCTACCCGCAATAAAGGTCTGAAAAAGATCCTGACTATCACCGAGACGGTCACGATTGCTGTCCCCGCATTGGCTGCCTAAAAAAAACATCAAAATCATCCCGACAGGGAGCGTTCTTTAACCTCCTTGTCGGGGGAGAAGTGCGCTCTCTGTCTCATTTTTGGAGAGTGCAAATGATGAAAGAAGTAGATTACCAACTCAACCAAGTCCTCCCCATCAACGCTAAAAACACAGCGCTAATCCGTGGGTTTGCCAAAGGCACCCCCGGAGTCCCAACCTACAACCCTGGGCATGTCTTCGATCCGATCCTCCTTATGGAGATCGTGAAGTGGCACATGGATATGGAAGGATTGAGGGACGCGCTGTTTCTGACCGGAGCCACAGGCTGCGGAAAGACTTCCTCGTTGAGGCAGTTCTGCGCTGCGCTGAATTTGCCTTACTACGAGGATACCGCTGACGAAATCAAAGGCACTGACCAATGGATCGGCGCAAATAAGATCGTCAAAGGTGAGTTCCAGTGGTTCGACGGGCCTCTGACGTCCGTTTACCGCCACGGGGGCGTCTTCGTCATCAATGAAGTGGATCTCATGGGGCCCGGCATGGCCACGGGGTTGAATAACGCTCTTGAAAGGGAGCCGTTGTACATCCCCGAGCTTGGCGGCCAACCCATTACTCCGCATCCCATGATGCGAATCGCAATGACGGGGAACACGGCGGGCGCTGGTGACCAAACGGGATTATATCTCGGCACCAATCGCATGAACGCTGCGTTCATGGACCGGGCAATGGTGGTCGAAGTCGACTATCTGAAGCCGGAACAAGAGGAAAAGGTTCTTGAACTTCGGGTTCCCTCACTTCCTGAGGAAATCCGTAAGAAAATGGTCAAGGTAGCCGCCGATATCCGGAGGGCTTTCAAGGACACTTCCAATTCGTTGGAAGTGGGCATGTCCACCAGGACTTTGATCCGGTGGGCTGGGCTGGCAATTCGATATCAGGGTGTAACGGCCTTGGGGCACAACCCCATTGCCTTTGCCCTGAAACGGGCCCTGACGAATAGGGCTCTTCCCGAGTCGGCCCTGGCCATTGAAAGTATCGCATACGAAACCTTCGGTTCGGATATGGACGATCCCGACATGCAACATCTGTTCGGGAGGCAGTCCTCTTCTTTGGGCAATCAAAACGCCGGAAATGGTGAATTGATCCGAGAGGTATACCTCCGACAGCGTGGGTCTGGTATCAACGCAAACGGTTTCAAGCTCTGGCATGGGTTCGCCTATGAAAATGCGCTTGTGATCGAATACGGAAAACAGGGCAATAGTCTTACTCGCCGTAGCGTCCCAAAAGCCGAGTGCGAGAATGAGCAGCCTGATTCCGAGTTGACCCTCAGGTTCGAGCGCAAGCGCGCAGATGGCTACGAATACTACCAAACTAATTAACCAACCCATTCGGGGACACCCCGAATGGGGGGTGTCCCCTTCATTTTCTTTATGGAGGAACGACACAATGGTTACTACTGAACAGTACAGGACTCTCGATCAGATTCTCGCCGTTAACACGAGCATCAGCATTTGGTCTGCCCGAAAGAAGCTGACCAAGGAAGATCTTGGAATTGACCCCGAAAGCAATGAACTGCCGCCTGAGGATATTGCTTCCCTTGGAAGCAAGAAACTCTGCGACCCTAAGGACTTGACGGAGATCAACACCATCAAGTCCAAGGCCATTCGCTATCTCGATTCCAAGGGCGTTCGATTCCTTGGTGGCTGGGCGATCTCGCTGGGACTTACCGACGAAGTCATCTTGAAACTCAAAGAGTATCAGGAAGAATTCAACGAGGCGCTGGTCGCGTTCCTGGAACAATATGAAGAAAAAATCGAGAAATGGATCGAAGATCACCCTGATTGGGGCTACATGATCCGCAAGGCTATCGAGCCTGCTGAGGAGGTCCGTCGAAAGTTCGGGTTCAGTTGGCAGTGCTACAAGGTCGCTCCGACCGATAACACCACTGTCGACACCGGCCTCGAGGACGAAATCGATACCCTGGGTGACACGCTGTATAGCGAGATCGCACGGGTTGCCGAAAAAGCATGGGAGAGCTCCTACAAAGGGAAAAGCGAAGTGAGTCAGCGTGCGCTGCGCCCGCTTCGCCCCCTGAGGGACAAGCTCAACACCATGGCCTTCCTCAATCCCAGTGCAAAGCCGCTGGCAGGCATGATCGACGCCGCGTTTGCCTCCATCCCCTCCTCGGGGAAGATCAGTGGCAAGGATCTAGTCATGCTGCAGGGCCTTTTGAACATCCTCAAGGACCCCAAGTCCCTCGAAGAGCATGGCAACATGCTGCTTGAAGGCCAAGGGCCCGAGGACATTCTCTGGGGTTCCTCGCAGCCTGTACTGGCCTATACGTCCACTGACAATAAGGCGATCTCGATCGAAGACGAAACCCCTGACGAATACGATGATGACGCTCCCAGTTTGGGCATGGTCCAGGGTGGCTTGTGGGAATCTCCCAACTCGCTGCATCCTGCCCCGCCCAAGCCCGTGGCCGTGTCTCCCGTCTGTGTGGATCAGGAGGAAGAAATCGAAGAAGTAGAGGACATCCACAAGACGGCACCCGTTTATGACGGGCCGTCCATGGCAAGCCTCTTCTAAACTCACCATCCCCCGGCCCGGTTGGGATGTTCTGTTTCCGAACAGACATCCCACCGGGAGGGGGGATGCCAAAGCAAAGGAGAGACACCATGAATAATGATGCCCTCGCCAAGAGCCTGCCGATTTTGGCAGCTGTTCTTGGTCGCAAAAGAGGTGTGAAGGTAGTAGTTGGCGGTAACTCAGGCGCTCGCGTCGATTTGCCCAACAAAACGATCTACATTCCTGCCTTGCCTACCGATTACGTGTTGAGTGCCAAGACATCGATAACAGTTTTATGTGCCACGACATCGCTGACACTCAGCGGATTTATCGTAGTTTGTAATCAAATTCCTCGACCTGGTTTTTATCCAGGAAGAGTTTCAACTT
>Ga0180007_10005023_pt1 | contig 13674 bp, 6 predicted proteins | sample MM_PC_MetaG_FD_121122 | JGI IMG/M metagenome (GOLD analysis project Ga0180007, IMG submission 121122) | Groundwater microbial communities from the Aspo Hard Rock Laboratory (HRL) deep subsurface site, Sweden - MM_PC_MetaG | ecosystem: Environmental > Aquatic > Deep subsurface > Groundwater... | reverse complement strand
TTTCTATGATGGGCATAACCCATCTTAAGCGTTCCTCCTTAATTGTTTTTGACATATTTACACACATATTTATCTAGGATAACTACTACCCTAGAAAACCGCCATATGTATGTGCACATTACCGTTGATTATTGACGCAACTGTAATTTCATGCTATAATTAGTAAAGAAAGTTTAGATTTATTATAGGTTTAGTGCCTATATGTATGTTTTTTTTGATGGGGAGAAACTATATAATTACCTTAAAGACGTTTATAAATAGACTGCCTATAATATTTAGGTAATTTTTTTTAATAATAATTTACATAAAAACTATGAAAAAAGTAAAAAAAATTATAACCGTATCCGGAATTTTTATCCTGATCGGCGTGGGATTGTTTATGACCAACCCGCAAAGAGTCCAGGCACAGACAGTTTCCATCACTGGCAGTCTTTTAGAGCCTGATCTAGCCACGGCTGTGGCAAGTGCTACGGTATATTTGCATAACGCCAGTTATTCTTATCAGAATTACGGCTGGACTGACGAGAATGGATTTTTTGAATTATATGATGTAGTGGCAGGAAATTATACACTTGAAATCTGGGCTTATGATGATACATATTTTGATCCGGAGCCTTTTAATATTTATTATGACGGAATCGGCGTACATGCCTTAGGCACCTTACTTCTGCAGGAAGCTGCTATTCAGGTAAGTTTGACTTTATCCGATGGCGTAACCGCAGTGCCTAATTATTACGTTTATCTGCATGATGACAGTTATTCAATTTGGATGAGCGAAATGACCAACGCCAGCGGCGTAGCTTCTTTCGGTCTAAATACCTACGGGACTTATACAGTAGCGATGTGGGATAAATACGCAGGAGAATCACCGCCCGATGAATTTACCATAACTTATAATGGCAGCCAAATTTCTATGTCAAAATTATTTAAGGCGCCTAATGTTTACGGTTATATCAAAAAACCCGGCGGGGCAACCTGCGACAGCAGTGAGTGTTCCATCAACTTTTGGGACAACAATTGGTTGCATTCTTATTATGCCAGCCCGGACGAAAATGGATATTTTAGTTTGAATATTAATTATAGCGCCACTTATTTTTATCGCATTGATTATTGGGGTAGTGAAAATTATAATGCTCCGGAAGAATCCACAGTTTCTATTAAGTCAGGCCAAAATAACAATTTGGGTAATTTATTTTTAGTCACGCCAAATATTACCGGCAAGTTTGTTGACCAAGAGGGCAATGGGATTGCCAACGCATGGGTGGATTTTCATTCTGCCAACTGGATGTATTACCGGGGAGACTCAACCGCTGATGATGGTACTTTTGGCTTTTCAGTAAGCACTAATGGGACGTATTATGTTGATTTCTGGATTGATTCCTGGACTTACCCTGATTATGCGGCACCAGCGACTCAGACAGTTACTTATTCCGGTGCAGCGGTTAATCTCGGCAATATTGAGGTTGGCACCCCGGCCATGAAGCTGAAAGTTACTAATGCTGCCGGTGAGCCGCTGACCTGGGCCAACGTGGATGTCCACGATTCAAACTGGAGCATGAATGGCAGCTATTGGGGCTCAACCGATGAGAGCGGGGTGGCGGTAATCAATAAAAGTTTAAGTTCCGGGAACTATTATGTAAGAGTAAATCCTCCCTGGGATGCCGAAGGGCTGATTTCATCTGACGAAATACTGGTAAGCCTCACACAGGGTACTACTAATTTAACTTATTATAATACTCCAATTAAGCTAGGTACTGCCAAAAAGACGATTACCGGTACAGTGAAATATCCCGATGGCCAGCCGGTTGATAATGCCTCCATAGATACATGGGCCATGGGCGGCATGTATGGAGGCTTTGCACATGGCGAGACTAATGCTAATGGTCAATATTCGTTTTTGGTTGGGGCTGGTGAGTATCAGGTAAATATTTGGCCCAATTGGGGCATGGAGGGCGAGGAGCCGGATTGGGGTTCGCCGGGACCGCAGGTAGCTGAATTCAATGAAAGCAATAGTGTGGCTGAGACGGAAACGATTAATTTTATTGTGGCTGAATATAATGCTATTTTAAAAGGGAAGGTGGTTATGCCGGACGGCACAGCGGTGACTAATGATTTGCAAATCAGTATTGATGCCTGGGAAAAAGCTGGTTTTACTGGTAATTGGGACCAAGCTGATAGTAATGGTAATTTTTCATTGAATGTGGCGGGCGGCCGCACTTATGAAGTACATATATGGTCCTGGGGTATGATGGGAGATTCGGAATATTCCGGCCCGACAATCAATCCGACTAAGGTCGGCGACGGAGCTACGGTCAACCTCGGAACCTTAAGACTGGTTGAAAAAACTTCTACCGTGACAGGCAAGGTTACTGATACTAATGGCCAACCTCTGGAAGGCCAGTATATAGACGCCTGGGCAACTTCTGCTATGGGCTGGGGTTCTACGATGACTGATTCAGAAGGTGATTATTCCCTGAAATTGTTTCCTGGTAATTATATGATTAATGCCAACCCGTCATGGGAGCAATCAGAATCAGGTGCCAGTTATGTGGCCATACAGCCTCCACAAGAAGTGTCTGCTTTGGCTAATTCAACTACCCCAAACATAAATTTCCAGCTTGGTATTGCTGACGCTACGATTAAAGGGCACCTGGAAGATTCGGATGGAAATTTAATTTCTGGAGTCTGGGGGTGGGTTAATGCTTCAAATTCCCGGGATACTTATATGACCGGTGACATGTGGTATGGCGGCGGCATGCTGGGCGGACCATTAAACGGCGGCCAGTTTGAGATTAAGGTACCAGCCGGGAAATATAGCCTAAACGTATTTATGGACTGGAATGGCGACTATACCCAGGAATCAGAAGTGACTGTCAATATTGAATCAGGTGATACAAAAGATGACGTAGTCATCACCATGCTGCCAAATAATGCCACTATTGAAGGAAAATTTGTCGATACAGAGGGTAATACTGTTAACAATATTTGGGGCGAGGTTTTTGCCAAACGCCCTGAGGGTGGGTCAGCTTATGGCTGGATTGAATGGAATGGCACGTATTCCATGAGGGTAGCAGCCGGTACTTGGAATTTGAATTATTACATTGATCCATATTCCGGAGCTGCCTATCTGCCTTCCAATCTTGAAGAAAAATCAGTGACTGTTGGAGAGGATGAAACATTGACTCTAAATTTCACTTTATTGGAAGTTGACTCTGAAATATCAGGCGTGGTTCAAGATCAGTCCGGCCAGGCGATTGAAGGAGCCCATGTCTTTGCTTCGCTTGATTATGCCGGCTACGAAAGGGATACGGCTTATGACCATTATGGTTTTAATTCTATGGAAGCCACCTCTGATGTTAATGGAGCTTTCAGCATATTTGTTCCGGAGGGTGAATATTACCTAAATGCCTCCTTACCACCTGAACTCGGGTATATTTTTACCGGCGCCCAGCTGGTTTATACTTCACCCAATGAGCCAGCCGAAAATGTGGTTGTTGTCTTTGAGTCAGCTAATTCTCAGATTACAGGCACGGTCAGCCTTGACGGCTCTGAAAATGAGGCCTTTATATACGCCTATACTGATACCGGCGGTTATTCCGAAACTACCACCAGCGATGGCGAATTTATCTTACCTGTAATCAGCGGTGAAACCTGGGTTATTGGCGCGGTTGATGAGCAGGGCAATTCATATTATCTTTCTGACCAGCAGGAAGTTGAAGTAGCTGATGAGGCCGGCACCCAGGAGGATCTTGAGCTTGAGTATCAGGGTGAAATGCCGGATCCGGTAAGTACTACTTTTGACGCTACTGTGGCAAAAAATATTGAATTATCCGACGGCATGCAGCTGGAAATCCCGGCCCGTGCTCTGGACACCGAGAATAATGTGACCGTCACCGTGGAACCAACCGCAGATATGCCCTACCAGGCCGGCGCCCAGCCTTTAGCTGGCTATGGGTATGAGCTGGAAGCCAGGGATAGCAATGGTGGTTTGATTAGCAATTTCAATTCTAATGTTACGCTAGTACTGCCGTATGACGAAGACATTATTGATGATATTGGCTTAAACGAGGAAGATGTCGGAGGCGAGTACTTTAATACCACTTCCGGTGTGTGGCAAGAGCCGACTTCAAATATTACGGATGAGGCTAATAATACCTTGACCGTGGCTACTAACCACTTTAGCGCTTTCAGCGCAGTCGCGCCAGGGAGATCTATGATGACAGCCGCTGACCAAGATACATTAACTGTTAATTTAAGCAACCCAGTTAATAATGCCATTGTTACCTCTGACTCAGTCCTAGTTAGTGGCACTGTTTCCAATGCCGGAGCAATAGTCACTATCAGGCTGAATGGCGTAAGTGTTGGCGCCGTGGTTGTTGATGAGTCTGGTTCGTTCACCAGTAGCGTAAGCGGCCTGGTTGAGGGGAATAATGCAATTGCCGTTGATGCTGTGCTGGGCTTGCTAAGCGCGTCTACGGTTGAAAGAACAGTTGTATATGCAGGGGAAGACGGGTCTGCTATTGATGCTGTTACCAATATCCAATATGATATTGTAGTTATGACTAATGAAGATTCTTCTCCTCATGTCCGTGTATTTGATACTGAAGGCAACTTAGTATCCCAATTTTTCGCTTTTAGCCAGAGCTATCGGGGCGAATTCAGGGTAATTACTGCTGATGTGGACGGTGATAATCAAATGGAAATAATTGTTTATCCGTATGGCGATGGTTATGGGCCGCAGGTCAGGATTTTTGAAAAGGACGGCACTTGGCTTGCTCAAACTATGGTTTTAAATGAAGGCTATCGACAGGGCATTGCCTTGGTTAATAATATTGATATTGACCAGGACGGCAGTCAGGATTTCGTTATTGTTCCACGTGGTCAGGGCGGCGTTAACCTAAGGGCTTATAAGTATAATGCTGACACTGAAAGTATTGATTTATTGGCCTGGACTATGGCTTATGAAGATACATATCAGGGTGAAGTAAATATGGCTACAGCTGACGTAACTGGCGACGGTAATATTAATATTATAATATCGCCGTTAGATGGTGGGCCGAATGTAAGGATTTATAGTTATGATTCGGACACGCAATCCTTGGAACTTGATGGCTGGTTTATGGCTTATCAGGAAGAATTCCGCCAGGGCGTATTAGTCGCCACCGGGGATGTTAACGGCGATGGCACAAGGGATATTATTACCTACCCGGAGGAAAATGGTGGCCCAAATATCAGAGCCTACACCTACAATAGTGAAACGACTGAATTTGAGTTAATTAATTGGATAGAGCCTTATTCCGATACCTATCGCGGTTCCCTGTCCGTAAAAGTGGCTGATCTTGATAAAGATGGCCAGTCAGAAATTATTACCGTGCCAGCTACAAATGGCGGACCAAATCTCCGCGTCTACAGCTATGATGCAGAAGCCGGGACATTTGAGCTAATGGATTGGGAAATTGTTTATGCTGACGATTTTAGGGGTGGTGTTGGTATAGCAGTATCAAATTTGGATGGCGATGATTACCGGGAGGTAGTAGTCTACCCATTGAAAGCCGGCGGACCCAATGTGCGGGTTTATGAATATGATGCAGAGGGAAGCTTAACCCTTATGGATTGGGCATTAGCTTATGCTGAGGATTTTCGCGGGGAGATGTCAGTAAAAGTAGCTGATCTTGATGGAGATGGCGTGTCTTCTCTAGTAATAACGCCGTTGAATGAAGGCGGGCCTAACTTGAGAATATTTGATATTGTTGATGAAGAGCTTACCTTAAGCAGCTGGTTTATGGCTTATAATGAATCTTTTAGGGGTGGTGTGCTGACAAAGTTTATTAATTAAATTATAGTTTTTATCTGTTAAACTCCTCTCTTTCTTTAAAGAAAGAGAGGAGTTGCTTTTTAATTGGTGTATGATAAAATTGTTTTAACAAAGTTCTTTGATATTGCGAGGAGGACAAATTGCAGGATGAAATAATTATCTCTGTCGATGCTATGGGGGGTGACCATTACCCTGCTGTGCCGGTTCATGGGGCGGTTTTAGCTCTACAAAATCAAGATATTCCAGACCATGTTTTTTTTGAGTTGATAGGTCGAGAACAGTGTATCAGGGAAGCGCTAGCTAGCCAAGGGCGAAAGTGGCTTAACCATCCTCGATTGCTTGTTGTAAATGCCACTCAGGTTATTGAGACCGATGAATCTCTAAATTCCGCGCGGAGTAAGCGTAATTCTAGTATGCACGTGGGAATTACACGCCAGACTCAAGGATTGTCACAGGCATTTGTATCCGCTGGCAATACTGGTGTGCTAATGGCGTTATCGACGATCAAGCTTAAGTTGGTACCGGGTATCACTAGGCCAGCTATGACCGCGATTATTCCTACTGAAAATGGCGATTGCGTCCAAATGGACTTGGGTGGTTCGGTTGACAATATAGCAGAGCAGCTAGCCCAGTGGGCTGTAATGGGGAGTCTTTACTCAAAGTTCGTTATTGGCGTTGACAATCCCAGGATTGGTTTAATGAATGTTGGCAAGGAGGATGGCAAGGGAGATAAACTGCGCATTGAAGCTTTCCGTTTTCTGATGGCATTAGACGAAGCCGGGATTATTAACTTCGCTCGTAACATCGAGGGAGATGACATTCTCATAGGGAAAACCGATGTAGTGGTATTCGATGGCTTTACTGCCAATGTCCAGCTTAAGATGATAGAGAGCATTATACCGCGCCTTGAAAATTCTCTTAGGAAGACATTAAGAGAGGGGTCAAGGGTTCAGAAGCTCATCGCAGCCCTTGCGCTAATGTTGTTAAAACCAACTCTCAAGACAATTAAAGCGCAATTTGATTATCAGCGATACAATGGAGCGCCATTTTTAGGCTTATGGGGAGTATCTGTAAAGGCGCATGGCAAATCTACGCCGCTTGCCTTTATGTATGCTATTCGTAGAGCTTATCTGATGGTTGAGCAGGATGTTACCAGCAAGATCCGTGATAACATTGGTGGGATTGCTGATATTCTGGCTAAAGTTCGAGCACAAATCGAGAGAGAGCGATAACAAAGAAGTTGAGTTTATAACACTCAACTTATAAGGTCTTTGATAAACGTCTGAACATCTGTTCAGACGTTTTTTATAAGTTAAATTGTATAGGCGTTATTATCTGTCCCAGCCATTTATGGGCCAGTTCAGTCAGGTGAGGGGCAATATCGCTAAAGTAAAATTCGTGATTGCTGTTTTTTGCCAGTTTTTTTTCAATTTCCTTATTTTTTGCCAGGTATTTTTTAATTTCCTGGGCAACTTCTTCAGCCGGATCTACTAATGTCACCTGTTTGCCCATTTTTATTTGGATAATTTCTTTGAGCAACGGGTAATGAGTACAGCCTAGAATTAGAGTATCAATATTTTGCAATTTAAGGTGATATAGATACTTTTTTGCCACCATTTTTGTGACTGGTTTGTCTGTCCAGCCTTCTTCAGCTAGGGGTACAAAAAGAGGACACGCTTTACTGATTATTGTGTAGCCGTTTTGGTGCTGTTTAATTTTATCCTGATAAACATTACTTGAGGTAGTAGCCCGGGTACCGATCACGCCAAGGCGTTTGTTTTTTGTGACTGCCACAGCTTTGTTAACAGCCGGGGTGATTACTTCAAAAATTGGCACACCTTCAAATTGCCTTTTTAGTTCTTCAGCAGCCACGGCAGAAGCCGAGTTGCAGGCCACAATTATTATTTTAGCTCCTTTATCGAGTAGGAACTTAGTATCCTGGATGGCATATTTTATAATTGTTGATTTACTTTTATTACCATATGGGGTGCGGGCCGTATCACCAAAATATACCATTTGATATTCTGGCAGATGTTTTAAGACTTCTTTAACGACGGTTAAGCCGCCAATACCTGAATCAAAAATTCCTATCATTTATTTTCTAGTTAATTGAATCTGTTAATTGAATCTATAGTATAGTTCTGATGAAAAGTTTAGTCAATGAAATTGTTCAAAATTGTGGTTTGGCCATTATTATCAGTTACCCGGACTTCTGAACCGTTATTAAATACTTGCCAGATAATTGAGTTTTTATCATTGATACCTTGTAATTCTTCCCAGGAGGTTATGTCCAGGTTTTTCATTATAAGATTATGCCTGACCAGATCATATTCTTGAGATATGGCTGGCAGCTGGCTGTAATCGCCGGAAAAACCATCCTCAGTTTTAAAAATTACATGTGGAATACTAGTAGCATAGCCATAAGCCGCTGCTTTAAAATTCCAATGCTGGTTTTGAGGCATGTCATAGATACTATAAACTTGCGGCATTAAAATGTGTTTAATAACAATGCGATTCAATCCTTGGGGCACAACTGGACCGCCGAGGTCGCCGGTTCTAATGGCGTCAAAAGTGTCCTGAAAAAGAGGATGCACACCAAAACCGGAAATAAAAGCATCTGGCTTAATTTGTTTGGAAGTATCATAGAGCCATTTTAATGCGAAGTGAAGGTAATCACCGCCGCGGCCAATTTGAGAGTCGTGGTACTGGGAAGTGAAGTCCGCTGAATTATTAAAATGCTGAATAAAATCCACCTTTAGGCCATCGGCATTATATGCATCTGGGTCATCAGATAGTAAAATTCTAAGCACATCTCCCATATATTCACGGAATTCAGAATTAGTGTAGTCAAAATGGCCGTTAACTAAATAATCTTTATGTTTCTTATATATTGTACTGGCGCTGTTAACCGTAAAAGGCATGAAGTGCAGGATTACCTTATATCCCCTGGAGTGCAGGTCATCAATAAAACCGCGAAATCCATTTTCTCCAGTATAAATATCAGGATCATATTCCCAGTCGCCATAAATATTTTTACCTGCCCAGCCTTCATCTATGATGATTGTGCCTATACTAACATCTGCTGATTCAATTTTATCAAGAGCCGCGTATACTTTATCAGGCTGGGGGCTGGTGAGGTCATGTGATTCAAACCAGGTACAATAAATTCCTTTTGTCCACCAGTCATAAGATTGGTATTTGTTTGTAGGAATTATGTTTTCTTTTTCCAGTGCCAGGTAGTATTCCTGAAATCCGTTAAATAAATTGTCGCTGTTGAAAAAAGCAATGATTGCTGGTACCCCCTGTTTGGGTTCATTGGCTTTTATGCCAGTAGCGCTGGAAATATTGGCGTAGTGGATGGATAGATTTTTATTATTCTTAGGAATTTTTAAAGAAATACCGTCGGCTGGGTTAAGACCTGCTAAGCCATGAATTAAAACTTGGTTATTATTTGTTACATACCAGGCGTCAGTGGTGGGAGAAAAGTTTAAATAATCATTTTCATGGCCAGAATGGCCGATTGAATTTCGCATATATAGATCATTCACTGGTGGCATACTGAAATCGTTAAAAATTCCATCCCTAACCTCTCCCAGGGGGTCGGGATTTATCATACCAAAGATGGCTCCGCCCAATACTCCTGTTAAAAAATTTTGCCCAGCTAATCCCTGGGAGGTTGGATACTCTGTTTCCGGGTAATACAAAATATAAGCATCATTAAAAGTAAAATGTATTTCGTTTTTTAATCCATCAGCGCTGGTATTTTGGATAGTGATTTGATTGCCGTTAGTCTGGAGTGTGATATTTTTTGTGGGCTGAAAAATATCATCGCACCCGTCAATAAAGGCACTGGATAGGTCAGCCTGCCACCAGATAAAATCACCTTCTAGGTTTGTGATAGTCAGTAAGGCTTGACTTGCAGATATCCCGGCTTTGTATTTTGATGATGTGTATTCAAAATCATAGTTATTGATTGCTACTAATTTTGAATTTTGTGATGAATTTTTTTCAATATCTCTGAATTGGCCGCATACATTATTAGTGGAATATTTTTCCGAGGTCAGATAAGCGAATTTTAAATCATCATAGGATGTTAATAAGAAATAAGAAATAATTATAAGAAGTGCAAGCAAGAAAAATAATGGCAGCTTGCTTTTTCTAACGGCTGTATCAATAGTTTGCCAGTTTTGCATTTATTTTAGTTCCTGAATTTTCTTAATACTTATTTGACTAAGTTTATTCACTACCAGATCAGCAGTTCTTAAATACTTTTTAGCTGTGTAGGGCTGTTTCAAAGCAATGCATTTCATGCCGGCCCGGTATGCCGCGCGTACCCCGCTGATAGAATCTTCAATAACTAAGATTTGCGAAGGTTTCAGTTTAAGCTTTTTTGCACTTTTTAGAAATATTTCAGGATGCGGCTTGCCTTTAGTAACATTATCGCCTGAAATAATATGTTTTAGGTATTTTCTTAAATGGAATTTTTTAATAATTAGATTTATGGACGGACGTGGAGCAGAGGAGGCCAGTAGTATTGGATATCCGTTTTTACACAAATGTTTGATAAGGCTTATAGCGCCGGGATTTGTTTTTAGTTCCTTGTTAAATAAAATAAACAGCTCCTTGAGGCAGCCACGCGTAATCTGCTGGTAGGATTGTTTGACGCCCAGCTTTTTTTTGAAATTGTTAACTACTTCCTCCCATTTGCGGCCACGGATATGAGTATCAATATAGTGCTGGAATTTCCGGCTAGTTGGTAGCTTTACTCCAATTGTTATTAAGTAGCGGGTGGCCGCTTCTTCCCATAATGGTTCAGAATCAACAATTACGCCGTCCATATCAAAAATTATTCCTTTAATCATGTAATCATGGATTATAGGCCTTTATAAAGAAAATTTTCATAAAGCTGTTTTTCTTTTTTGTAAATGTTTTTTCTGAAACTAGCCGGGATTTTTTGATCATATAATGGTGTAATGGCTCCTGAATAATGAACCATGATATCTAAGTATTTTAGACTTTTATCCTTATTATCTCCATTGCTATAACCGCGAAGCTTGGCATCGGTGCCAGAACGGCGAACTTGAACGAACATATTTTCAAATTCAAAATATGTAGCATCCCCGGTAAATTTTACGTCTTTAAGCGAAGAAAAATCCAGTTCTGGCATAGCTTCGATTAAAATGGCTTTGGCATCATCAATAGTAATTATTTTTTCCATTAAAGATAGAGATATGCCCAGGCAATACAGATCAATAGCATCTCGTTTCTTTTCACCTGCTGTTTTCTCTGCCAGTAGTTTTTTCGGATCAGGTTCACTCTCATTGTAATAAGTTATGTCAGCTCGTTCATAGTAACGGTATACTGTACTGCATTCTTTAAAAATTTCCTGCAAATATTCAGCCATTGATTTTTTGTTAAGATAAAGATGGGCGGCCAGGGCAGTGGCAATAATTGATGCTTCGCCAGCTGACTTTTCCCGCATGGCCAGAGCTTTCCTTCCATTTTTACTGGTGATAGGTTTTTCCGGGCCAATAATCATACCGCCACTTTCTTCTCCGGCAAAGGCAATGCGCGGATCTATACCAAGGCTGATATTTTTATACCAGATATCATCTACCTTAACATCCTGTTGGGGATTGGAAAACAGTTTTTTTTCCACTTTTTTCATAATTGTAGCGATTTCTTTAAATCCAACAGGTACAGTTAAAATATTAACACCATATTTTGTAGCCCATTCATCCCACATGCGGGGTGAGGGGGTGGTAGTTATCATGAATCTTGGATATTTTTCCCAAAGGCCGGCTTTTTTGGACTGCTTCATATTAAAATCCATAACCATTAAAAACGTATACCAGGGAAAATAAATTGAGACAATTTTTTCATCATCAATCGGAATGTAGTAAACATCTAAGTCTTCCATTAATTTTTTATTAGCCGCCGGTTCAACTTGGCCTAAGGTGAGCCTGTCACCGTCTGGGTCAGTGATTAGCACTACGTATCCGATCGGTTTGTCTTTAAGGACTTCCTCGTAGTACATGGTGTCAATAACTTCAGGCAGGCAGGCGTCACAAGACAGATCAAAAAATTCCTCTTTTTTTGTATTTGGATTAACTTGCCATTTTTTTCCGATGCCGTGGAAATATGGATCTTCTTCCTTGTTATTCCATTCAAAAATTTCTAAAATGCCAAATTTATCTAACAGAGGTACCATAGTGCGGTGCATACAGCCCCCGACAGTTTCATACATGGTTCTCATGCCTTTATCCATGGCGGTTTTTATTAACTTGATATTTTTATCAGTAGCTACCCCCCCTTCTAAATATTCTTTATACAAGTCATAGCCATCAAAATCCTGGACAGTGTATTTGTTTTTGCGCGGAGCGATTTTTATAGTATAGCCATCAGGTGACTCTTTAGCCTGTTTTAAAATATTTTCAATCTTGGCAATAAAAGCTAGGGACATTTCCGGTAAAAACTGACTGCCTTGATCATCTAAATCTTTAGTGGCAATTTTACTGCTCATTGCATGACTGGAAGTAGCGAATTCCCCACCATCATAATCAAGCATAAAGATTACAAAAGAAAGCAGCCAAACAGCTGTTGTTTCATTATTAGGCACCTGGTGCGTATAGAGACCCTGGGCAGCATGTATCCTGGTAATAAGTTCAATGTATTTTTTCGTGTTATAGCGCACCTCGCCGGATACGGCTTTATGGATTTCCCGGTCTTTAATTTTGTCTTTTAATACTAAGCTCTTTCCTAGGGTAGCCAAAGCAACCCCTATTTGGTTGAGTGGAAATCTTGGATCCCAGTGGTAAAGAATATTTTGAGGACCCCTGATGCCTCCGGTTGATTGTTCAGCCTCTTTTTTGTAATTTTCTAGCCAGCCTTCCAGATTCCACTTTTCAACCAGTTCTTTAGTTAAAGTAAGATTGATCTCCCCATCATCAGATAAATCAATGATCGGTTCATTTTTATAGTCTTCTGGCGTTGCCTGGGTTACGCCCTTGAAGTATTCTTGCTTTAATTCATCAAGGTATTCTTTTCTTTCTCTTGGATTTTTGAATTTTTTCTTGAATTTTGACATAGTTTAGAATTAAATAAATTATTATTACTGTTTATTTATCCGACTGTTTTTTATTAGCATGACAATGTTTAAGTTCCACCCACAGCGTTCCTAAGAACCAGACAGCAATAAATAAACTTATTAGATTTCCAATGATTGAAATTAAACTTAACAGGTAAACCAGGGTGGTGCCAAGAATCATTGTCCAGATAAGTGGAATACGATCCGGATTATCAGTATTTTTTTTCAGCCATACGATGATTTTCTGCCCTAACCATAAACCAGCAAAAATTTTAGAGATATATAATATTAAAGCATAAATAATTATGGCAATAATGGCTAAAGGAGCGCCAATAGCAGTTACGAATAATAATATTGCAGCGATAGGAATAACAATTAAGAAAAGTATTCCGTAGAGAATTTTCATGCCTAGTTGTGACGGTAAGTTGTCGGTAATTTTACGCACTGGTTTGGGGAAAAGGCTGATAATTACAGTGCCCACCAAGAGCAAGCCGAATAAGCTTACCAGGATGGCATATATCCAGTAGGAATTTATGAAATTCTTATATTTTGCGAATTCTTCAGGCATTAGCTTATGTACAGTATTGCCTTTAATCTCCGCCCCGGTCTGGATTATTGCATTAGCATTGCTTTGGTACTCAAGATGTCCGTTTATAACTGAATCGGAGCCAATAGTTAATAGCCCTTCCTCCCATAGCTTAAAAGTAGCATTATTGCCAACTGTTGTGTCTAAGTTAGCCTCATTGGCAAAACCCCATATACTGCCGCTGAC
>Ga0180007_10005022_pt1 | contig 13678 bp, 12 predicted proteins | sample MM_PC_MetaG_FD_121122 | JGI IMG/M metagenome (GOLD analysis project Ga0180007, IMG submission 121122) | Groundwater microbial communities from the Aspo Hard Rock Laboratory (HRL) deep subsurface site, Sweden - MM_PC_MetaG | ecosystem: Environmental > Aquatic > Deep subsurface > Groundwater... | reverse complement strand
TGCCGAAGATGGTCTGGAGGTGGGGGTTTCTTGCCCACCAGGCTGGCTTGAAGAGATCCTCCATGTTGCCTCATCGTGAATACGCAAAAGCCCGGCCAGGGACCGAGCTTTTGTCATGTATGGTGGCGGTGCAGGGAATCGAACCCCGGACACTACGGATATGAGCCGTATGCTCTAACCGGCTGAGCTACACCGCCAGGGCGTTCGCTGGCGCCGCAAAATAGGGTCATTGGCCGCATGATCCTGCGGGGCGCCCTTTGGGCTTCGAGAAAGCGCGCACCAATTATAACAGTTTTCCCCGATTGTCAATCCCTATTGCCCCTTCAAGTCGTAGGCGACGATCACGCTCCTGTCCCGAATGGTTCCGCCCACGGTGAGAACGAGGGCGAGAACCACCTCATTCTTCCCGTCGTTGTCGATGTCCTTGAACTGATAATCTGCGACATAGCCATTGATCTTTTTTGTCCGCCAGTTTTCGACCATCCCCATCCCGTCCCACTCCAGATTATAGACCTCGCCTGAGCTGAAGAGCTTGATGTGCTGAAACAGGCGCGCGGAAGAGGAGGAGTTTTTCACGATGATGATCTCCCGCTTGCCGTCCTGATTCGTATCGTAGGTGAGGATCCTCAGATTGATGTAGCTGATTTCGTTGGTATTCTCCGCCTTTTGGTCTGCACCCTTGTTCATGGGTTCGATATAGGTGTTGCTGCCGCCGAAGACCTCTTCACTCTTCCATACGAGTTCATCGCTGCCGCCTATCACGGTGACTTTGGAAAGGGGCTTGTCCGTCTGCTCGAAAACGCGGAGGTAGTCCCAATCGTCCAGCGCGATGACCCTTTCCGTTCCGCCCGCCCCGAGTTTGTCCAGAGTCAGGCCGTAGACGGAGAGACCCTGGGGGATCCTCATCTTCCGACCCTCGCGGTAAGCCCCGTTCTGCCAGACGATTTCGTAAATCGGGGTGTCGAAGGTTTTTTCCATGCCTCGTCTCTGGCCAAGGAGAAGGGGTGTCCCGGAGGCATTGTCGATGACCCTCAGAAACCAGGGAAGACTGGAGGCGATCGTGATGAATTTTCCTTCTTTGAATTCCATTACGAAAGATGTGACCTGCTGGCCGGTATAGCTCGAAACGATGATCTCCTTGACGCCGTTCCCATTGATATCGGCGACGTCAACGCCGATGTAGTTGTCGTAGGACTTTCCGGGGATCTGCTGGATCAGGTTGAACTCACCCCCTTTTTTCTGGTAGATAAACACGGTGTGGGGATCGATGATGACGGTTTCGTTCAGACCGTCCCCGTTGACATCTCCTATGTCCATACCTCTGAATTCATTCGGAAACTGTTTGCTTTTCCAGAATGTCTCCCGATTGAGAGGCTGTTCGGCATTGATGAAATCGGGGTTGATCGTCGAGGTGAAAGTGCCCTTCCGGCTGCCCTTCATTCCGGAGATGATCTCCGCTTCGCGCGTGCTTTGGGGCGTCGCCGGCCGGCGGGAAACGATAATCTCCTTGGACGTCGGCGAGGAGAGAGCGGTCTGGGAAACTTCCCCCGTGATATGGATTGCGATCCGCTGGGCAAAGTCGCTGATCTTTGGGATAACCTCGTCCATGTTCTGGGTCTGCGCAACGAACCCCACGGCCGATTTGTTGGAGGCGATATCGACCAGCTTGCCGTCGATGCTCAGGCTGTTGCCGATCTTCGTGATGCTTCCCCAGACCACAAAGTCCGCTTTCAGTTTCTGTCCCAGGGCATAAACGTCGGAAAGGGAAAGTCCCCCGCCACCGACTTCCTTCAGCGCGGCAAGGACGCTGTCCCTCCCGACCACTTCAATTTTCTCGTTGACGGAGATGCGCGAGGCAAGCATGTCCCCGATCCCCTGCTGCAGGTAATCTATGTTTTCCGCACTGTGGACGGCAAAAGGCAATACGGCGACCACGTCCTTATCCTTAGCCCCGACAGGCTGAACTGCTCCGATGAGACATATCAGCAATACCACCCCTTTGAAGAGATTTTTCATTATCCATCCCCCTTTATGAAATCGATCCAAACTACTTTAGTTTGGTTTCTAACACGGCGGAAAGCAGAATTCAACATGGATTTGGTCGACCTCTCGGGACTCAAGGAGGGGGAAGGGGAGAGGAGTGTCTGCCATAGCGTAAAATCCTTGACTCCGATCTCCACTCATAATACATTACATCACGTTGAAGGGTTTTTCAGGATATTCAGCACAGATCCGGTGGAAAACTGGGGTTTTATCGGGCGGAAATTTCGACGGTTCTGACAGGAGGATGGATTGATACCGAGATATTCGAGAGAAAAGATGACCGCCATCTGGAGCCCGGAAAACCGGTACCGGAAGTGGCTGGATATCGAGATTCTGGCCTGCGAGGCGCTGGCCCTGCGCGGGGAAATCCCCGAGGCTTCGCTGAAAAACATCCGGGAAAAGGCCGGCTTCGACGTTGACAGGATTGATGAGATCGAAAAGACGACAAAGCACGACGTGATCGCCTTCCTTACGTCCGTAACGGAAAAGGTCGGAGAAGACGGTCGTTTCATTCACATGGGGCTGACTTCTTCCGACATCCTCGACACCTCCCTGGCCGTTCTGCTTTGCGAGGCAGCGGATATCATCATCGAGGATCTCGATGCCCTGCTTGCCGCACTCAAAAGAAAGGCCCTGGCCCATAAGAATACCCTCATGATCGGAAGGACGCACGGAATCCATGCGGAACCGATCACCTTCGGCCTGAAGATGGCGCTCTGGTATGCGGAGATGGAGAGGAACCGGGAGCGGATGGTCCGGGCCAGAGAGACGATCGGTACGGGAAAACTCTCCGGGGCGGTGGGAACGTTTTCCTTCATCGATCCGGCGATCGAGGCCTACGTCTGCGGAAAACTCGGGTTGAAACCGGCTCCCGTCTCATCTCAGATCGTCCAGCGGGACCGCCATGCCGAATACTTCACCACCCTGGCCATCATCGCCTCATCCATCGACAAGTTTGCCCAGGAGATACGGCTTCTCCAGCGGACGGAGGTCCGTGAGGCGGAAGAGTTCTTTTCGCCCGGCCAGAAGGGGTCTTCCGCCATGCCCCACAAACGGAACCCCGTTCTCTCGGAAAACCTCTCCGGTCTTGCCCGGCTGATGCGGTCCTACGCCCTGGCCGCCTTGGAGGATGTGGCTCTCTGGCATGAACGTGACATCAGCCATTCCTCCGTGGAGCGGGTTATCGGACCGGATGCCACGATCCTTCTCGATTTCATCCTGGGCCGGTTCACCGGGCTGATCGGGCGACTCGTCGTCTATCCAGAGAGGATGCTCGCCAATCTCCAGATGACAAAGGGGGCCATCTTTTCCCAGATGGTCCTGATGAAGCTCATCGAAAAGGGGATCTCCCGGGAAGAGGCCTACGCCATTGTCCAGCGAAACGCCATGAGATCCTGGCAGGAGGGGATTGAATTCAGGGAGTTGCTTATGAAAGACGCCGAGGTGATCTCCAGGCTCAACCCGGATGATCTGACTGCGGCGTTCCAGATCCAAAATTTTCTCAAACATGTCGATTTTATCTTCAATCGAGTCTTCGGAGAAAAATCATGAAACGATGGTTCCGTCTTGTGATCGGTGCGGCATGTCTTCTCGGGGTCGCCGGGTGCAGTCATCTGGAGGGCTACCTTGATATCGCACGGGAAAAGGGGATGTCTGTGGAGTATCTGACGGTCCTCAAACACTGGACCCGGTCGCAGATTGTCTATTCGCAGTTTGAAACCAGGGTGCATATCAGCGCGACACACCGCAGCCCGGAATTCAAGGAGGCCTATCTCCAGGAATACGCACGCCTCTACAACCTGGGCGACGGGGAGAAGAAGGCGAGGCAGGAGATCCAGGCGGCCCTGGAAGCCGATTTTGACGAGTTTATATTTTATGCCTATATTCCCGAGAAGACCTCCAACGACTTCGACAGGAGGGGTTCCATCTGGTCGATCTTCCTCATCAACGGTAAGGGGGAGCGAATCGATCCGGTGGATGTGAGGAGAATCGAACCGGTCACGCCCGTTGTGACGGAATTCTTCCCCTATGTCAATCCCTATTACGGGATTCCCTATCACCTCCGCTTCCCGCCGCTTGCGAAAAGCGGGTCCGCCGCAGGCCCGGTGAAACTGGTTTTCGCCAGTGTGATCGGAAAAGTGGAGATGGAATTCGGCGGGCGCTGACGAACCTCGCCGCAACTAAAAGGTTGTTGAAAAAGGGCTGTTCAAAAACGTCCAGATGCAAGGCCTCCGAAATCCTGAGGAGTGAGACGTACTTGTGTGTACGTCGCAGCGACGAAGGATGAGGGAACGCAGCAGATGGGCGTTTTTCAACAGCCTGCTAATCGCGGGAAACAACCGTATCCTTAAGCCAGGAGCGATCATCCCTTTCAGGGTAGTCGAGATTGTAGTGGAGACCCCGGCTCTCCTTCCGCATGCGGGCGCAGATCACCATGAGCTTGGCGGCCACGGCGATGTTCCGTAATTCCAGCAGGTCCCGGGTGATGAGGAAATTCCGGTAATACTCGTCTATTTCCCGGCTGATGAGGTTGATCCGGCGCTGCGCTCTCTCCAGCCGCTTGTCGGAACGCACGATGCCCACGTAGTTCCACATGCACCGGCGGATCTCGTCCCAGTTGTGGGCGACGACGACCGATTCGTCGCTTTCCGTGGCGCCTTTAGGATCCCATGGAGGGATAGGGACCGGATCCTCATGGGTGCTATGAAAAAGACCGGCAATCCGGGTGAAAGCCCGATGTGCAAAAACCACGGCTTCGAGAAGCGAGTTACTCGCGAGGCGGTTGGCGCCGTGCAGACCGGTGCAGGAGACCTCCCCGCAGGCGAAGAGTCGATCGATGCTCGTCTCGCCTGAGGAATTTACCATTACCCCGCCGCAGAGGTAATGCTCCGCAGGGACGACCGGAATGGGCTCCCGAGTCATATCGATTCCGAATTCGATACACTTCTCGTAGATATTCGGAAAACGTGAAACCAGAAAGTCACTCTGCCTGTGGGTGATGTCCAACAGCACGAAATCATCACCGGACTTCTTCAGCTCGGTATCGATGGCCTTGGCGACGATATCGCGCGGCGCAAGACTCTTCATCGGATGGTATTTCTCCATGAATGTCGCGCCGCTTTTCAGCTTCAGAATGCCTCCTTCGCCGCGCACCGCTTCGCTGATCAGAAATGATTTAGCGTCGGGATGGAAAAGACAGGTCGGGTGAAACTGGATAAACTCCATGTTGGCGATCTTCGCACCGGCCCGGAAGGCCATGGCGATCCCATCGGCGGTGGCGATATCGGGATTTGTGGTGATCAGATAGACCTTGCCCGCGCCCCCGGTCGCTAACATGATGAATTTTGCCCGGAAGGTATGGACCTCGTTGCGGTCGATATCCAGGACGTAGGCGCCGAGACAGAGGTCGGCCCGCTCCATTTTCTGACCGAGGGCTGAGGATTTCTTGATCAGATCGATGGCGATGTGGTTTTCGAAGATCCGGATGTTTTTCTGCTGAGCAACCTTTTCGTGAAGCGCCCGTTCGATCTCACGGCCGGTCAGATCCTTGGCATGGAGAACCCGTCTCATCGAATGGCCTCCCTCCCGGCCGAGATCGAACTGGCCGGGATCGGATGCGGAGCGGGTGAATTCAACACCCCATTGGACCAGCTCCCGGATCCGCTCCGGACCTTCCGTAATCACGAAACGGACGGCTTCTTCGTTACAGAGTCCGGCCCCGCAGGTCAGCGTATCGTTGATGTGGTATTCAAAACGGTCTGCCTGATCCTGAACTGAGGCAATTCCTCCCTGAGCCATATTGGTATTCGAGTCCGTCTTGTTCTTCTTGGTGACCATGGCGACGGTTCCCATCTCGGCCGCCTTGATGGCGAAGCTGAGTCCCGCGATGCCGGTGCCGAGAACGAGAAAATCAGTGTTGATTTCCATAACTGTCTCTTTTCTGAAAAGTTTATTTACAAAAAACTGACAGTTCTATATATACTTCTACGGCTTTTGTAAAAAGAAATTTAGCCGGTGTGAGCGATGGTCGTTTTGGGCATAGAATCTTCGTGTGACGAAACCGCTGCCGCCGTCGTTCGCGACGGGCGGGTGATGCTGTCCAACGTCATCGCTTCCCAGGTTGATGTTCATGCACAATACGGCGGTGTCGTCCCGGAGGTTGCCTCCCGCAAACATATCGAGGCCATCGCCCCGGTTATAGTACAAGCACTGGGGGATGCCCAACTCACCCTGGCCGAGATCGAGGGTATCGCCGTGACGAGGGGCCCCGGATTGATCGGGTCGCTCCTCGTCGGGCTGTCTGCAGCCAAGGCCATTGCCTTTGCCCGCTGCATTCCCCTGGTCGGGGTAAATCACCTGGAAGGCCATGTGGCGGCCGTATTTCTAACCGACACGCAGCCACCCTTTCCGTTTGTCGCCCTCGTGGTTTCCGGCGGGCATACCACGATCTATCTGGTGGAGGGGTTTCAGCGCTTCGTTGTACTGGGCCAGACAAGGGATGATGCGGCGGGAGAGGCCTTCGACAAGGCGGCCAAGCTGCTGGAACTCGGTTACCCCGGAGGGGTGGTGATCGATCGGCTGGCAAAACAGGGGAATCACGATGCCTTCCCGTTTCCGCGGGGTATGAGGGACAGTGTCGATTTCAGCTTCAGCGGCCTGAAGACCTCCCTGCTGATGCGCCTGAGGAAAAGAGGTTCGCCCTTTACCGCCGAAGAATTGCCGGATGTGGTCGCTTCGTATCAGGAGGCGATCGTCGATGTACTGGTGGAGAAGACCCTGCGCGCAGCGGAGAGGAATTCCATATCCCGGATCGTAATCTGCGGCGGAGTTGCCGCGAACAGTCGCTTGCGGGAAAGGTTCCGCAATGATGCGTCCCGTTCAGGAATAGACATCTTCATCCCGCCACCCTCTCTCTGCACCGACAACGCAGCGATGATCGCCGTGATGGGCGGGCATCTTCTGCAGGGGGGTCAGAGGGACGGTTTCGATCTGAACGCCGTCTCCCGGTGGCCTCTGGTCTGTTAGCCCATGATCCTGAAGAAGAGAATCCGGGCGTTTTACGAGAAATTCATCAGCCTGAAGGGCGAACCGGCGACGATTGCGGCGGGACTCGCGATCGGTGTTTTCGTCGGCGTGACCCCGACCATCCCCTTCCATACTGCGATCATCATCCTGCTGGGGCTCCTCTTTCGGAAGAACATCACCGCCGCCTACCTCGGATCGTGGCTCATCTCCAATCCGGTGACGATCCCCCTGCTTTACCTCTCCCAGTATGAGCTGGGCCGTATTCTCCTGGGGATGCCGCCCTTCCGCTTTGAGATCACGGATTACTCCCTCGGCGGCATCGCCGCTCTGGGATGGCAGATCCTCCTTCCCCTCCAGACGGGCGGCATCATCATGGCCCCGTTTTTTGCCGTTCCCGCCTACTTTATCGCGCACAGGATGATCGCTGCCGTGCGGGCAAAGGGGCAGCCATGAACTCCATAAGAAAGATGTTGGCGCAGTATGAAATTCTTCCCCGGAAGAGACTGGGACAGTCTTTTCTCTCGGATATGAACATCACCCGCAAGATCGTCGAGCTGGCCGAACCCGCAGGAGATGAGACAATCGTAGAGATCGGCGCCGGACTGGGTTTCATGACGGAAGAACTGGCCCGTAAGGCCGGAAAGGTGATCGCGCTCGAAATCGATCCCCGCCTGATCGCCGTCTTGCGGGATCGCTTCACCGGAAGCGCCCGCGTGGAGATCGTAGTTGGAGATGTGCTGAAGTACGATTTTTCCTCCGCCTGTCCGGCCGGAAAGATCAAGATCGTCGGGAATATCCCCTACCCTATCTCCACGCCGATCCTCTTTCGGCTTCTCGAATTCAGAAGGTCGATCTATTCGATGGTCCTGATGTTCCAGAAGGAACTGGCGGATCGGATTACGGCGCCTCCCGGGACAAAGGAGTACGGCATCCCGTCGGTCATTATCGCCAGGCATGCCTCGGTTACCCGCGAGCTGGCTGTTCCGTCGACCTGCTTCTATCCCGAACCCGGCGTGGCCTCGGCGGTCCTTAAAGTTGTCATGCACGATGAATCTGAAACGCCGGAAGAGGAGAGTCTCTTCGTTTTGACCGTCCGGGCGGCCTTCGCCCGGAGAAGAAAAACCCTCTGGAACAACCTCCGCGCGGCCGGTTTTGATGAGGAGATGCTTGCCCGGGTGCTCCAGAAGATCGGGATCGAAGGCAAAAGAAGGGCGGAGACCCTGTCGGTCGGTGAATTCAGCCGGCTGAGCGCCGCATTGGCAGAGGCCGGCAGCGCAGAAAACATTTGTGCCGGGAAATCCCTGTGCCGAGAAATTCCTTGACAGAGGAGAAAGCGTCTGATAAGGGCAAGTCACGCTTGGATCCGGGTACGGACTGAGACGGAAGGAGATCGGATTGAATAATGTCGCAAGGCCTCTCGTCTCTGGCGCAGGGGCTTTTTTTTGTGCAGGAGATGGCGCCGGGATGAAGATCATCCGATCCGTCAGAGAGATGCAGATTTTTGCCGAATCAGAGAGGGGCCGGGGGCGGAGAATCGCCTTTGTCCCGACAATGGGTTATTTCCACGAGGGGCATCTGCATCTGATGAGGGAAGGACGGAGGCGCGGCGATTGCCTCGCCGTCAGCATCTATGTCAATCCCGCCCAGTTCGCTCCTACGGAGGACTTCGAAGCCTATCCGCGGGATTTCGAAAGGGACATGAGGCTTGCGGAAGAGATCGGGGTGGAGGTGATCTTCTCTCCCGACAATCGGGAGATGTACCCGGAAGATTATCAGACCTATGTCGAGGTGGAGGGGGTCACGAACAACCTCTGCGGCATTTCCCGCCCCCGATTTTTCCGGGGGGTGACGACGGTATGCACGAAGCTGTTTCACATCGTCAAACCGCATGTGGCGGTCTTCGGGAGGAAGGATTTCCAGCAGTTTGTGACGATCAAGAGAATGGTTCAGGATCTGAATATGGACATCGAGGTCATAGGCATCTCCACCACGCGCGAACCCGATGGCCTGGCGATGAGCTCGCGGAATATCTATCTGAACCCCGGGGAGAGGGAATCCGCCCTGAGCCTGAGCCGCTCCCTCAACATCGCGAACGAACACTATAAAAAGGGAGAAAGGGAAACGGCCCTCATCCTGCGGGAGGTGCGGAAATTCATTGCCGGCCATCCCTATGTGCAGATCGATTACGCCAAGATCTGCGACACGGCGACCATGAAAGACGTCCCGAGGATTGAAGGAGAGACGGTGCTTGCTTTGGCGGTCTGGATCGGAAAAACAAGATTGATCGACAACCATGTGTTCGGCGAACCGCTGGACATTTGACAGGAGGGTCATCCACTTTGGAGGAGGATGTAGGCAATGCAAAGGTTTATGCTCAAATCGAAGCTCCATAGAGCTACGGTAACCGATGCGGATCTTCATTACGAGGGCAGCATTTCCATAGACAAGCATCTTATGGAGGCGGCAGATCTTTTCCCCTATGAGAAGGTGGCGATTTACGATGTATCTAACGGGGAGAGATTCTCCACTTATGTCATACCGGGCGGCAGGGATTCAGGGACCATCTGTCTCAACGGCGCCGCTGCCAGAAAGGTTTCCCGGGGAGATTTGATCATCATTGCCAGTTATGTCATGGTCGATGATGCCGAAGCGGCAGTCTGGTCTCCGACGAGCATCCTTCTCGATGAAAAGAACAAAATAAAACACCGGTCGGGGTAGATGACTGCCTTAGCGACAGCGGATTTCTCCCCCTCGCATAAAACGGGGCAGGATGGGCAATCGTCCTGCCCTTATTCTTTAAATAGGGATTGAAAGTTGCTTTGCTTTCTGATATTTAACATCCCACCTGAAGAAAACGCAATGAGAGGAGGTTCGTGTTGAAGAAAAAAATGAAGAGGATCTTCCTGACCGGTCTGGCAGTAGTCATACCGGCGGGACTCACCATCTATATCCTCTCTCTTATCATCGGCATGATGGACCGGCTGTTAAAAATCGTTCCGGAGATGTACCAGCCGGACACGCTGTTGAAATTTCACATCCCCGGCCTGGGCGTCATCTTTACGGTTGCCCTTATCTTCATCTGCGGTCTGCTGACGACGAGTTATCTCGGAAACCGGCTTGTCGGCTTCGGCGAGCGTTTCGTCGGCAAGATTCCCTTTGTCCGGAGCATTTACCAGGCCATCAAGCGGATCGCCGACAGCCTTTTTATGGACAGGGCCCAGAGTTTCAAGAAGGTGGTCATCGTGGAATATCCCTGCCGCGGGACCTACAGCATCGGATTCATCACCAGTACTCCCAACGGTGAAGTCCAGGAAAAGCTGGGCTCCTGTGTCGGGGTATACTTCCCCCATGCCCTGACGCCCACAACGGGTATGTTCGCCGTAGTTCCGCGGGAAGGGCTGATCGAGGTCGGCATGTCGGTGGAGGAGGCCTTTACGCTGATCATTTCCGCCGGGATCGTGACGCCCCGGGAACGTAGCGATACCTTCAGCCGAAAAGGAGAATGAACTGTGAAATTTCTGAAGCCCGATAGGAGTTTGAGATGCCGGATTGCCGATCCCTCTCTGGCGGCCTGGGGACGGGAAGAGATGCGCCTTTCCGAAAATGAAATGCCCGGCCTGATGGCCCTGCGGGAAAAGTACGGTCCGAAAAAGCCCCTGAAGGGCTTCAAGATTACCGGCAGCCTCCACATGACGATTCAGACGGCGATGCTGATCGAGACGCTCCGGGAACTCGGGGCCGATCTCCGCTGGGCATCCTGCAATATCTTCTCCACTCAGGACCACGCCGCCGCGGCGATCGCCCAGGCAAACACGGCGGCCGTTTTTGCCTGGAAAGAGGAGTCTCTTGAGGAGTACTGGTGGTGCACCGAGCAGGCCCTGACCTGGCCGGACGGCACGGGACCGGATCTGATCGTCGATGACGGGGGTGATGCGACCCTCTTCATTCATGAAGGCGTCCGGGTTGAAAAGGATCCTTCGGTGCTGGATCAACCCTGCGATAACAAGGAATTGAAGATCATCCGCGAGCGCCTAACTTATGGCCTGAAAAAGGCGCCGCATCACTGGCAAGAGGTTGCATCCCGCATCCGCGGAGTTTCCGAGGAGACGACGACCGGGGTGCACCGGCTCTACCAGATGGCGAAAGCAGGCGAGCTCCTCTTCCCGGCGATCAATGTGAACGATTCGGTAACCAAGTCGAAATTCGACAATCTTTACGGTTGCCGGGAATCTCTGGCCGACGGCATCAAACGGGCCACGGACATCATGGTCGCCGGGAAGGCGGTGGTGATCTGCGGTTACGGAGATGTCGGGAAGGGTTGCGCCCAGTCCATGCGGGGCTTCGGCGCCCGCGTCTTCATCACCGAGATCGACCCCATCTGCGCCCTGCAAGCGGCTATGGAGGGATACGAGGTGACGACGCTCGACGACGTCGTGGCGAAGGGGGATATCTTTATCACGGCAACCGGCTGCTGCGACGTCATTACCAGCCGGCACATGGAGAAGATGAAGAACGAAGCCATCGTCTGCAATATCGGCCACTTTGACAGTGAAATCGACATGCATTATCTGGAAAACACGCCCGGCTGCCGACGGCAGACCATCAAGCCGCAGGTCGATAAATGGACGCTTAAATCGCGAAGAACCATCATCATCCTGGCCGAAGGCCGCCTGGTCAATCTCGGCTGCGCGACAGGTCACGCCAGTTTTATCATGAGCAACAGCTTTACGAATCAGTGCCTTGCTCAGCTGGAACTTGCCGGGAAGTCCTTCAAAACCGGCGTCTATACCCTGCCCAAGAAACTGGATGAGGAGGTCGCCCGCCTTCACCTCAAAAGACTGGGGGCGAAGCTCTCCAGGCTCACGAAGACGCAGGCCGCATATCTCGGCGTGCCCGTGGGAGGTCCCTTCAAGTCGGATTATTATCGCTACTGATTCCGATCTTCTGTGCCTGCATAGAAACGGCGAGGGTCAACGGAGCCGTTCAGCTTCAGGTTCTGATGCGCAGGAGCATCCATACGGAAGCGGCGCCGAAGAGGATGTTCCCGAACCAGGCGGCGATGAGAGGAGGGAGGGCGCCCGATCTTCCCAGGGAGATGCCGAAGGCGTACACCAGCCAGTAGGAGAACCCGATGACCAGCCCGGCCCCGATGCCGTGGGCGATCCCTCCGCTCCGTTCGGACCGGAGGGAAAAGCAGATGCCGATCACGGCCAGGATGATGCTGACCAGGGGAAAGGCGATCTTGCCCTGAAGATCGACGATGTACCGGGTCGCATCGTAGCCTTCCGACTGCAGCTTGCGGATATATCTCTTGAGTTCAAAGTAGCCCATGACGTCGGCGCTTTTCTGAACTACCTTGAAATCGGAAGGCTTTTCCGGGAGATCCACCACCTGTTGTCCGATGATGGATAGGGTCGGAAATTCACCCGTCCAAAATCTGGTGATGAGGATGTTATGGAAGAGCCAGTGGTCCTCCTGCCACTCACCCCATTGCGCATCGAGCCGCATGATCAGGTTCATCTCGCGGTCCACGTAATGGATGGTGATCCCCTGAAGCCTATTTCTCTGCGCATCGAACAGTCTGAAGTTATAAATTCCCTTCTCTCCCCGATACCAGATCTGATCCTGCTTGAAGCTCCCCAGAGACTGCCGCTTCTGGACGTCGATCCGGAGGATATGTTCGGCCCTTTCATTGGCAGGGGGGGTGACCGATTCGTTCAGGAGAAAAACAAACAGGCAGACTGAGGCGGCAATGATCAGAATGGGTACGGAGATCCTGTACAGGCTGATCCCGTTTGCCTTCATGGCCACGATCTCGCTGTGCCGTGACAGATATCCGAAAGTCATCAGCGAAGCAAGGAGGACAGCGGCCGGCAGCATCTGGGACAGGATCATGGGGATGCGGAACAGAAAGTAGGAGGCCATCTGCCCAAAGGTGGCACGGTTGCTCAGAAACATCCTGATTTTTTCGAAAAAATCGATGATGAGAAAAAGCGAGATGAAACAGGCCGCGATAAACAGCAGGTTCCTGGCAAATTCTTCGGAAAGATAACGATCCAGGATACTCATGATGGCCTCTGTGCTGCGGGTCCGCTGCCCGAGTGCTTATCCGCCGCAGACGGGCGACGGAGATGCAATGACAGGGGTTTTTCGCTTGCCGCCATATAAAAGGAAATGATTCCCGCGACGGCAAAAACGGCGTTGGGTGTCCAGGTGCCGATGACCGGGGAGAGTCTTCCCGTTTCGACGAGCGCCTCGCCTCCCAGGCGCAGAAGGTAATAGGCAAGAACGAGGGCAAGGCCGATTACGAACCCGCGCGACCGGACCGAACGATGGGCCCGGATGCCGACAGGCACTCCGATGAGGGCAAAGACAAGGCAGGAAAGGGGGATCGTCAGCTTCTTGTTCAGTTCGATTGCCATCTCGCGCAGCGCTTCATCCTTGATCCCCAGGCTTCTCAGTTTGGAAATAAGCTCCGCTACAGTCATTTCCGCGCCGGACTTGGCGTCGACCTCCTTTTTCTCGGAAAGCGACGCGGCGAGATCCAGGCGGACGTCATAGAAACGGAAATCCATCTTCCGGTAATTCTTCAGGCCGGCATCGACGGTAT
>Ga0180007_10005021_pt1 | contig 13684 bp, 15 predicted proteins | sample MM_PC_MetaG_FD_121122 | JGI IMG/M metagenome (GOLD analysis project Ga0180007, IMG submission 121122) | Groundwater microbial communities from the Aspo Hard Rock Laboratory (HRL) deep subsurface site, Sweden - MM_PC_MetaG | ecosystem: Environmental > Aquatic > Deep subsurface > Groundwater... | reverse complement strand
TCAGAGAAACATCTACTCTTGTTCCTGCTGCATTCATAATAAGTGCATTATATTCTAATATTCCAATACCATCTGCTGTTTCAAATCTGAGTTCCTGGCCTATTTCAACGCTTTCAAATCCATCTCTTTCAACCATTTCTCCAAAATCACAACCTTCAATTATTTTGACTCGCAAAGTAGTTCCTTCCAAATATATCCTAACTGCCATTGGTCCTGCATGGAGTGGTTCTCCTTCTTCACCGAGCAATATGCCGCTTCTGCCATCAGTACTGCAATTTTCATCGGTTCCCTGGTTTCCAAGGCATGGTGAATAGCTTGTTGCACATGTGGCACCATTTGCATTATGGACTAGGTTAACCGTTACCTCTGCGCCCTCTCCGGTAAATTCGATTCCCACAATTTTCAATGTTCCTGTTTCGCCTGAACGATCTCCGCTAATCATTATCTCTTCTCCTAAAGCAGTAAGAATCACTCCACGTGATCTGTTCTCATTATCTGCAGTACACCCTTCAACAGGTGCAATCCAAACACTCATCTTTGGGGTATCTACGTAAAATTCTGCACTTGAAATATTTATACAAATTACTCTAGCTGCAATATTTCCTGCTCTTACCATTTCGTTTATGTTCCCACTTTCATCTGCCATTACAATAGTACTGTTTGTGCTTCCAGGCATTGTAGGACCTGGACCAAGACATGTATGATCATCAATTTCGCACATTTGTTCTGGATCTGCCGGGGCTTGTGCACCACATCCTGTTGATAACATACCAACTACAGCCGCAGTCATAGCTAAACGTCTGAATGCTGTAGTTCTTTTAACTGCTGGTCTATCGGTTGTTCTATTTTCTTCCCCCTGTTGTGGATCATGTCTAAGTTTTCTAGGTTCCATCCTTCATCGACCTCATAAATATAAATTCTTTAGTTTCTAATTCTATACTTTTGTGAGATAAGTTTAAAAATGGTTGTTTTTGGATTTTTGCGTATAGTTCATGAAAGGTTTAAGAAATCCCAATCACTATTATACTATATGAGATACATTATATTCATAATCCTATCGTCTATGTTGCTATTTGGATGCTGCTATACTCCAATGACAAGTTCTTCGAATACAAACGATACTAATGAGACTAGTGCTGATGACATTATCGATGATGATGCTAACAATGCTCAGGAAAACGTTACTGAAACTCCTGCCACAGAAGAGTCTGCTCAGGAAGATACTAATCAGCAGGATTCAGATTTAGAACCAGGTTCAGAAAATGAAACAACTACAATCTCATCGTCATGCGTTGGTCCGACTGAATCTGATATGTCTGTAAGAGACACTGTCTTATTTTACAACAAATCATACACAGATGTATGTATTGATTATTCAACTGTAAAGGATTATTATTGCAACAATGGGGTTTTGGAATCAATAAATGACGAATGCAATCCTGGAAACAGATGCAATGCAGGGAAATGCGAACCAGTTACCTTTATCTGTAGCGAAACAGATGGGGGTATAAATGTTTTCCAAAGAGGCAAAACCACTGTTGTCTATGGCATGAATACGCCTGTAGATGAATGGGATGAATGTGTTGACGAAGGAAAAATCATAGAATACTACTGTCTTGGGGATGGAACAGCAACTTCAGAGCAAATCATCTGTCCAAGCGGATACAAATGCGTTAGCGACAGATGTGTGAGAAGCAATTGTGATGAAACTGATGGTGGTTTGGATATCTACGTTGCCGGCAAGACCACGGCAGGTGGCGAAGAACGCAATGATGACTGCATAACGGAAAGGCGATTGCGTGAATACTATTGCTATGGCGATGATATCGAATCTACTGATGAATACTGTGATGAAGGGTATATCTGCGATAATGACCGATGTGAATTGGAATAATCTATATTCCGGTCTTCTTTATCCAGTTCCAATTTCTTGAACATCCATGCACATTTTACCACTATTTATAAACCTGTTGTTGCTAATTAACTATGATAGTTATGACTAGATCAGAATCACCCATACCCTTAAGGCAAGGCAAATCAAGCTATCTCACAAGACCTACGTTCGAGCCACTAGCAGATGTGTTACTAAGATCAACAGTAGTAGTAGATGTCACTAGTAGATATTGGACATTTAGCCAATGTCTGAAACACTTAAAAAGTGATGATACTCATTCGCGCTGGCATGCTTGTTTAAGAATAAAAGAAACTGCAAAAATCGATCAAGAAACTGCAAAAACTGCACTTCCTGAACTTATCGAAGCATTTGAAAAATACGGCCCATTGACAAAATCTCTTATTGCAGAAGTATTGGCAGAAATTCGTGATGTTCGGTCCTTGAGAGCTTTACGTAAAGCCTATGATGAACAAATTACAAGAAAATATTTGGAAATGGACACGGGACAGGCCATAAATAATGAATTATGTCAAAGATTGGCTCTGGCCATATCCTCATTCAATCTAGTTGAAGAAATTAAGGAAATTGAGTAAACTACTAGCAGATTAAACTATTATTTCTCCTTTATTTGCATCCACAGTTATTTGCATTCCATTTTTCAACAATAAGAATATGTCTTTTTCAGGTTGGTCAACCATTGGTATTTTCGAAATAATCGCACCCACGGCAATTATCGGTTCAGTACTCATATTGATTATTGCAGCAGGTGCCGTGCCATTCTTTGCAAGTTGAAGCATCACATAAGAACCAACTGTACTTCCCTTTCCATGCGGGAAAACAAGCACCTTTCCTGCGATGTTTTTGCCTTCAAGTTCATGACCTTTTTCAGTTACCTTTCCTGTTTTAGGGTCTATTCCTCCCAAAAATGAAATCGGTTCTTTGGTGATCAACACCTCACCGGATGCGTTTCCTCGTGCTATTGAACGGCATTTGATCTCGATATTCTTGACATTTTCCATCCCAGTCACCTATAGAGTATCTCCTCTAATTTTCCAAATACAACTCTTTGTTTGCACAGATCTTGCAAATATTTAGCAGCCTTTCCTGAATTAGTGCCTGTTATGTCATATCCCATATCCTTCAAAGGGCAAACCACCATGCACGTATCTGCAACCACTTTCCCGCCAGCGGTTTCTATTGTTTTTGTATATCCTAATTTGTCTGCAGTTTCCTTTGTTTTTCTTGCAGTGCAAACCCAGAATTCACATGTTGGTTTTCGTTTTCCAACAAGTTCAGCAACCTGTTTTATCTCATTAATTGAGGCATGTGGACAGCCAAGTGTGACGAGCTGGGGTTTTTCTCCGGTATCGAGTTTTGATTTTGTGGTTTTGAGGTCTGATTCGGTAAACGTAATCTTCTCAGCATCGGATGCAATGTTGTATTCAGGCGTTATTCCTTTGACAAAGAACAGCGCTACTGAACCGCTTGCTGCCATTGATGCTCCAAGTACCTTGAGCTGTTCTTCTGTTGCTATTTTTATTCCTGTGAATGCAGGGGGGTTATCTTTTGCAAGTTTTCCAATCGCATAACCAAGCGCGCCAAAATCTGCGGTGGTTTTCAAGTCGCATTTTACATCAACAACAAAATTCGAAACCCGAGACTCATCAAGATGCAAACCATACTCGGGCGTGACACCACAGATAGCCGCAGCGAGCGCAGAAGGCCCGCCTTCACGATTTGTTCGTGCTCCTAAAACCGAATTCGCAAATGCAACCGCGCTTGATTCTGCCCATGCGATATGCTCTCCTTTTTTCGGTCTTATGCCTATGAAATACGGCGTGCATGTACAGGATTGCATTATGCCAATCTTTGAATACGCATCCAGTATTTTGATTTGCTTTTTTGCAAAATCCTCAGGCACGTTCATTTTCTTCCATTGCATTATGTCCATACCTGCAGGGTTCAGGAAAGTTGGGATTTCTACCTTTGCCCCTTTTTGGACCAGATCTTCAAGATATTCAAGTCCGGCATCACCTATTGTTTTGTACGAGACACCTGAAACCTGTGCACTGGTTACAGGTATCATTCTTTTTGCATTGTATATTTTTGCCAGTGCGATGAGTATCTCCATTGACTGACGTGTTGCTTCGCCCATTTCGCCGTCAAACATTTTTTGTTCTTTATCTGAAAGAATAACCATCATCTTACCTCATTGATCAAACATACTCTTTCAAATTTACTTTTTTCCATCTGGCTTTTTCAAAATTCTTTCCATGTGCCTTCAGTGGCTTTGTTGCATCTAGTCCCATCTTGCTTGTCGCAAGCGTGTTCGGATCAGCACTCGGGTCAAGCGAACTTCCTTTTTGGTTTTCCTTTACTACCAGATCTTTGTCTGCCTGAAATCTTGTTGCAATTGCCCACTCTACTTCCAACGGATTATCAACATCAATGTCATTATCAACAATTACCACATGTTTCAATGATTTGTGCCCTGCAAAAGCTGCATCTATGGCTTTTTCCCCGTCATTCTCACCCTTCTTTTCAATGGCAACAACTGCGTGAAGCCATGAGCATCCTCCGGGTGTTATATTAACCTGTTTACATTTGCAGACTTTATTCACTTCATCAAATATCGTCGGTTCCCGTGGCATACCCATAAGTACTTTATGTTCCAAACCACCCGGTAACAAAACATGCCAGAGTGCGTTATTTCTGTGATGCATTTTCGTTACTTTCATAACTCTCTGCTTTCTTACGACATCATATGTTTCAGTCAAATCAATGAACGGTCCTTCATCATGCATTTCTTTTGTAATCTTTCCTTCAAATGCAAATTCGCAATCTGCAGGTACTTCTATTCCATTGCTTAATTTTACTGTTTCAACATCACCAAGAGCATTCGCATATTCTAGTTCATTTTGCCCGAGCTTTGATGATATCGAAGCAGATAATAGTACGTTGATCGGTGCACCGACAAAAAAAGCAATATCAAGTTCACCGCCGGCGCGTTTTATAAATTCGTCAAGATGCCTTGTCAGGATACGCATTACAACTCTGTCTTTTGCAATTACCATCATTCTATGAAAAGACAAATTATAACCCAGTTCTTTGTCCTTTGCAACTACAACTGCGGATGAAAAATACGGTCCGCCGTCCTTTTCAGCGTGTAATGGTATCGGTAATCGCGAAAGATCTATGGTTTCCGTGCTGTTTTCAAGCACTGGGCCAGTGTCGATGCATTTTACTTTTTTTGGATTGTTTATGGCATGCGTGAGTGCTGGTATAAGTCGATCCTTTGCAATTCCAAGATTATCGCATACAAGTTCCCTTGTTGAGAAGATATTCCCAACTGCAGCAAAATCAGAATCATTCACTTGTTCTACATAAATCGGACATCCATCAAGCGAGTTCATCAGTCCGGCAAGGTCAAGGTTTTTTGAAACCTGCTTTTTTGCAATCGCCATTTTGTTCTCTTTTCTGAGTTGTTCTACAAATTCACGGAAATTTTTCATTTGCTCACCAGTTTTATCGCTTTATATTATTCTCTATACTCTATCTCACTTACTTCCCCATCGGTTTGACAGATTATGTTCTAATCCTATCTGATCCATTATCCTTGCAACTATAAAATCTATTAGGTCTTCGACATTTTTAGGTTTTCCATAAAAACCTGGGCATGCCGGAAGGATTACTCCTCCAGCGAGTGTAATGGTTTCCATGTTTTTTATTGTAATAAGCGAGTAAGGCGTGTCCCTTACAACAAGCACCAACTTTTTTCTCTCTTTCAATGCGACTTCTGCCGATCTTGTAATTAGGTTGCTACCAATGCCATTGGCTATTTCTCCAAGCGTTTTGAGAGAGCATGGCACTACAATCACTGCATCTGGCGGATTGGATCCAGATGCATAGGAACATGAGAAATCATTTTCAGCATAATCTGCTTCAGGCAGTTTCGTGCCTTCTGCTTCAGCAACCTTGACAGCACCTTTACTGACCACAACACTTGTCTTAATTGATTTGTTCTGCCTGAGTACTTCAACCAGACGTCTTCCGTATTCAAGTCCAGAAGCTCCGGTAATTGCTACAAGTGTGCGTTTCTTTTTATACTCCTCTCTCTGCATATATGTCTGTTGTTTTTTTCTGTTTAAAAAATAGTCGGAATTCCGCGAATCAGTGTTCGTTGATTGTCTAATTGATATTTTTCAGTTATGGGAGTTCTTAATCTCTTTTTAATTTCTTTCATTTATGGTTTCTGCATGAAAGTTCTCAAAATAGGCGGTAGCTTCATAACAAATAAAAATGGTTACAAAAGTCCAGACACAAAACACATGATCCAAATAGCCAAAACAATTGCCCAACTCTGGAAATCAGGAACCCGAGATCTCATGCTTGTGCATGGTGCAGGTTCATTCGGTCATGCGGTTGTGATAAAACATAAAATCGACAACGGTGTCAGAACCGTTGAGCAAAAGATCGGATTTGCTGATACTCACGCAGCATGCTCCGAGCTTTCCTTGTTTCTTGTAAAGGCATTGGTGGATCAGGGCGTCCCGGCAATTTCCATCCCACCAACCATCATAGCCAAACAAAAAAACAAAAGAATATGCGATTTCAGATTCGAGATCGTAAACAATTATCTGAATGCCGGATATCTGCCTATTCTGTATGGTGACATGCTTTTAGACAGTGATATTGGTGGATCAGTATGTTCAGGCGACCAGATAATGGCATGGCTTGGGAAGAAAGCAGAATTTCTTGTATTTGCAACCAATGTTGACGGTGTTCTTGATGGCAAAGGAAAAGCAATTCCATTAATAACAAAGGATAACTTTGATGAAATATCCATGCATCTGAAAGAAACAAAAAACGATGTCACCGGTGCAATGAAGGGAAAATTGCAGGAATTGCTCGAGCTTGATAATGTCTCATACATTGTCAACGCGGAAAAACCCGAACGCATTCTTGCGCTTTTTGAAGGAAAAGAAACAATCTGTACAAAAGTCAATCCCAAAAAGCAATTGGACTAAAGTTCTTGGGAAGAAAAACCAGTAAGTCTGATATCAAAATGCGAGCACACCTTCTCTAGCAATTCAGCAAATCCCATGACCGGTCCATTACCATAACCATGCATGTATAAATTCATCCTTATTTCTTCCCTCAGTTCATCTGTGCCTCCGGCAGCATTAACAAGTGCTTCTGGACATTCCAGTGCAAATGCTGTTATTTGGTCGATTTCATCCTCTTCATGGGTTACAAGTCCAAGAATGGCAGCCGTGCGTTTTTTCTGGTCTGTAAAAAATTTAGTGAGACTCTGTAACCTTTGTTGCGATCTTTCCGGCAGTTTTTGATCGTTGACAGCCTTGGGTAAAGGAGGATGAAGCCGAGTTATTTGTTTTTCAATAATTGGGATTTCCATAAGAAGTTGCCTATCAATCGACCTATCTCCGTCAATTATAATATGTTTTTCTCGACCAACTCCTCTTGCAACGAGCATCACTCTTTTGAGATTTAATATGAAGAATATCAATTCTGTGTTAGTGCCAAATATTGAAAAATCATCTGCTCTACCATTCACTCTATGCATAAATGTATTATTTGGGAAATACGGAATAAATTCTATACTATTGATATTTTTTGGTTTGAATCTGGCACCAACAGCGTTGCCATTTGTTCTCCCATATGTATCACCGTACAATGATTCAATATCATATTCATCTGAAAAGAATGCAATATTCTCCAATCTGCCTATTTGTATGCTCTTTTTTATAATAAATAACCAAAAATCAAAGTTAATCTCACCCCTCCAGCCATCCCATGCGTTGTATGGATCTGATACACCATTTTGATATTCTGGTTTTAATTTGTCTATAAATGCGAATAATCTTCGTGTCCAGACGCTACCATATCTACAAAACCAATCCCTATCAAGTTCACCTGTATCTGCTATTTTTTCTGCCAATCCTGTATCTATTTCACGTGCGGTTTTATCAGAGATTATCCTTGCTCCGCGTCTTTGTTCTGGTGAGAGTTTGTTTAAAAAAATTAGCGTATCTGACGATACTCTATGCAAATCTCCCAATTGTACCAATTCACTTACGGATAAGTTATCCTTTCTTATTGTCTCAAGTATGCAACCGGCATTCCTAATAGTGAAGCCACCAAAGGGGCGATACGCTTTTATATAATGGACTCCGAATTTTCCATCTTTTCTTTCAACAGTTCTCAGTGGAGTAGTTATCAGTTTTGCCATAATCCATCCTTCTCAGTTTTCTTGTTACTATCAAACTTTCTTCATCCCCACAAACAACCACACCTAGTCTTCTAAGAACACTTTATAAAACTAATTATGATATTTGCCTCTCCTTTCTGGTGTCAAACAAACAACTATTTATTAAATTTTCAGGAATTTATTGTCTTGTGATTTTATGCTGAAAAATCTATTTTCATTTATCGTGGTTTTTGGAATATTATTTGCTTCAAGTGGATTAACCACGCTTGAATGGCCTGATTCTGCATATTTCAAATTTTCAACTGCACAGACATTTTCTTACGATGATTATCTGGCGAGTGGTACAAACCAGGATCCGACAGACATGTATGACATAGTTCTTGAACCATGGGATCAACCGGCATGGTGTACAAACCGCATCGATATGGGCAATGTGCCATTAAGCTCATTGACAATCCCACCGACTTCCGGTTATAGTGACGATGTTCTTGGTTTTGCAGACTGCGATTATGTAAATGAGGGGCATGCATACTGGATCAAAACACGAACTGGTGCTTATGCAAAAGTAAAAGTCACTGAGGCCGTGCATCTTGGCTCTACTGATGCTGATGGGAATATCAACAGGATCACGTTTGAATGGAATTACCTTACTGATGGCACAAGCGACAATCTCATTTGTTGTCCAGCCTCAGTTGTTTTGCCTGGTTTGATTCTAGCGGGATTCTTACTATCGAGAAAATAAAGAGTTGGCCAATGTCAAATGCGGTACTGGAAAATATCGGCGTTGTTCTGCAAAAAATGGAGGGCGAAGCGCTGAAAAGAAATGCACCTGTTTTCAGGGCAGAACTAGCCACAAAATCAACTCCATTCAAAATTCTTGTTTTTACAATGCTTTCTGCAAGGACAAAAGACGAGACAACACTCAAGGTTGTTGAGCGTCTGTTCCAATATGTCCGAACTCCTGAACAATTGGCAAAACTCAAAACTTCAAAACTCGAAACCCTGCTTTATGGTGTCGGGTTTTATCGTGTAAAAGCAAAAAATTTGATTGAAACCTCCAAAACCATTGCAAAACTCGGAAAAGTACCTGATACTTTAGAGTCACTTCTTCAGTTACCTGGAGTTGGGAGGAAAACTGCAAACATAGTTTTAGCTCGGGCATTTGGAAAAAACACATTAGGTGTTGATGTCCATGTCCACCGCATTAGCAATCGCCTTGGTCTGGTAAAAACAAAAAAGCCAGAAGAAACAGAAATGGCACTTATAAAAATAGTGCCAAAACAATATCTGGGAAAACTGAACAAATCATTTGTTGCTTTTGGTCAGACTATTTGCCTTCCTAAGACTCCCAGATGCACTGAATGCCCTGCAAATTCCATATGTCCTAAAAAAGGAGTAAAAACTATTTCATGATCTGATTAACAAGGCAACAGGTATCAACAAAGCCAGAAGTGCCGTGCTTGGACAACATAGTAATTGCTCTTTTTCTTCATCCTTAAGGATATATTCCCCAATCGAAATTCCCACCTGTAATGTCTCTGCTTTGGTACTATCAAGTGAGGATATGTCTATCGTATAATATGTGCTGTCCACATATATGTCCATATAACACTGTATCTCACCTACAAGATCGTCACAAACATAATAATACTCATGATTTCCAACTATCTTTTTTTCGACCTGCCCTTCATCATATGTTTGCGTAATCTCATTCCAATCAGCATAACTCATCGGTTCAGTACTTACAATGGCAATAGTCTTTTCATCACTGGTTGAATAGTGGGCTGTTCCTGAATTCATATCCCCATTGGAATCTAAAATTTCCAATCCTGTGCCAGGTATAGTTTGTGGAAAAACGGTTGCAGAAAAAGCCAACCCAGCAAATACCAACATTATCATGATCAATTTCATGAGGGACATTCAAAGTTGTACTTTTAATAGTTTTTGCAATGTTTATTTTTTTGCTATAACTGTGGGAAACGAATCAAATCCTTTTTTCTTCATTTCATTTGCTATTTTCACAGTATGTTCTTCATCATTTGCCAATGCTATACAACATCCGCCACCGCCCCCTCCAGTGAGTTTTGCACCAAGCGCTCCAAATCCGAGTACAAGTTTGTTTATCTCATCATTTTTTTCATCAGATACTCCCAATTCAGATAATATGCTCTGATTCTCGTTCATTAATTTTCCAAGTTCTTCGACTTTGCCTTTTTCAATATATTTCTGTGCGTGGGCTTCAAGCTCAAGATATTCATCTACGAGTTGATTAAATTCATCATGCCCCTGCTCTTTAAACATCCGAACGGCACTGATCATCTTTTCGGTTGGGCTATATTTTCCCGTGAACGTTACGGCTAAGTGCAGTGGTTTTTTTATTTCTATAAACCTGAAACTATCCTCATTACTTTCGGTTCCTCTTTTAAATTCCATAACCCCGCCATAGGTGGCCATTGTGTTATCTATTCCACTTGGATTTCCATGGAATGCCTTTTCACCTTCATAAGCATATTTGTTTATTTGTTCTTTTGTAAGGTGAATTTTTTGTTCATCTGCAAGTGCGTTTACCAAAGCAACACAAAAAGCAGCAGAAGATCCAAGTCCGCCATATGTTGGCAGATCACCGCTAAGATTGACCGCGTATTTTTTTCTTATTCCCATTGCGTCTATGACATTTTCTATCCCTTTGAGGCTCATCTCTTCAATTACCTTTTGTTCTGTCACCATCTTGTTTTTGTCTGATTCTTTAACTTCGACAACTGCACTATTACTTATTCCTCCTGCTATTGCTGGAGTACCATGGACTACAAAGTGCTCCCCGAATAATATGATCTTTCCATGCCCTTTTCCGTTTCCCATATCAGAACCTCGTCATCGCATTCTTTTATCATCATGCTTTTGGTTTTCTGCCTTTTACTTTTGGTGGTTTAATATCTGGATACGCCTTTGTGAGCATTCCCGGAGTTGCATATGGTGGATAACTCAATTGTTCAAGGACCTTACAAACCAAATATGCATCCTCTCCTTTGCCACTAAGGCTCGGTGCAAGTTCTCTAAGCACTGCCATTGCATTTCCATAAGACTTTCGCTTTGCGCTGACTAACGAACTGACTGTGCGGTCATCTTTTTGTATTCCTGCAAAATCAAATGCTTTGTTCACTACCGAATGGTTTATACCGCTTAGGATCCCAGAAATCTCATAATCCTTTGCGTTGTCAAGACTAAGTTTTTTTATTGAAATCCAATTTTTGTATTTACCTACATATGCAATGTAATCCCCCTGTTCCTCTTTCTCCGGTTTTAAGTTTAATTTTCCAGTATTAGCTTTGAATTGTACTCCTGCTTTTGTCAGCAATTGATTAAACAGGTATGATTCAGCTACCGACGCAAGCTTTTGATTATCCATACTTCCAATAATTTTCTTTTTCCATTCTGATGTATTTTTTTCAAGGAAGTCACATACTGCACCAAGACCATTGCCAACATTTACAAATTTTTCAATCGCTATAGTATCTATTCCAGAAAATCCATATGCATATGATTCAATCTCGTTGCTCACATGGTTAAGTCCGCCAACGACATCCGTTTCGCTTGCTTTGCTTAAGTCAAATCTCAATGTGGCATTGAACTGCTTGTATTTTCCTGTTAATATTATTTCATCTCCACCTAACATGTTTTCATCCTCGATTTCATCTATCATCTACATTACGGAACATTCTCTCTGCTAAATACTTCAAATACATTTATAATTTGTTGATTATGCCGTTTGATTATTAAAACCTGGCATCACAGGTTAACTTCTTCATAGCAGTCAATTATCATTTTCCTTCAGTTTAAAAATATTGTAAGTTGAAAAGATATAATGCATAGAAAAAATCTTCATGGCAGGGGATTACTAAGAAAAGAAATTCCCAAACCGCAAAACAAATCTATTGGTAAAAAGGCCAGTTCGCCGATATTTATCGGTAGAGCGTTTACTATGGAAGAACTTCAAGCATTACTGTCATCCCTTACGAGTGGGGATGCAATGATGGAAATAAGTGCGGTTGCAGTATTTAGCAAGAGTGTATGCAGTACTATTCCGAAAAACGATGCCGATATTTTCGAAACAAATGCTTCTGAAATAAGTGTTTCTGAAACCCAGTTGGTTGAGTTGGTTGCTGCTGCAATAATAAAAAACGAAGGTCAGATGTTAAAGACATTTGAAAAAAACGGGGCATCTGTCGCACTCAATTTTATAACTTTTGCATCATTTATACCTCCTGAAATTCAACAAAAAGCCGAATCTGCTCTAAGAAGATTACATATATCAAAACAAACACGCGTTGTTCCAAAACAGCTGATTCATGAGGACAATTACTTACAAGAAGCAGTGGAGAATTTAATTGCAAAGCTTGATAACAAAAATACTGAAGTCCAGATTTCAGCGGCAACTGAGTTTATTAAAGAGTATCCTCGGATTATTCCTACGATTTCCAAAATGCCTCTTCTTTCTGTTACTGAGGTTACTATCAAGGCAGTAGAAATAATAAAACAAAATTCAGAGGCAATACTGTCACAATTGGCAGAACAAAAAATGGTTCCAGAACTTATTTTTATCTCATCTTTACAACAGGTTCCAGAAGGCATAAGAATTCGGGCGATTGAAATAATTAATGAATCAAATCAAGAATTACAAACTTCTCATTCACCAGCAAAAGTAAATGTAAATGCGTCTAATTCGGAGTCTGAAAAATCGCACATGGAAATTGAAACTACTGAATTTAAGTACATTCAAAAAATATATCCATCCTCTAAGGATTATACTCCCTTCGAGCTTCGGGCTTTGCTTGATGGCCTTGGTAGTGTTGAACGGGTACGTGTTGTGGCTACTGCAATTGAATTTTTGAAAAATTATGATATTATAGTCAAGAAAATTGCAGAAACACCATTGCTCACTGTGACGGAGGTTACTGCCAAAGCGGTCAAAGCAACAGAAAATAATCTCGATATCATTCTCAAGGAACTTGCAAGAAGAAGGGAGATAAATGCACTTAATTTTTTAGCCCATTCAAGGAAGTTTTCTTTACATGTCAATAAAAAAGCAGAATCCGTGATTGAGCTACTTGCCAAGATATTCAATGCAGATGATCATAACCAGCAACTGGAAAAAGATCCAGGAGAATCTGAAAGTGGTGAGGATCAATAATAAAAAGATGTCTGATCAATATTTCACTAAAGCCCCTGTAGCGCAGAGCCTTGAACGGGTCTGTTCAAGATTTACCCACTCAAGGCGTGTAAAGGTAGCGCGCGTCCTTGGTAGAAACTTTTTGGGAAAAAGTTTCATCAAAAACTACCTGAATAGGACGAGGCCGCGAGTTCAAAGGCCTTTTGACTTCTCATTTTCTCCGGGCAAAACCCCTGGGAAAGCCCTGAGGATTCCCGAAACTCAAAACAGAGAATTCAAAACCGAACAATTCTCGCCGGGGGCTATTTTTCTTTTTTTGTTTAGGGTTTTGTGTATTCGGTTTTGGGGTCTAATGTCATATCTGACAGTATTATCTTAAGTTCGCCAGTTATCC
>Ga0180007_10005020_pt1 | contig 13689 bp, 17 predicted proteins | sample MM_PC_MetaG_FD_121122 | JGI IMG/M metagenome (GOLD analysis project Ga0180007, IMG submission 121122) | Groundwater microbial communities from the Aspo Hard Rock Laboratory (HRL) deep subsurface site, Sweden - MM_PC_MetaG | ecosystem: Environmental > Aquatic > Deep subsurface > Groundwater... | reverse complement strand
ATCCAACTGGTTCTATGAAAATAAATCTTGGCATATCTTTTTTGTTTTGTAGTTCTTTTATTGGTTCTTTGAAACATGTTGGGTCGAATTCATAAAATTTTATCTTCTCTGCATACTTTCCATAGAACTCTTTAAACTCTTTAATTTTCTGCAATTCTTTGTCTCTATCTTTTTTTGTTAAAGGAGAAACTACTATTTCTAATTTATTTGCTTTTTTTATGTCCCTTTCTTGGACAAGTTCAAAATGATGATAATGGCGAATTTTTTCAATATACCCTCTAAAGACATAATCCCAGTTTGGTGCTAATATTCTTATTTTTCCTTTAGAATTATTTAATAAGTTTCTTACCCCATGATTTACATGTTTTTGAATGGATGCTGGAAGAATTTTATTTATTTTTTTCTCTGAGTAATGCTCTATCATCTTTACATATGGGTTATCACTTTGTGCTGATTTCGCATTATCCATTTATGTTATCCTCTACTTAAAAGAATTTTAAAAATAAAAATAAAATTATTTAGTTATTCCACCCATTCTGCAAACTGTTATTCCGCAATTAGGGCATTTTCCCTTTGCTATTTTTGTGCCCTTTTTTGTTTTGCTTTCAACTGGGTTTTGTATTTCAACCTTTTTTTTGCATTTTACACAATATCCTTCTGTCATTTTTTATCTCCTTATTTAATTATAGATTCAACGAATCTTTAAATTGTCAAGCTAATTTGTTTTATAAAGATTTATATTTTGCTTCTTACACTATGTTTTGCTCCACATGCAAGACATTTTATAAAAGTTAGTCTATCTTCTTTAATTAATTCAGTGTCGGGTTTTCCACATTCTTTGCATAATACAAACTCTTTTGTGTATTGTTCTATTTTCTGATTTATTTTCGCACTTGGAACTTTAATATTCAAGACAAGTCTGTCTCCTTCTTTTTGTCCTGAAGCCGCAAGTTCTCTTAACATGAATTTCTGAAAATGTTCTGGTTTTCTTCTTATATGAGAAGCAACTTGAAAAAAATTTGTCAAGATAGTTTTCTTTCCTTCAAAGTGCCCTTCTACTTTTGGAATTTCAAATCTTTTATTAGAAGTATTGATCTGTTTTACTTTTTTGTAAGCTTCTCCTAATAGTTTTTCGTAATTTTCCATATCTAAATTTTGAAGAAAGAGTTTATAAATGTTTTATGTTTGGAGATTATATGAATGTTAAAAATATTATCACAGGAATTGCAATTATAATTCTTACAATTTTTGTGACTTTTTATGGGATTAATACTTTTTATCCTAAGCCAGAGTATGAGAGTTTTTGTGGAGATGTGGAAACACAAGAAATAATTGAAACCCAAGATAGGTGTGAGGAGATTGGTGGAAAGTGGACTGTGTATGAAAGAGTGAAACCTGTTGAGAATGAGGTAGAAGGTTTTTGTGATAGAGATTATTATTGTAGGCAAGATATGGATGAAGCAATGAAACTACGCTCACGAAATGTTTTTTTGATTGCTCTTCCTTTGGCGATTGCTATAATTATCGTTGGAGCTTTTCTTTTTAGTCTTGAATCTGTTGGAGCAGGTTTAATGGGGGGAGGAGTTGGAACACTTATTTATGGTGCAGGAGCATATTGGCCATATAGTGAAAATTGGATTAGATTTGTTATCTCTTTTGTTGGTCTTGTAATCTTGATATGTTTTACTTATTGGTTTAGCAAGAGATTTGAGAAAAAGAAAAGATAGTTCTTTTGTGTATAAATCTTTAAAAAATAAAAAAGATTTCTTATAAAATGATTAGTTTTGAGAATCTACTTAAAGAGGAATATGAAAAGAGTAATAAGATTGTTCCTAAAAGATATGCGGAGATTTGTAAGAAATCTGAACATGAAAAAAAGGCTGTTGATTTTATTGTAAATATTATTAAGCAAGATGAAGATAAGTTTATGAAAGTATTTTTAAAAAATGAGCTTAAGTCCTCTGTTTCTAAATATATTTTTAATAAGACCAAGGAAACAATTGAGAGGATTGAAAATCTTTCTTTGATTTCTGGAGTTATGCAGTATAATATTCCAGCAAGGAAAAGGTTGAAGAAAACTCCTGAATTTAGATTGGGGTGGTATGGATTAAAGGATAATTGGGGTGGGGGGATGATTACTAATGAAGGATTGAAAATTATCAATGGTTATAGGCAGGTACAAGGTTATTCTCCGGTTAAAAAGAAATAAAATTATCCTAAATATCTAACTTTTCCTGGTCTTGGTTCAAATGCAATCCCTTCTTCAAGAAGTTTTTGTATTTCTTGATTAATTATTTCTGGAGAAATGTCTTTTAAGTTCATAATTATTTTATCTATATCAATTCCCCCCTCACTTTCTGAATTTTTTATTGCTCCAAGAATTTTATCTTTGATCGCAATTATTTGGTCTCTTGCAACTGGTTCGGCATTTTGGCTTTTGATTTTTTCAATCTCCATTTTTCTTATTAGTAAATATTTTGGATCTTGTTCTTTTATAATCTCTGGGGAAATATATGTTTCATTATTAAAATTTCTTAAAACACCAATTACAAGGATTGTTTGTCCTTGGCCTATATTCTTAAATTTTTCTACATCATCTCCAAAAGATTTTAATTTTATTTGACCTGAACCATCATCTAAAGTAAAAAAAGAATATTTTTTATCCCCCTCACTTTCATATTTGTCTACAATGTTTCCTATTATGTTCACTCTTATTATTTTTTTATCTCCTAATTCTAAAAATGAAAATCTCTCACCATCCATTATTGGTTTTCCAATTAAGATATCTCCGATTCTAAATTTGAATGCTATGTGTCTTTTGAATTGTTGATCTGGCATTTAAATTTTATTTGTAATTTCTCTTTTTAATTCTTTGAAATACTTTATGGTATATTTATGTCTTGAGGTGGCTATTTTTTTCCCTGTTTTTGTTTGCATTTCATCTTTTATCTTTGTTAGTTTAAATGAAAATTCTATTATTGGGCTGTGTTTTTTTTCATAATTTGTTTCAAAAAAAGTTTTTTCTGAGTATAATTTTATTTTTCTTTCTCCTGCCCAAGTATATGCTCTTGCAACTCCTATTGCACCTATACAATCTAGTTTGTCTGCATCAAATAATACTTTGGCTTCAATTGTTTTTTTAACTTTATCATTCCTGAATTTGTGGGTTGAAATACAAGATAAAACTTTATCCATGATTTCGTGACTAATTTTGTATTTGTGAAGAATCATTTGAGCGATTTTTATACTAATTGCTGAATGATACTCTGTTTTATTAAATTCATCCTCTTGTTTTATTCCAATATCATGAAGAAGTGCTGCAAGTTTTACTATAAATAAATCAGCATTTTCTTTTTTAGCTATTTTTAATGCTAGATTATACACTCTTTCAATATGGTTCCAATCATGTGAAGGGCAAGCTTCTTTAAAATATTCTTTTGCTTCTTTTTTTACTTCGTTAATTATTTCTTCCATTTTATGTTTTCCCAATGTAACCTCTTCTTGGTTTAAAAATCTCTCCATGCCTATTTAACTTATTTATTGCTTCTTCAATTTCATTTTTATCTAATTTTCCTTCAAGTTCTTTTTCAATTTCTTCAATAGGGATCATCTTACCTAAACGATTTTCTAATTGGGTTATTGTATCTCTTACAGTGAATATTTTATTTCTTTCTGAAGAGGTTATTGCTGTTGTGGCTTTGTCAATATCAAAAGTTTTTGATTCATAGTCATAACCAACTTGCATTAAATAATATTTCATTATTTCTATGGCTCTTTTTGCATCATCTACTGTTACTTTTTTACTCAGTCTTACTTTGGCTGAAGCTTCTGACATTCTTATTAAAGCCTGCAATTGTCTTGCAGAGATTGGAATAGGCCTCATTGCACTTTCAGATGAGACAGCTTTGTTTCTTAAATCAACATAAAATCTTTTTATTTCTGATACTGCTTCATTAGTTAGTTCAGGTTTTATTCTTTGTTTTGAATAAGCAACATATTTTCTGAAAATTTCTCTAGGAATTAGCATGGTTTCTCCTTGTTTTTGATGTTCATGTAGAACATGATCTGCGATTTTTTCATCTTTTTCTCTGTTGGGAATATCTCTCAGTGTAAATATTACATCAAATCTGTTGATTAGTGTTGGGGGAAGCTCAATTTGTTGCGCAATTGATTGATATGGGTCGAATCTTCCGAATTTGGGGTTTGCTGCTGCTAATACTGAAGTTTCTGCACGAAGTGTTGCCTGCACATTTGCTTTGCTGATTGTTATTGTTTGTTGTTCCATTGCTTCATGCATGGCACTTCTATCACTAGGATCCATTTTTTCTAATTCATCTATGCAAACAAGTCCTTTGTTTGCTAAAACCATAGCCCCTGCCTCTAAACTCCATCCTCTTAGGTATTCATCTCTTACCACTGTTGCTGTTAAACCTGCTCCTGATGCGGATTTTCCCACAACATATCTTCCTTTTGGAGAAATAGATGCCATAAAACCAAGAGTAACTGATTTTGCTACTCCTGGATCTCCTATTAATAATATGTGAATATCTCCTCTGCTTTTTTGTCCATCTTCATGAATTTTTTTCACTCCGCTGAATAATTGTAGGACAAGAGATTTTTTTATTTCTTCATAACCCCAAATACTTGGAGTAATGCTTCTTGCTAAATTTTCAAATATTTTTGGGTCTTCGGCAAGTTCAAGAATTTGTTTTTCATCTTCTTCGCTTATGTCTAATTCTTCAAAAGTTTCTTCCATTGGAATTAAATTATTAACTTCAACTGCTAATTCAAATCTTGTTGAAAGACCTCCAGAGTGTAATGGAACTGGAACTTCTTTCAAAACTCCTATAACTTTTATCCTACTCCCCGGGGTTGTTTTTTCTTCCATTTTTGGTTCAACTAAATCTTCTTTTACAAATACATTTATTCTTTTTGGCTGTTCTCCCCCTGATAATGATTCAGGAGATTCTTCTACTACAAGCCTTTGAGTGTCAACCATCTCTTTACTTATTAATTTAAATCCTCCCCTCCTTCCACAAGAACATCTTGAAGGCTCTCTGAACTTTTTTTCCATTTGCATAACTCCAATAACTGTCCCGCAACTAGGACATTCAAATTTTGCATTTACCACCTGGGGTCTTACATCTGATGCTTGTCTTATTATTCCTTCAACAACAATCATTTCATTCAAATGTTTTGAGCGGATATCTCTTATTTTCATTTCCTGGCTTTTTGGAAGGTTGCTTAATCTTACTCTTACCTCTTTTACTAATCCAGATTCTTCAATTGCTAGTTCAACTATTCTCAATGTTTCTTCAGGATTTGAAAGTATTTCATCTGAAAGATTGTTAGAGAATTCTATAAGTTTCATGAAATCTAAGTAGATTACATTATTTCCTTTACGAATTGATTCTCCAAGATCTTTTTTATGAAAATCAAAGAAATTTTTTGCCTCAATTATTAACTCTTCGTTTTTTGATTTATTTGGCTCATCCATTTTTAAAAAAAGGGTGTTTTGTTTATATTAATTTCTATACTGAGAGATTTATTTAATGAACTTTAATTAATTTAAAGAATTATTTCTTATAATTTTTTAATGCAGTTTTGACGTTTTTTAGAAGTTGGGTCATACTAAATTCAAGTTGCTGTTTGTTTTTTGTTCCTGTGCATACAAGTTTTCCATTACTAAAAAGTAGGAAAGTTGCGTTTGGTTCCATTAATTTGTATACTAATCCTGGGAATTGTTCTGGTTCGTATTCTGTATTTTGCATTTCTAATGCTAAAAAGTTTAAGTTAAGTTTTAAATTAATTGTTCCTGATGCTACTATATTTTGAACTGTTATTACTGGTTTTACTGTTATGTTAACATTTATTTTTTTTAATTGTTTTATCACAGCTTGTATAACTTGTCTTACTTGAGCAACTGATTTTGTTCCTGTGCAGACAAGGTTTCCAGAAGAGAAAACAAGGACAGCTGATTTTGGCTCTTTTATTCTTAAAACAAGTCCAGGGAAAGTTTCTGGATTATATTCAGTATTAGGTTGAGTTCTTGCTAATTTTGTTAATGGAACAGGTTTTTCTAAAGATGTAGTTGCAACAATATTCTGGATTTTGTAATTGTTTTTTGTAGCCATGTTATAGTAAAATATTAGAAAAATTCATTTATAAAGGCTTCGAAGCTATCTTTGAGATATATTTCGGATTAAATAAATTATTATAAAGAGATTTTTCTAATGAAAATAATGGTGTATAAAGTAAAATATATTTCAATTGGAAAGCTTAATTAAAATGTATAAATTATTGGAAGAGGTTTTGAGTATGCAATCTCAAAGCGTTATAAAAGCAAAGTTTAGATTTAGAAGAGAGATTGCTCCTAAAGATAGAGCAGAGGTAAATGAGAGAATGTCTGCGAAAAATTTGCAAAAATATTTTGGAAAAAAGAACCGGTTTAGAATATTTAGGGCTTATCTCTTTTGGAACGATTCTTCATCTGAAGAAGATATTTTTGTGAAATACCCCCTGTTTAAAACTAAGGCAATGGGTTTTTATCTACAGTTTAAAAGCGAAAAGTGGGAAAATAGGTTTAGTTTAGATAAATTAGATAGATATGTTTTAACTGGGGAGAAGGATTAGCCATATTGCCAATTTCTTTTTTGTTTTTCAAAATCTTTTTTTATTTCTTTGAGGTCTGCAATTTCTGAGGATGATTTGTCTGGTCTTAATGCAGTTAATCTTGGGAATCTTAGAGCCCAACCTGAATTATAATTTGGAGATTTTTGAATTTCTTGATAGGTTACTGATACAACAATCTTTGGTTTTATTTTTACTTTTTTTCCATGTTCTTCTGTAATTAAAGGAGTTAGTTTTTTTGTTAATTCATCAAAAGAGATTCCTAGTTCTTTTTTTTCTTTTATTCCTGTTCCGACTTTTCCAATTTCTAAATATTTATTTTTCTCTTTACATGAAAGAATAAAACTTGAAAGCCAGCCAGAACGTTTTCCTTTTCCATATTCTGCTCCTGTGATTACTAAATCTAAATCTCTTTCTTCTGGTTTTATTTTTAACATATGCCCGACTCTGCTTCCTGGTTGATATATTGCTTTTAGGTTTTTCATCATTACTCCTTCTTGATTATCTCTAAGAGCTTTTTTATAGAATTCTTCTGCTTTTTTTTCATTACTGGTGATAATTTGTTTTGAGTGTATTATTTTATAGGGGTGGTTTTTTATTATTTTTTTTATTAGAGCAGTTCTTTTTTCAAAAGCTTCATTTAATTGACTTTTTCCATTGTAATAAATAATGTCAAAAACATTTATTTCTACTGGAAGTTCTTTTTGCATTTTTTCAATATAATATTTTCTTCTTATCCTCTGGCTTATTTCTTGAAATGGTTTGTATTCTTTTGTTTTATTGTTGAACCCAACTGCTTCAGAATCAAGAATAAATGTATTGCCTTTTACATATTTTTTAATATAATCTACAACTTCTGGGAATTGTTTTGTTACATTTTCTAAACGTCTTGTGAATAAAGAAATGTTTTTGTTTTTTTTGTGGATTATTAACCTGAATCCATCGTATTTGTATTCTACTGCACAGGGTTTTCCTAATTTTTTGAAACCATCTTTTATTGTTGCAACTTTTTGTGCAAGCATGGCCTTTATTGGTTTTCCAACTTCTATGGAGATTTTTTCTAATTCTTTTAGTTTTCCTTTTTTTACAATATCAAATACTGAAGCTAGGTCATTTGATTTATCTATTGCCTCCTGGATTTTTTTTGAGGCTTCTTTATTATTATCGAAAAATGCAGAAGTCATGGCTCCTCTAATTGTGCTTTCCTTCATTCCAATTCTTAAATCTCCAATTAATGTCCTTACTAAGTATAGGGCTTCTAAAGGTGAAGCTGATGTTAATAATTCTGTTATTAATGAAATTTTTTTATTTACTGTGCCTTTTCCTTCAAGTTCAGGTAGTTTTCTTAGATTTTCCAAAACTTTTTCAGTTGTTAAAATATGACTATGTAATGTAAATTGTTTTTTATGCAGGGTAAGTTTTTCAGCAACTTTTCCTAAATCCCCTATTGATTTCCATTCTTGGATTATGTTTTTTATTTCTATTCCAGTTGCTTTTGAAATCGCCTTTATTGTTAATTGGTTGCTTATTCCAATTCTTTTCTCATTATATTCTGGATATATATCCCCTAATAATAAATACATGACATCTCTATCTTGTTCAGAAAGTAATCTTAAAAATTTGGAAAGGATTTTGATTTTTTCAAGACGTTTTGGTGTGCTTGATGATTCTTCATAGAGTTCTGCTAGTTTTTGGTATCTCATTCTCTTTTATAATTTCAAGAATTAAATGTTTTTAAGGTTGTGGTTTGTAGATAGTTCGGGATATAAAAATTTAAATAGGTTTATGATTATTTTATTTTATGGGGATAAATCTTGCTTATGAAATAAAATATACTCTTGGGTTTTTTAGAAGTTTAGAAAGTGTGGAGGGAATTGAAAAAACTTTGAAGATTATGAATCAGGGTTATAAAGAAGATACAGGAGAGAAAAAAGATATTATAAAACTCTCGCCTTTTTTTAATTATATAAAAGATAAGTATGGTTCTAAGAATTGTTAATTTACTCTTTGTTTTTCCAAAAGTTTTTTGCTTCCTCTTCCATTTTTTCTAATCTAGTGTAATAATCTGAGAATTCATTTAAATGAGCAAGAGCAATTTTTCCAGTCATTAAGGGGTCATTATCAGTTACATTTGTATTTGAGTCAATTGTTCCATGTTCAAGTTCTACACCCATTCCTATCCTAAATTGTTTTATATCAAATTTGTCCCATTTAATTCCAAGTTGCTCACCAATTTTTTTTGCTTGTTCTATTGTAAAATGTTTTTCTTGGTTTGTCATTTTCCTCTTCTTTTTCCAGCTCTTACAGAAGGTCTTGTTTTTGATGTTGGGTGTTTGTTTTTTAATCCTCTTGATTTTTTAGCTGCTGAGGTTAATCCTCTCATTGGTCTTTTTTTGTTTTGGGGTTTGCAAATCCAATTTAATTTTTTATCATTTTTTATTTCTGGTTTGTTTGGGTCAACACAAATTACTTCATAGAAATAATTTATCCCATCTTTTCCAATTTGGTATGAATTTAGAACTTCAAGGTTTCTGTATTTTCTTGCAACTCTTTGTTCTGCTATCCATTGATAACTCATTTTTAGATTTTTTCTAGTATGCAATCTTTTACTTCTTCTACCTTTATTTGGTCTTGGTCTTTTGTGTCCTCCTCTTTTTATTCTGATTCTTATTATTACAAACCCTTTTTTATCTTTATAACCAAGAGCTCTTGCTCTATCTAATCTTAGTGGTTTTTCAACTTTTGTAAATACCTCAGACTTTCTCCATGTAACCATTCTTTCCCTAAGTGTTTTTTTATCTGGTTTTTTCCATGCCTGTCTTAAGTAATGATATAATCCCTTAACCATAGTTTATGTAGAAAAAGTTTATTTTTAAAGATTGGGGTTTTGAAATGAGCCTGCACGGATTTGAACCGTGGACTTCTGCCTTATCAGAGCAGCGTTCTACCAGGCTGAACTACAGGCTCATAATATTTTATAAGAGGAATGTTATTTAAAGGTTTTTATGAAGAAATAATTTAATTTTTAACACCAAGTTCAAGAACTAGTTTTCCTTTTGAAAGATTGTAGTTTATTATGGGTAAATTTATCGGAATTATTTTTGAATAGGCCTTCTCTTTTGTGATGGCTTTTATCTCTATACTATTCTCCAATTTGATTATTGAAATATCTTTTATTGATTTGACTCCCGGGATATTAATTTCATAAACTACTTTATCTCCAAGTCTTCTTATATTTGTTAGAGGTTCTTGTTTTGGTAAAGTTGAGAATTTTTTTAAGTTTTCTTGAGGAAGATTTTTTGAAGGTATTTCTTTTATTTCTTGTCTTTTTTTATTTGTTGATTTATCTTTATTTTGCAAATTATCAAGATTAATCTCTTTTCCATTTATCATCAGCCGAAGATTTGTTTTTGGTTTGGTTGTAGTTTTTATTTCTTTTTGCATTTCTTTTTCTAACATTTTCATTACACTCCCTAACATTTTATTTATCATGCCTCCACTAATCCCCCCAAATATTGAGTTGGAAAATTGTTTAGGTTCATTTGTATTATCATTCTCCCCTAATATCCCCCAATCTTCTTCTGAATTTTCACTTGATAGATCTCCACAATAAGGGCAGAATTCATATTTGCTATTTATTTTTCTTCTGCATTTTTTGCATGATTTTTTCTTGAACATGTTCAATGAATGTTAATTTTTGTTTAAATAGTTTTGGAATTCTTTATTTTTCTTTTAGATACTCTTTAATTGAAATTATTTCATGGGCTTCTTCAATAAGTGTTGGTTTAGCTTCTTTAAATATAATGTTTTTGAATACTTTTGAACTCTCAAATTTTTTTGTTTTTCTTATTTCTTTTATTTTTGGAAGCCAGAAAAATACTACAATCATCCTTGCCAAACTTCCTATGATAAATATTAGGAAAATAGGTTTTATGAAACTTATTGTTAAAAATTTGATTAGGATTGCTCCTAGACCAGCTCCTAAAAAGGTTCCAATTCCTAAGAACATATTATAATAAGAAATAGCTAACCCTCTTTTTTGAGGACTTACATTATCATAAATAAAGTTTCCCGAAGCAAGATTAAATCCTGCCCAAGAGATTCCTCCAATAATTGCTGGGGCCAATATAAGATAGATTGGAGAAGGAGATAGAATCCATAAAATTGGGATTATTGGGATTAAAATAGTTGTGATGCATAGGACTTTGTAATTTCCATATTTATCTGCAAATTTCCCCCAGAAATTTAAAACAAATAATGAAAATAATGTTCCTGCTAAAATGATTATCATATAAGTTGAATAATTGAATTTTAGAAACCGAAGTAAATATATTACCACTAAGGGACTGGAAATACCTGCTGAAAGATTAAGCAAACTTCTGAATATTGCAAATTTCCCAAAATTATTTTTTGGGGCCTTTATTATAAAATCCCAGAAAGAAAAATAATCTTTTTTATGAATTTTTATTTTTGGTTCATATTGTTTTTTAAGAGTTCTCCAACACATTAATCTGAATATAAATGCTAATGAAAATAAGATTATGAAACCAAACATAGTCCAATTATTTTTTCTGAAATAATCTAAAAAGAAAGAGGCTAAGATTGCTAGGCTAACTGAAACAAATCCGATTATCAGGTTTCTTTTTGAAAACCATCTTCCCCGGTATTTTTTGTCAACTAAATCCCCCATCCAAGAGAACCAAGCAGGACTTCCAATATTTGCAAGAATGATATATAAAGAGAATGAAAGCAAAAAGAAAAGGGGAATTAGATTAATTAAAATTCCTTTGTAAAACAAAATAGCGATTATAATAAGGGGCAACCACATTAATGATTCCCAAAAAACTGATTTAAGGACTATTTTTTTTCTGGGGGATTTCTCAATAAGTCTTGAACTGAATAGCTGACTTAAAGGTCCTAAAAGTCCGGCAATAGAACTTAATATAGCCACCAAGAAATTACTCATATTAATTGCTATTGCAAATGGAGAGACATAGTAATCTCCAAAAGAATTTTTAGCTGCTACAAAAATTCCTTCTTTAATGCTGTATCTTCTTGCTTTATGTTTAAGCTCTTTTATTCTAGGAGAATCTTTTTTTTCTTTTACCATCTTTATGATTTAAGAAAATTATTATTAATAAAGGTTAACTTTTAATTGGTTAAATTTTTATAGGTCTATTCTCTAAATAAATTATGATAGAAAAATTTTATGTTACAACTGCAATTGATTATCCTAGTGCTAATCCTCATATAGGACATGCTTATCAAAAAGTTATAGCAGATGTTCTTTTTAGATGGCATAAGTTTTTGGGAGAAGATGTTTGGTTTTTAACTGGAACAGATGAACATGGGAAGAAAATTCAGGAAGCTGCAGAAAAGGAAGGAAAAACTCCAAAGAAATTTGTCGATGAATTATCTAAGAAGTTTAAAGAGGCTTGGAAATATTTGAATATTGAGCCGAGCAGGTTTATCAGGACAACAGATAAAGACCATGAGAAATTAGTTCAGAAAGTTATAGAAAAATGTTATAAGAAAGGAGATATTTACAAAGGAGAATATGAGGGTTATTATTGCACTAATTGTGAGGCATATATCACTGAAAAGGATCTTGTTGATGGGCAATGTCCTTATCATCCTGGAAAAAAAATAGAATTATTGAAAGAGGAAAGTTATTTTTTTAGATTAAGTAAATATAAAAATTTTCTTCTTGATTTGTATAAAAAAAATCCAGAATTTATTCTTCCAAAAGAAAGAAGAAATGAAATTATTTCAAGAGTTAAAGAAGGTTTGAATGATTTGAGTATTTCTCGAACAAGTTTTAAATGGGGAATTCCTTTTCCGTTGGATAAAAAACATATTACCTATGTTTGGTTTGATGCTTTGTTTAATTATGTTTCTGGTTCAGGAAAAGAGAATAAATATTGGCCAGCGAATATCCATCTTTTGGGAAAAGATAATTCTTGGTTCCATTGTGTTTATTGGCCTGCTTTTTTGAAATCTGCTGGATACAAATTACCTAAGACTGTTTTTGTTCATGGTTTTTTGAAATTTAATGGACAAAAAATTTCTAAATCTTTGGGAAATGCTATTTCTCCAAAAATTCTTTCTGAAAAATATGGGGCAGATACTATAAGGTATTTTCTTTGCAGACAATTTCCTTTTGCAGGAGGAGATGATGGAGATTTTTCAGAGAAAGCTTTGGTATCAAGACATAATAATGAACTTGCAGATAAATTGGGTAATTTGATTAGCAGGGTTTCTGCTTTAATAGAAAAGAAAGGATTAGAAAAATGTGATAATAAACTTTTAAAAAAATTAAAAATTAAGAAAATTGAAAAGTTGTTCAATAATTATGAGTTTGATAAAGTTTTGAATGAAATTTTCGAGTTTGTAGATGTTTGTAATGAGTATGTTCAGAATAAAAAACCATGGGAAACTAATGATAAAAAGGTTTTGTATGAGCTTAAGGAAAGTATTTTGAAAATTGCGGATTTGCTTTGGCCTTTTATTCCTGAAAGTGCTGAAAAAATTAAAAAGCAGTTTAGTGCAAAGAAAATTAAGAAGGGGGGAATTTTGTTTAAGAAAATATGATCTTTTAAGTATCAAAATTTTTTTAAAGTAATTTGTTGTTGAAGTTTTATGAAAAAAGTTATTTTCCATGAAAATTGTAGGCAATTTGACTATACTGATTTTAAGAAGTTGGCAGAAAGGGTTGGAGCTGAACAATTGACTCCCTCTGTTTATTATGTTCCTTCCCAAAATGTTACAATGGTCCATCATACTGATGGGGGTTATTGGAATTCTGAGGTAGTTTTATATGGAAAGAGTAAGGGAATAGAAACTATAGAAAGAATATTTGAGAAAACAAGAAAGCAAATTAAATTTGATAAGAAATGATCTAGAATAAATTAGATTATTTTGTTTAAAATGGATAAGACAGGACATTAAGTTTTAATTATTTTCGAGATAGAAATTTTCTTTCTTTTTTTAGTTCATTCATTTTTTTAAGAACCTGTTCTAAATTCTTTTTGTTTGCTTTTTTTTTTGCCTCAAGTCTTT
>Ga0180007_10005019_pt1 | contig 13692 bp, 12 predicted proteins | sample MM_PC_MetaG_FD_121122 | JGI IMG/M metagenome (GOLD analysis project Ga0180007, IMG submission 121122) | Groundwater microbial communities from the Aspo Hard Rock Laboratory (HRL) deep subsurface site, Sweden - MM_PC_MetaG | ecosystem: Environmental > Aquatic > Deep subsurface > Groundwater... | reverse complement strand
TATCTGTTCCGACAAAACCTGGACAACAAAAAGATGGCGCTAGGACGGCAGGCAGCACTGCTCGACGCAGTCAGCCCCCTTGCCACTCTGGCCAGGGGATATGCCATAGCCAGCAGGCTGGATCCTGTAACGGGGAAAGCAACACTTATAAGAGAGAGCAGACAGGTTGTAAAAGACGACAGGATTGAAATCCGCCTACACCGGGGAAAACTGGAGTGCGGAGTTATTGAGATAAAAGAGTAGAATTAATTCAATGACAACAATTCATCCACTTCGTATTCAATGGAGTGGAGCACCGGAGCTATCTGCGATGATGAGCTTGCTACTGCCTTGCGCAGTTGGTTTCCCCATTGTTTGAGCATATCAGTGGAGATCTTACGGATTTCGTTTTTCTTGCACCACTCGCTCCCGATCTTATCGCCGAGAACCTGCATGGTCAGTTTGGTTTTGACCTTTTCTTCCTCGGGAACTTTGGCCACTACATCCTGACTGATATCCTGCCAGCCGTCAAAGAACAAGCCACCTTTCTGAAACTTATTGTACCACTTTTGCTCATCGCTATTCAATTTCCCCGTTCCCATAGTTGTGTATATGGACAACCGTTTTTCAATAGAGGCAAGATTCGCTGCATGCTGACAATCGTCGAGAGCAGCAGACTGAGCGATATTCCCGTTAGCATCTGCAAGGAGGAGCGTCAGGGCTAGAAGAGCGGCTATGGACGTGAATCTTTTTTTCAGAGGCATAGAGGACCTATTCGTTAATAAAATATAGTGTACATAAAACATATCTCTATTGATAACCAATGTCAAGCCCCTGTTGCCTCACGCAAGACGCAACAGCGCATTAACAATTGCCACCGACACAGTGGTTCCTCCTTTTCGTCCGAGAGATGTGATATAAGGGAAATCCTGCTCGTAGAGAATATCCTTTGATTCTTCTGCATTAACGAAGCCCACCGGCACCCCGATGACCAGGTCGGGATGTACCCTACCTTCTTGAATCAGCTTTATAACGGCGAGCAGGGCAGTGGGTGCATTACCGATGGCGACAATCCCGACTTTTTCCGTAATACCTTCCTCAATAGCCGTCTCTGAGCGGGTTTGCCCCTTAGTTCTGGCAAGTGCTGCAATATCTGAATCAGCCACTCTACAGATAATTTTTCCACCATAGGGGTCGAGCAGAAAACGGCTGATTCCGGCCGTGGCCATGTTGACATCTGTGAGAATACTTTTCCCCGAGCGGATTGCGGCAAGACCTGCCTCAATGGCATGAGGATGAAAACGAAGGGTTGCGGCAAAAGAAAAGTCGCCGGTGGCATGAATTACACGCCTTATTATGGCAAACTGGCTCGGATCAAGGGTGCCTGGCTTGATCCCTGTCTGCTCTTCGAATTCCTCTTCAATGATACGAAAACTTTCCGCCTCTATTTTCTGCGGCCCTATCTTGAGTATTCTTTCCATATTTTTTCCTGCTTCCCGTTAACCGAAAAGATAAATATTCAGGGTGAAATTTATTCTGTTTCCTTATCGTCTATCAACTGACCTTCGAGGCTCTGCTCAAATAATGTATGAAATTTTCCACATTGGTCCGGCTCCTGCCGAAATGGAGATGGATATAGCCACCAATCACATTGTTATAGCGGTAACCTTCACTGCGACCGTCCTCGAGCTCATAGACGGTATTTACATCTTTCGGGATGTCTACCAGCTCTGAATAATGAAATTCATGGCCGTGCAGCCATTCGCCCTTCTTCCCCAGCAGGCAATCCTTTTCCAGTTGCGGCCTGCGATATCCCAGTCTGGAAAAACGTGTTTTCATTCGGACCTGAAAGGGAAAGATTCCGCACATGGCGTGGGAAACATGATCGACATCATTGATCTGCTTACAAAGATACATGAATCCACCGCATTCCGCATAGATTATGCCACCTGAGAGTCCGAATCGGTAAACAGAGCGCAGCATCTCATGGTTGCTGCTGAGAGTTGCTGCGTGAAGTTCCGGGTAGCCTCCGCCGAAATACACGCCATGACAGCCGGCAGGCAAGGCATGGTCTGTCATGGGACTGAAAAAGACCAGCTCTGCCCCCGCCTCTTCCAGTATGCGAAGATTATCCTGATAATAGAAGCAAAAGGCCTTGTCACGGGCAACAGCCAAACGTACTGTTGAGGTGCCCTTACCGGCTGAAGCCTTCCCCTGAGACAGAGTCAAGGACTGTCTGCCTGCAAGCTGCAGCAAGAGGTCAAGATCAATATGTTCTTCCACCTTCTCGACAAGATGCGTCAGCTGTTCCCTGTTCAGGGGATTTTCGTCCCCCATGTAGAGGCCCAGATGTCGATCAGGGATTGCAAAAGTGAGATCACGGGGAAAAAAACCAAGAATACGGCTTCTGCAGTGAGACTGGGTCGCCTGCTCGATGAGCTCCCGGTGACGAGGCGACCCTACCCGGTTGAATATCACGCCGCAGATATCAACATCCGGCGAGTACTCTTCAAAGCCTTTGACCACCGCAGCCACGCTCTCTCCGGCGGAGCGGGCATCGACAACCAGAACGACAGGCAGTTGCAGCACAGAGGCCAGAGAGGCGGAACTGGCTGCCCCGCCATCAAAGAGCCCCATCACTCCCTCCACCACAGCAACGTCCTTTCCTGCCAGACGCTCACTGAACACATTGGTGCAAAAGGATTCCCCACACATCCTGAGATCCAGGTTGGAGGAAACAAGGCCTGTAACCATTTTGTGAAGGCTGGGATCGATGAAATCAGGACCGCACTTGAAAGGCTGTACCTGCAGTCCCCTGGCCTTAAGCGCAGCCATAATGCCAAGCGTCAAGGTGGTCTTCCCGGAACCGCTGGCAGTTCCGCCTATGAGAAAGGCTGACAATGTACTCATGAGTTGAGGAGAGACAGAAAGACTTGTCGTAACAAGAGCATCAGAAGAAGAAATAAGAAAGAACCCAACAGCATGAGTTTATTTGCCTGCAGGATATCCCCGCTCTCTATCTCACGACTGGACTCTCCTATACAAGGTTTGCTCACCGCTTTTCCAAAATAGTTTGAGACGCCACCAAGCTGAACGCCCAGGGCACCGGCCACTGCTGCTTCCGGGTGTCCTGCATTCGGGCTTGCATGCTTGAGCCTGTCCTTTACAAATACTGTGAACGCTCCCTGCCAGTCCAGACCGAGTAACAGTGCAGCCGGAACAAGGAGCAACCCGCTGATCCGTGCCGGAAAAAAATTAACCAGATCATCCAGGCGGGCTGCGCACCTGCCGAAAAGGAGGTAGCGATCATTTTTATATCCAATCATGGAATCCATCGTATTAACCGCCTTGTAACCCATGGCCCCCAAGGCTGCCAGGAATATGGGGTTTATTCCGGTCAACGGAGCAAATAGAGACAGCAGAATACCGTAAAAAAGCGGAGCTGTCACCCCGTCTACCATATTCTCAGCTACAGTCTCCACACAGGCCCGAACAATTCCAGCCCTGCTGAGAGTTGCGGTATCTCTCCCTACGATACGTGAGACGGCAACTCGAGCAGGGTCCAGGGAGTTGGCATCCCGTAATGCCAGGTAAACTGTTTTGGAATGGGCCACAAGATCCCGTGCGGCAACGGAGGTATAGAGAAAGAAAACGGCAAGGGCCTGGGCGAGCACGGAAGAGACCAATACAGCGCCTGCAAGAAGAAGTGCACTCAGGCCCAGGGTCAGGACCAGAACTGAAGTGACTGTTATCCCTCCTGCCAGGAACGGGGATTTCACAAGATGACAAAAGGCTGCTTCACACCAGGTGATGAACAGCCCTATAAGTCGTACCGGATGAGGAAACCAGCGAGGGTCACCGCAAAGGAGGTCGAGAAGCACTGCCGCTAGCAGCTGGAGCTCAAATAAATAGTGCATAACCGACGATCAGAGGCCGAGCAATTGGTAGACCCTGTCCATGTCTATTCCCCTGCGCACCACATCCGCTAAGCGGTCAAAGGCAGGTTCCAGGTTATAGGAACAGAGAGGCCCACTGTATGGTTTCAGACATTTTCGCAGCCTAGCCCGATCAATGAACCAGCGACGAAAAAGATCTGAATCAAAGAGGCCGTGGAGATAACTTCCCCAGATAAATCCGCTTTCAGAGGCAGTGCCGCAGGAAGAATGATCTTTATAGGAAAAAAGAGAAGGTGTACTGGCGCGGGTAAGTCCGTGATGGATCTCGTAGCCGACAACAGCCTGCCCGGAAGGAATATGAATGCCCTCCTTTCTCACCAGGGTCTTGTCAGGGGCCAAGAAGGTGTGCATGTCAATAAGGGCAAGCCCCTGTATCTTATGAGCTGTGGACTCAATACCGTGCGGGTCTTCTATACTGGCCCCAAGCATCTGATAGCCGCCGCAGATACCAACCACCTCGCACCCCTGCTCTGCCCTCTTTCGGATCTCGGCTGCCAGCCCCGACTCCACGAGAGAGCAAAGATCACCAATCACATTCTTGGAACCGGGCAGGATGATCACATCAGGTGAGCCGAGATCGGCAGGCTGAGAAACTACACGCAGATAGACATCCGCTTCTTCAATAAATGGCTCAATATCGGTAAAATTTGAAATATGCGGCAGACTGATCAGTGCTATTTCAATGTGTTCCTGAACAGGCCGCGTACCCTGGAAAAGTCCGTCTTTGAAGGAAACGGAATCTTCTTCCGGGATTCCGTGATTGGCGAGATACGGAATCACCCCAAGGACTTCTTTTCCGGTGTGGGCAAGCACGTAGTCGTGGGCATCCTGGAGCAGTGAGCTCTTCCCCCGGAAACGGTTGACCAGAAACCCTGCCACCAGTCTGCGCTCCCATTGATTCAGCACCTCCATGGTACCGACAAAGGAGGCATAGACCCCGCCTCTGTCAATGTCGCCAACCAGGATCACCGGTGACTCTGCATAACGGGCCATGCGCATGTTGACAATGTCATGGCGCTTGAGGTTGACCTCGCCTGGCGATCCGGCTCCTTCAAGAACAATGGCCTGATAGTCTGCTGCCAATTCATCGTAACATTGACAAGCCACCTGCATGGCTTTTTCCTTGTAATGCACATATTCCATGACACTCATGTTGCCCACCGGCCTCCCTTTGACAATGACCTGGCTGCCGGTATCGGAGTTTGGCTTGAGAAGTATGGGGTTCATGCGCACATCCGGGTCCAGGCGTGCGGCCTGAGCCTGCACCACCTGGGCTCTGCCCATCTCAAGACCGTTGAGGGTGACAAAGGAGTTGAGCGACATATTCTGAGACTTGAACGGCGCCACCCGCACTCCATCCTGAAGCAGAATACGGCACAGAGCAGCGGTGAGAACTGATTTCCCGGCATTGGAAGAGGTCCCCTGGAACATGATGGCCGGTGTCTTCTTTGGCCTTACCTTGTTTCTCTTCTCTTTAGCGGATGCCGGCAGGATCCTCGCCAGGGCGTCTAGAAACTGGCGATTTTCCTGGTGACTGCGCACGGCCACGCGAAAATAGCCCGTACCAAGGCCACGATAGTTGGCGCAGTCCCTGATCAGGATAGTATGTTCTGCCAATTGCTCCTGTAACTCTCTGACCGTGAGTCTTCCTTTGAGGCGAAGAAGGAGGTAATTGGCCTCGGAGGGAAAGACCTGGATATCGACATAGGCGGCCAAGCCCTCTTGAAAAGAATTCCTGCACTCGACACAATATTGTCTGGACTCCTGCCAGTACTCTCTGTCCAGAAGAGCTCGTTCCCCTACCTTCTGAGCCAGGCTGTTCACGGTCCAGGGCGGAAACAGACGCCGCAGATTATTGGCAATAGTGGCAGGAAAGACGCCGAATCCCAGGCGTAATCCCGGAATGGCATAAAATTTGGTCAGGGAATGGAGGGTGAGTATATTGGCAGCCGCAGCGGCAACACTCTGTCCGTTCTGGACAAAGTCGAGGAAGGCCTCATCAATGAGAAAAAGAACCTGAGGATGAGCTGAAGACATGGCGATAATGTCTGCAGCCGCTACGCATTTCCCGGTCGGGTTGTTTGGTGTCCCAAGGATAAGCAGATCCCCTGGCATAAGGGTGTCGCTGATGCGCTTCACGTCTGCCACAAAATCCTGCTCAGGATCAAGAGGAAGAGTATGCACCGGGATTCCGGCAAGCTCCATCACCTTGATGTAATCGATATAACAGGGAGTCGGGATGACAGCCCTTTTGCAGTCAAGAACACGGGGCAGCTGGTAGAGGAGCTCGGTAGATCCGTTGGCCACCAGTACCGTTTCCAGAGGGACACGGTATCTCTCACTTATGATCCCGGCGAGTTCCGAAGCGGAAGGGTCGGGATAATGGAGGATGGAATCCAGCTCCCTGCTCACACAGGAACGAAGCCACTCGGGTGGGCCAAGGGGATTAATATTGGCGCTGAAATCCAGGATGGATTCAAGTTCAAGCCCTTTGGCTCTGGACACGGCATGGACATTACCACCATGTCCGTATGAGGAGTCTCCTTTTTTCATATTCTCAGCTTGCTTTAAAAGTGATGGCGTCATAAAAAATCTTCATCAGGATGGGTGGATTTTTATGATTTTGTCAAAAAGTAACAGTGAAGGCAACGGCTGTGGCCAGTTCCGTGAGTTCGCACACTGCACCCAGGGTATCTCCGGTGGCCCCGCCGATTTTACGAAAACACCAGAAGGAAAAAAGCGCAACCGTTGCCAGGATCGCCAAGAGCAGGAGAAAGGCAATTTTCCAGGAAAAAAAGAGTGCCACCACTGCGTAGAAGAACAGAGTAGCCAGACCCAGCATGCGGCTGTCTGCAGAGTAGAAAAGACGACCAAGACCTTCGCCTGTCCGTGCATAAGGAAGGACTGCCATGGTGAGCAAGATGGCGGTCCTCCCGGCCAGAGGTATAAAAAAGACGGCCATGACCATACTATTGATGGGCATGGCAGAGAGTGCAGCAAATTTACCAAGGAGCACAAAGATCAGGACAATTACGCCCATCGCCCCACTGCGACTGTCACGCATGATGTCCAGGGCCTGTTCGCGTGGGCGGGCACTGAGCAGACCGTCTCCGCTGTCCGCCAGGCCGTCAAGATGCAGACAGCCGGATATTCCGGCCAGGAAGACAATTGCCAGCACCGCGACCAGTGAAGGAGGCAGAAGGCTCCCGCTGAGAAAGATCACAGCTGCTGCCATAGTCCCGATGAGCAGGCCAACCAGTGGAAACCAGACCAGGCTGGCCTGAAAAAATCGGCCGTCTTCTTTGCTTCTCCAGGATATGGGGAAGATAGTGAGAAAGCGCAGGGCAGTGAGCAGCGAGGTTAAAGGGAAACGCAGGCCGAGCCGCAAACCAATATCCTGCCCGGCTGAGTCATCTCCCATTTTATTTGTCGGACCCGGCAACAGCTGCCTCTTCAAAAGTGGCGACTTCGGTGAGCACGGCCACAGCTGCTTCCACCAGGTTCATGGCCAGCGCCGCACCTGTCCCCTCGCCCAGACGGAGATTCATGTCGAGCAGCGGCCGACAGCCGATCTTTTCCTGCATGAAGCGGTGGCCCGGTTCCATGGAACGATGGGCACAGATGATATAATCACGGACAAAAGGCTCGATGGTAATTGCAATGAGTGCGCCTGCTGTTGAGATAAAACCGTCTACCACCACCGGTTTTTTCAAGGCAGCAGCACCGAGGATCAGACCGGCAATACCGCCTATTTCAAAGCCGCCGACCTTGGCCAAGATATCGATACCGTTTTTGGGATCCGGGTTGTTGCAGGCCAGGATTTTCTTAATCACTTCCTGTTTGTGCTCCAGTTGGTCATCGTCAAGGCCGGTACCTCGACCCGTGAGCTCTTCAACGGATTTCCCGGTAATGACAGCTGCTATTGCAGTGGATGGAGTGGTGTTGCCAATGCCCATATCACCGGTACCGAAGACATCCACCCGATCTGCCAGTTCATTGGCAATATCGATCCCTGATTCCAGGCAGCGGATGGCCATGGCCAGACTCATGGCAGGCCCCTGAGCGATGTTGTCCGTGCCAAGCCCAACTTTTTTATTGATGATCTTCCCCTGCTTGGCCAGATCATTGAGGTCTGCGGCCACTCCCATATCCACCACTATCACCTCCGCACCGGCCTGCCTGGCAAGGGCATTGATTCCTGCCCCGCCGTTAACGAAGTTGTAAACCATCTGCGGGGTAACTTCCTGAGGAAATTTGGACACCCCTTCTGCAACCACTCCGTGATCTCCGGCCATTGTAACTATGGCCTTTTTCGACACTGGCGGGGACATGGAACGGGTCATGCCGGCCAGGTCAACAGCGAGATCCATCAGGTCGCCCAGAGCCCAGTGCGGCATGGCCAGTTGATCCAGTCGTTCTTTGGCGCGATCTCGAAAAGCACTATCCTGGGGAAAAATCTCTTTCAGTGTTCGTTCAAGCAGGCTCATATTATATTCCTTTCAGATATCATTATCATAACGAATTGTTATTAAGAGGGGATAGAGGGTACAGGTTATGGATGGTCAGTTACACACTCTTTTAAAAAAAGCGGAAGACCGCAACTGACAAGGATCACTTCATTGGCAGCCGCCGCAAGCATTCTGTTACAACGCCCCACCAGATCGCGATAGAGCCTGGCCGAAGCATTGTCAGGAACAACTCCCATACCAACCTCATTGGAAACACAAATCAAAGTCCCCTGATATTCGGCAGCGGTGCGAATCAAGGCTTCACATCTTGCCCGCATCTCATCTTCGCCAAATGATATATTCGCTTTTTCAGCATGATACATCAAATTGTTAACCCATAAGGTCAAGCAATCGACAAGGCACACCGAACCAGATTTTAAAGAACTGATGGTTGCTGCCAATTCAATTTCTTCTTCTATGGTCTGCCATATTCCGTTCTCTCGATCGGCCTTATGCCGCGCGATTCGATCATCCATCTCAGAGTCTATAACCGGACAGGTAGCCAGAAAGACATGGGGTCCGGGTAATGCCTGGGCTCGAGACAGAGCATAATCACTTTTCCCGCTTCTGGCCCCTCCTGTTACAAGAATCAGCCTTCTCATGCGCTTGCCCCCAAATTGAAACCGGTGAGGACTCCCCCTTCACTGAAGAGACTGAGGGTAGAAAATTTTCCCTTGGCTACCTGGAAAAGGAGGAAATCACTTGGGGCAAGCTTGAGAAAATAGCAAAGAAGAGTTCGGATAACGCCACCATGTGCAATCAAAAGGGTAGTCTTTTCCTGAGCAGCAGAGAGTCGTTCGCCAACGCTGTATATCCGATTAAGAAAGCTGCCGATACGCTCTCCCTGGGGGAAACAAAAATCAGGAGACCATTTGGCCCACAAATCGACCAGCTCAGCATCGGCATCTTTTATTTCCGCAAAACTCAATCCTTCCCAACGCCCGAAATCGATTTCACGCAGATCATCATCATAGTGGATAGAACGTTCCGGAAAGAGGATTTTTGCGCATTGCCTGCAACGTTCCATGGGACTGGAGATGATCAGATCTATGTCCTGTTCCCGAAAAATCGTCTGCAGTGCGGATATCTGAGAAATTCCTGCAGATGATAGCGGGACGTCAGTGGCACCGATATATCTACCAGGAAACCCTGTCTCGCCGTGTCTCAGCAGGATGAGCCGCCGATTCATTCGTTTTCACCCTGTTTTTCAGTTTTTCCCAGCTCGTATTTGTCTTTGTAGCCTCTGGGCGTGATCATATAGCCGTTCCAGGAAAAGGTAGTGGAATTACCGATAATGACAGTGGACTGCATGTTGATTTCAGCGTCAAGCATATGATCGAGAGTGGTAAGACAGATCGATTCATTTTCCCGGCTGGCTGCGGTGACGATACCAACCGGTGTTTTGCCTTTTCGATAGCGAAGCATGATTTCTCTCGCCTTGACGATATGTTCGGTGCGTTTTTTAGACTTGGGATTGTAGAGAGCAATTACAAAATCAGCAGATGCTGCCGCCTCGAGTCGTTTTTCTATCATCTCCCAGGGGGTAAGCAGATCGGAAAGGCTTATTGCTGCAAAATCATGCATAAGGGGAGCCCCAAGCCGTGCGGCACAACCATTGACTGCAGCGATGCCGGGAATCACCTCGATCCTGACCCGGCTGTCAGCCTTGGCAGCGATCTCAAAAACCAGACCCGCCATGGCATAGATGCCAGGATCTCCGCCTGAAACAAGGGCAACGCGTTTGCCTGCGCCAGCAAGCTCAAAAGATGCGTTGCAGCGTTCAACTTCCTGCATCATCGCAGAGGAGAGGACCTCTTTTCCCTCAAGCAGTTCCGGAATAAGATCAAGATACGTTTTATAGCCGATAATGACATCAGCTTTTTTCAGAACGCCTACTGCCTGCGGCGTCATGTTCTCTCTACTACCGATTCCGGTGCCGACTACGCTGATCAGGCCGAGAGACGGATCTGCCTGATGGCTACTGCTGCTGTTACATCCTTCCATTTTCTTTTCCTTACTATCAGTTGGCCTGGGCCAAGATCTGTTTCTGCACCAAGAACTGCAGCCGGCTCAGCCACCCCTTTGGCACCAGTGGCTGCTAAAACAGCAGCCGAGGAGGAAACACCCTGAACTGCGTTCAACTGTTCCTTGTTGTAAAACCGTAGTGAGAGTCCTTCGGCAAAGGCAAAATCGAGTAAGCCCTGCTCGTCATTTTTCAGATCTATGGAGGCAAAACCGTAAATTGCATTACGCGCCAGACCTTCGTTTTGACAGAGTTCATCGACAGCTGTTTTAAAATCCTCGCGCCTTGTCCCTCTGTTGCATCCCAGACCCACCATTAGGGTACAGGGCCGTAAAATTAATGCCTGGCAGCCCGGATAATCCCTGTCCGTTACTAAAATATCTGCATCTTCCGGTGTGAAAACAGGTTGAAAATCATGAGGCAGGGATTTGTATTCATATTCTGAAAAGAATTGCAGCTGTCCTTCGTTGACCAGTTTTGCCGACATTGCAGTCAGTTTCATCTTACTCTCTACAAGAAGGCTGTTTTTTTCTGCCCAAAGATCAAGAGCGGTATGACCGGTCACATCGGAAGCCGTGGTGATAACTGCCTGTCCTCCAAGCACTCGAGCAATATCTGTCGCAAGTCTGTTCCCTCCGCCAAGATGTCCGGAAAGCAGGCTGATGACAAAACGTCCTTTCTCATCAAGGACCAGGACACAGGGGTCTTTTTTTTTGTCCTGACAGAGATTGGCCAGCCCGCGGACCGCAATTCCTGCAGCCATAATGCAGATCAAACCATCCACTTCCTGCCAGAGATCAGCCATTTTGGTGAAGACCGGCAGATCCCTGCTATCCAGAAAACAATCTGGCTGCAGACGGCAGATCTTTTCCGCCAGTTCCTTCCCTCCTCTGGTCAGTGCGATAACGGCTGTTTTCATGGCAGGTTGGACGATGAGGAATCAGGTAAATCTCTCGCATACAAGGCTGGAGAAAATAGCATATAGAGTCAATGAATGCAAGGATGAGGTGAGAAGGAGAATCGGAAGACACACCTTTTACACTACATTTCTTACCATAAAATGGTACCTGATTTACTGGTCAGGAAATTGTTTACTGGTTTTCAGATTAAAACACAAAAAAAATTTACTATTGCTTCATTTATCGATATGATAGCATTGATTTCTTTCAATTTCTCTGATTGCGCTGAAGATTCAGCGCTGCAAACACTATTCAATAAGCAACTGATCCAACCAACTCACCTGTAAAAGGAGTGTTTACATGGTTAGCAAGGTCCTCATCGTCGATGATGAACCCATTAACGTTAAGCTGATTGAAGAAATTCTTGAATATGAAGATGAGTTCACCTGCAGAACAGCGATCAACGGTGAAGAGGCCCTGTCCATCCTGGACAATTACTACCCGGACATCATCCTTCTCGATATTATGATGCCGGGAATGAGTGGCTATGAGACATGTCGCAGGATAAAAAACGAGAAAAAACATAAATTTGCCAAGGTACTGATGATAAGCGGCAAAGCCATGGTTGAGGAGCGACTCGCAGGGTACGAAGCCGGAGCAGACGATTATATCACCAAACCCTTCATAGACGATGAACTGCTTGCCAAACTGAAGGTCTTTTCCAAATTGAAAAAAACCGAAGAAATAGATGAGCTGAAGACCTCCATTCTCCAACTTTTTTCCCATGAAACAAAAACTCCACTCAACGGTATCCTCCTTGGCAGCCAACTCATTTTAGACAGTCCCTCATTACCCGAGAAAATAACAGATTACGCAAGGCTTATCAAAATCTCCGGGGAAAGAATCCATGACCTGGTACGAAAGATTCTTCTTCTCAGCAATCTGCGAAATAACAAAAAATTATCCTTCAGAAGCCAATCCGTGCAAAGATATCTCCAGGAACTGCTGGAACAGGTCACTCACAACATCATAAAAAAATGTGCCATAAACGTCAGCTGCCCAACGGATTTCGAGATGACAGTGGACTGGAAGCTTTTCCATGAAGCATTTCGTTCTGTTGTGGAGAATGCAGTTAAATATTCTCCTGATGGAGGAACTGTTGAGATAGAGGCCTCCTGTAATGAATCCGGTCCTTCTTTTCGCATTACCGACCATGGCAACGGTATCGACCCGTCCGTGAAAGACAAGATATTCGACGAATTCTACTCCCAGCATATCGAAAACCACTCAAAGGGAACAGCACTCAGTCTGGCTATTGCCAGGGAGATAATGACGCTGCACCTTGGTACATTAAACGTGGACAGCGAGCTCGGCCAGGGGGCCAGTTTTCTTTTTACCCTTCCCCCCAACACCCTCTCTAGCTGAGATCCTAAACATGTTCTTTCTCCATGAACTAGAGCGTTACCGAGACACTCAGGCAAAAGAATTTAATACAGAAGAACTTGCGGCAATGAATGACCATGCAGTTCGCGACCTGAAAAACAGGTCCATTGCCGGAGCCATCATTGTTCCTCTTTCCTATCTCCTTGGTGGCTTTGTTACTGGCTATGCCGCCGAACATTGGATTTTCTTTTCATCGCTTGGGGCCCTGCTCTTTGTTGCTCTTACCGTTCGTATACTGGCTATCAATGCATTTTCCCATAAAAAATCAAGAGGAAAAAGGCACTGGCAGCCAATCTTTTTTTGGTCCAATCTTTCCATGGGGTTCATCTTTGGTTGTTTTGTCGGAAGTGCGGTTATTTTTTATCACGATTCGCTTTCTCTGGCTCTGATCATCATTCTCCTGGCGGGAATCGGTGGTGGTTCTTTATCCACTTACTGTATCTGGAGGCTGCTCTCATATTCCTATCTCCTGAGCATTCTTCTTCCTGCTATTGCAGCAGGATTTTATATAGGAGGCAGTGTGATTGTTTCCATAGCCATCGCCTTCTCTTTTTTCCTGGTCTTTAACCTGGTCCAGGCAAAGAATTGGAGCGAAAGTTACTGGCAATCACTCATCAATATTTTTCTGGTAGAAAAAAACTCACTGGAACTGAAGAAGGTGAACACACAGCTGGCTGACGAAATTGTCGACCACAAAAACACTACTCGAAACATAGCTATCAGCCGGCAAAAACTTCAGGATATCTACAATTCCGCCCATGATGCTATCTTGATATTCAATCTTGACGGACAAGTTATCGATGTCAATGAGACCATGCTTGAAATATTTGAAGCAGATCGGCAGGAGGCGCTGAAATTCAAAATCACCACCAGTTCACACTCTA
>Ga0180007_10005018_pt1 | contig 13695 bp, 10 predicted proteins | sample MM_PC_MetaG_FD_121122 | JGI IMG/M metagenome (GOLD analysis project Ga0180007, IMG submission 121122) | Groundwater microbial communities from the Aspo Hard Rock Laboratory (HRL) deep subsurface site, Sweden - MM_PC_MetaG | ecosystem: Environmental > Aquatic > Deep subsurface > Groundwater... | reverse complement strand
TAATCTTTAAACAAATGGCCCGACCGGTCACAACTTCTTTGGAGTAACAATCTTGATACTATTCTATAAATACCACCCTCCAGGAACCTTATGGCATTGTTACGGGGCAACTAAGCCATGAAAAAACGACACCCCAACCCCCGACTGGTAAAGATTCACCGAAGCTACACGGTGGAAGAGATCGCCAGGTTGTTCGACATGCACAAAAACACAGTGCGCAACTGGGTCAAGGATGGGCTTACCGCCATCGACGACAAACGGCCCATGCTGATTCTTGGCAGTGATTTGGTGATATTTGTTAAGAAACGCCGGGCAAAGAACAAACAGAAACTAAAGCCGGGGGAACTCTATTGTGTCCGGTGCCGTAGTCCGAGATTTCCAGCGGAGGACATGGCGGAATATTCATCTGTTTCCGAGAAGATTGGTAACTTGGCCGCGTTTTGCCCGGATTGCGACTCGATTATGAATCGGCGTGTCAGCTTGGCCAGGATCAGGGAGGTTGGCGGAAATATAGACATTACATTTCCGAAAGAGCTGCAACACATAGTTGAGAGAACCAGACCCACCGTAAACAGTGACTTGGGATAAGGGGGATCAATTATGACAAAACACAATCCAGCCAATGAAAGAATAAAGCGCAGGTATTTCGCTTTTTTGAAGGAAGCCAAACGTCAAAGCGATCCCACAGTCGATGCGGCCGCAAAGGCTCTGAATCGTTTTGAGGTTTATACCAGATATAGGGATTTCAAGGCGTTTCACTTTGAACAGGCGATCGCCTTCAAGCGGCATCTTGCCGAACAGAAGGGACAACAGTCCGGAAAGAGGTTGAGCAAGGCCACGCTGCATACCACGCTCACGCAACTGAAACGGTTTTTCCAGTGGCTGGCCTTTCAGCCGGGCTACAAGTCGCGCATTCAGTATTCTGATGCAGAGTATTTCAACTTATCTGACAAGGACACCCGAATCGCAACCGCCAAACGGCACCAAAGATCGCCGACCCTGGAACAGATCAAGCATGTCATCAACACGATGCCTACAGATACAGAAATAGAGAGGCGTAACCGTGCCCTAGTGGCGTTCACCTTGCTGACCGGCGCAAGAGATAGCGGCATAGCTTCGATGAAGCTGAAGCATGTCGATTTGATAGCTGGTTGTGTCTATCAGGATGCGCGGGAAGTGATGACAAAATTCAGCAAAACCTTCACCACCTTCTTCTTCCCGGTGGGTGAAGAAATCAACAGGACTGTAGTGGAGTGGGTTTCATACCTCCGGGATGAAAAACTATGGGGCAATGATGATCCTCTCTTTCCGTCAACCCGTATTGAGGTAGGGCCTTCTCGCCAGTTTGAAGCCACAGGGCTGGCACGGGCGCACTGGAGTACTGCAACGCCCATTCGCACAGTATTTCGGCACGCCTTCACCGCCGCTGGCCTTCCATATTTCAACCCACACAGTTTTAGAAACACCCTGGCCCAATTCGGCGAAACAGTCTGCAAAACCCCGGAAGAGTTCAAGGCGTGGAGCCAGAACCTCGGGCATGAAAAGGTTTTGACAACCTTTCTAAGCTATGGTGAAGTTGCGTACCAGCGTCAGGGAGAAATAATACGTGAGTTGGCAATGCCTCAAAACACCATAGAGACGGGTGCCGATGAAATCGCCGATGCCCTTTTCAGGAGATTTCGTAAGGCCGGTGTGAATGTCTGAGGAGAACCAATGGAATTGTGAAATTGTTTTGTTCCTCTTCCCCTCATCCAGTCAAGCATTTCTTGACAGTTATCCGCTGAATTAGTATTCAAACCCTGTTAATTCTATTCTTTTCCAGTAATTACATATTTCTTCGAGGCAGGTTTGTCATGGCTCCCAAAAAAACAGCACCCAAAGATGTTGAGCAATACACGCACGATGACAAGGATCGGGTGAATAATCCGCCTGTGGGGCTGGTGACGCCGAACACGGACAAGGACGGTGCCAGAAAGACCTACCAGTATGACCCGCATCTTGACCCGCAACTTCAATGGGCCGGAAAGGCCGAGCATACCTCCTTTGAAATAGACACGGTGTCGCTCCATGTCCATGAACGGATTGATCCCAAGACCATTATTGATTCGGTGAAGAAGGCGGATGAGGGGCCGAGGCAGCAGTCCCTTTTCGAGACCCTGAAAAGGCCGCTCCGGGAAGAGATCGAGTTTTACAAGCACCGGGACGGCTGGACCAACCGCCTAGTGGCCGGGGATTCGCTTTTGGTGATGAACTCGCTCCTGGAAAAAGAGGGCATGGGCGGCAAGGTGCAGATGGTTTATTTTGATCCACCCTACGGCATCAAGTACGGCTCCAATTTCCAGCCCTTTGTCAACAAGCGGGATGTGAAGGACGGCAACGACCAGGACCTGACCGCCGAACCGGAGATGATCAAGGCCTTTCGAGATACCTGGGAACTGGGCATCCACTCCTATCTCACTTACCTGCGGGATCGGCTGCTGATGGCCAAGGAACTGCTGCATGAATCCGGCTCCATTTTTGTACAGATTGGTGATGAAAACCTGCATCACATCCGAGAAGTGTTAGATGAAGTCTTTGGTGGAAGTAATTTTTTCAGCCTTATCACATTCAAGAAAACACTTCCTCTCGGGAGCGCTGGACTTGCAGGAATATCAGATTATCTAGCCTGGTATGCAAAAGATAAGAATAAAGCGAAATACCGTGAGCTTTATGAAGAAAAACCGCTTGGCGAGGGAACAGGCTATACTTGGGTCGAATTGAAGGATAGGACTCGGCGCAAAATGACAAAAGAGGAAAAATTAAATCCGAAGAGGATACCAGAGGGGGCCAAAGTTTTTTTTACAAGTGCTTTGGCTTCATCAGGATACACACCAACTTGTATGTTCGATTTTGACCTAGAAGGTCGTGTTTTCAAATGTGGGAAAAAAAGTTGGCGGACTCATCCAGATGGAATGAAAAAACTAATTGCAGAACGACGTATAATGGCACCAGGGAGTCTCCCCTGTTTTGTTCAATTTCATGATGATTTCCCAGTACAGCCCCTACATAACCTTTGGAATGACACTCATGGCGCTTCTGATATTCAATATGTTGTGCAGACATCCAACAAAGTAATCCAACGCTGTCTCCTCATGACCACCGATCCCGGTGATCTGGTCTTTGACCCCACCTGCGGCAGCGGCACTACCGCCAATGTGGCCGAGCAATGGGGCCGTCGTTGGATTACCTGCGACACATCGCGGGTGGCCACCACCCTGGCCAAACAAAGACTGATGACCGCCAACTTCGATTATTACAAATTGGCTCATCCTTCCGAAGGCGTCGGCTCCGGCTTCCAGTACAAGACCGTGCCCCATATCACCCTGAAATCCATTGCTAACAACGAGCCGTCAACCGAGGAAACCCTCTACGACCAGCCGTTGATCGACCGTAAGAAAACCAGAATCACCGGCCCATTTACCGTGGAGGCGGTTCCGGCGCCGGTGGTGAAATCCATCGAGGAGATTGAAAACGAGGCCCCGGCCTCGGACACTTCGGTTGCCCGTTCCGGCGAGACCCTGCGCCAGACCGAATGGCGGGACGAATTGTTCAAATCAGGCATCCGGGCCAAGGGCGGCAGGAAGATTGAATTTACCCGAATCGAGCCGCTTTCCGGCACCCGGTACCTTCAGGCGGAAGGCGAAACCAGAGAGGAAGAACCGAAACGGGTCTTCATTTCCTTTGGCCCGGAACATGCGCCACTGGAACAGCGGCAAGTGGAGCTGGCACTTGAAGAGGCCATGAGTATCAAGCCGAAACCTGAAATTATCCTCTTTGCCGCCTTCCAGTTCGACGCTGAGGCGGCCAAGGACATTGATGAAACCAACTGGCCGGGAGTGACGCTCTTGCGGGTGCAGATGAACGCCGATATGTTCACCGAAGACCTGAAAAAGAAAAAGGCGTCTAATGAATCTTTCTGGCTCATGGGCCAGCCGGACGTGCGGATTATTGAAATCAAGAAAGGCGAGGACAAGGGCAAGATCCAGGTGGAGGTGGCCGGGTTTGATTATTACGATCCCAAGTCCGGCAATGTAGAGTCCGGCAACAAGGGCGATATTGCCATGTGGATGCTGGACACTGACTACGATGGCAGAAGTCTTCTGCCTAGACAGGTCTTTTTTCCAATGGCTGGAGCCAATGAAGGGTGGAGCCGTTTGGCCAGGAACTTGAAAGCTGAGATAGATGATGAGAGAATTGAATCCTATCGCGGTACGGTTTCCTTGCCCTTCAAACCCGGAAGACAGATAGCAATCAAGATCATCGATGCCCGTGGGGTGGAGAGCCTGAAAATCGAGAAAATGTAATATGCCGGATCATAGTGATTACATTATCTATGTAGATGAGAGTGGTGACCATAGCCTATCATCAATTGATCCGCATTATCCCATTTTCTGCCTGTCTTTTTGTGTATTCCGCAAACAGGTATACTCAAATCACATAACACCTTCTATCCGGAATCTTAAATTTGCCACATTCGGTCATGATATGGTGGTCCTTCATGAACGCGATATCAGGAAAAAGACAGGCGCTTTTTCCATGATGGGCAAGATTGCCCGAGACAACTTCATGGACACCCTGACCGCCATTATCGATCAGGCTGATTTTACTCTAGTTGCGGTTGTTATTAACAAAAGAAATCTATCGGCCAGGTATGTAAATCCTGCTCACCCCTACCACCTGTCAATGGAGTTTGGTCTTGAACGATTGTATCGATTTCTTGGGGGAAATGGTCAGAATGATAGATTGACCTATGTCGTTTGTGAAAGCAGAGGGAAGAAAGAAGATGATGAGCTTGAGCTGCAATTTCGACGAATCCAAGGTGGGGATAACTATTTCAGGAAAACGCTCCCATTTGACATCATAATCGTTGACAAGAAGACCAATTCGGAGGGATTGCAGCTTGCCGATCTCACTGCACGACCTATAGGAATATCTGTTTTGAGACCGGAGCAACCGAACAGGTCAAGAGATATATTGAATGGGAAAATCTACCGGGATAGCATGGGAAGAATGAATGGATTCGGTCTTAAAGTTTTCCCCTAAAAAGCGAAAAGCCCCTTGGTTGTCCAAGAAGCCAAGCGCCGACCGGGTAGTCCCAATCCATTTATGAACCAAATATTAGCCTTATTGACCTAAATGTCAAGGGAAATATGAGCAACCAGCAGATTAAAAAACTGATCATCAATTCCCCTTACGAGGAGCCTACCAGCTTCTGGCAGTATGTGCGGGAGACCAGGGAGTTCAGCCAGGAACCGGGCAGGCGTCCGGCTGGCTATGTAATCGCCACCCCGCAATCAAAAGGTTTTGATGATCCCGGCATATTTGTGCCTATTGAAATGGTGAATGACATTCGCCCCCGGATCATGAACTGGCGGGAGCGGGGCTATCCGGGCGTGACCGGCATCACCAAACGGCTGCTTGCACATTGGCAGGAACCGGATGAACGCCAGGACCGGCAGTTTTTCTTCTGCCAGCTTGAAGCCATTGAAACCATGATCTGGCTCACCGAGGCCCCGGATGCGGAAAAGGTAGGCATTGTTATCCCCTCGGACGGGGGCGATTTTATCCGCTGGTGCTGCAAGATGGCCACCGGCAGCGGCAAGACCATTGTCATGGCCATGGCCATTGCCTGGCATATCTTAAACAAGGTGGCGAACCGACAGGATGTGAGGTTTGCCAAAAACGTGCTGATTGTCGCCCCCGGCCTTACGGTCAAAAGCCGCTTGTGCGTTCTGAATCCTTTTGACGAGAATAATTATTACGAGCTGTTCAATATCGTGCCGGTGGGATTGCTTGACAAGCTGCGGCAGGGGAAGATCGTCATTCAGAACTGGCACACCCTGCAATGGGACACCGAAGAGAAGGTCGCCAAGAAAAAGACGGTGGACAAGCGAGGCGCGAAAAGTGATGAGGCTTATGTCCGGGACGTGCTGGGAGACATGGCAGCGGCCAGAAATATACTGGTGATCAACGACGAGGCCCATCACGCCTGGCGGGTTCCGGCTGAGTCAAAAGTAAAAGGTGTTAAGAAAGAAGACATTGAAGAGTCCACCATCTGGGTCGGCGGTCTGGACAGGGTTCATCGAGCCAGAGGAATTTTGAAATGTTTCGATTTCTCCGCCACACCGTTTGCGCCATCCGGCAAGCAGAGCAGTGAAGAGGCACTGTTCCCCTGGATAATTTCCGATTTCGGCTTAAATGACGCCATTGAGGCAGGATTGGTTAAAACGCCGCGAGTGGTTATCCGTGATGACGGCAAGTTGGGGTCTGATTACAAGTCCCGCCTGTATCATATCTACATGGACAAAGAGGTAATGGACGACATCAATCGCAAGGCGGACGAAACAGATCCGCTTCCCGATCTTATCACCAATGCCTATTACCTTCTGGGAAAGGACTGGCTGGAGACACGCAACAGGTGGATGGACAAGGGGCATACCATCCCGCCGGTGATGATTACGGTGGCGAACCGGACAGAGACCTCTTCCCGGATCAAATATGCCTTTGACCACAACCAGATATTGATCCCGGAGTTGTGTGACAGCGAAAGGACCATGCAGATTGACAGCAAGGTGCTGGACCAGGCGGAAGCTGCGGAAGAGTCGGTTGCTGTTGATGAGGACGGCAAGAAATTGACTAAAAAGCAGCAGGCTGAGTTGCTGCGCTTGCAGGTTGATACTGTCGGCAAGGCCGGCAAGCCGGGTGAACAGATTCAGAATGTCATCTCTGTGGGGATGCTTTCCGAGGGGTGGGACGCCAGTACAGTGACCCATATCATGGGACTGCGGGCTTTTTCGAGCCAGCTTTTGTGTGAACAGGTGGTAGGCAGAGGGCTAAGGCGCACATCGTATGATGTCGGCGAGGACCGCCTGTTTGCCCCTGAATATGTCAATATCTTCGGGGTGCCGTTCACCTTTCTTCCGCATGAAGGCGGGGAAGGGCCGCCACCACCGCCACCGTCTCCCAAGACAATCATTGAACCGGTTCAGGATAAAGAAGAGCATGAAATAACTTGGCCGAACATTCTGCGTGTAGATCATATTTATCGGCCCCTGCTTTCCATTGATATGGACAAAGTTGCGGTGATCGAACTGGACCCGTATGAATCTATTACCGAAGCAGGATTGGCCGCAATTATTGCCGGGAAGCCGAACCCTGCGGCCTTGTCGGAAATTGACCTCAAAGAGATAGGCGAAAAATTTCGCATGCAGACCATTATCTTTGAGACGGCCAAAAGGATTTTTAATTATGAAAAGCCAAACTGGCAGGGACGGCAGGAAATATTCCTGGTTCAGCTTATCAGGATCGTTGAAAGGTTTATTGCCTCCGGCAAGGTCAGTATAAAAAGTGATCTGTTCCGGCAGGGTGAGTTGCGTAAGCGCATCCTTATCATGCTGAACCTGAACAAGATCATCCAACATATATGGGAAGCCATTAGGACTGAGAACACTGAAAAACTGCTGCCCGTCTTTGACAATGAAAATCCTATCCGCTCAACCGGCAATATGCGTACCTGGCATACCAGCAAACCCTGTGAGTGGACCCAAAAGTCCCATATCAACTTTTGTGTCTTTGATTCTACCTGGGAGGCATCCGAGGCGTATGCCCTGGACAGGCACAGTAATGTCAAGTCATGGGTTAAGAATGATCATATCGGCTTTATGGTGCTGTATAATTATCAGGGAGTGGTGAGAAAATATTATCCTGATTTTATTATCAGACTGGCGAACGGTGAACACCTTATCCTGGAAACCAAGGGCAAGGACAACCAGCAGAACAAGACGAAACGGGCCTTTCTCGATGAATGGGTGAAGGCGGTAAATAACCATGGCGGCTTTGGGAAGTGGAAATGGGCTGTCTCCTTTCATCCGACTGATTTAGAAGGGATTTTGAATAGCGAGGAATTTTTTGAACAGTCAGCAACTTGCCCAAAATCGCATAATGTTGGAGACCAAGAGATATATTATTATGACGAGATAGCAAATGATGCCAATGTGTTATCTTTAGCGACATTTATAATTCACACCGACGTTCCTTATCTCCCCGATCAAAAAGACCTCCCATCTTACCAAGGTCTTTTTACCAGGGGAATTGTGAGCAAAGAGATTCTCAGCGGTTACTTTATGCTTATTGGAGAGTTTCAGGATACGCTCAGTCGATACGGCATGGAAAAATATGATCCGAATGCCAATAATCAGGGAGGACTGATCTGGGCGTTGCGTCATGCAAAGAAAGGGACCACTTTGTATGAAATTGTTGTGAGCGCCTACGGATATTCCGTTGCCATTGGTGGTCCTTTAATGGCTTTTCTTATGACGTACCCGAAAGCTGCGGAAGGGTTTGAGAAATTAAAACAGGACATTAGAGAACGATTTCGCCCTGCGGAGATTGAAGGAATGAAATCTGAAATGATGCTTGATGCAAATTTTGAAGAAGAAGTGAAGAAATGGCGTGAGAAGAAGAATGCACACTAATTCTGCACTTGCACCGCAATACCCGACTTCCAGCCGCAACGAAATGATGCCCACCCGCCGCCCTGAAAATGACTTTTCTTGCCGGGGTAGCAAGATGAATGTGACGGTATTTATGACGGTATTTATCTTGTGAAGAAGAGGCAACTAACTATTTTAACACTGTTATTAGGCCACGTTCGATCCCCCCCATCTCCACCACAATCAAATCCGAATTGTTCCATTAGTGTCTTAAACCCCTAATCTTACTGAGGATTTCGGGGTTTTGCCTTTCCTAAGTGTTCCTATAGAATCTATTGACATCCCGTCAGTTTTGGCGGTATCTATGACGGTATACGCACATGTCACTAAGGGAGATACCGTCATGGCGCTCACCGATATCGCGATTCGCAACGCAAAAGCAAGAGAAAAACAATACAAAATGTCTGATGCAAAGGGGATGTATGTCCTAGTCAATAAAGCTGGGATATACTTTCGCCTTGATTACCGGTTCAGGGGGAGACGTAAGACCCTTGCCTTGGGTGTCTATCCTGATGTGAAGCTCCAAGAGGCGAGAGAAAAGCGGGATGAAGCCAGGAAGCTGATTGCAGGTGGGGTTGATCCGTCTCAGGTGCGCAAAGCGAACAGGTCCATACAAGTTCAACAGGCGGAAGATGGCTTTGAGGCTGTCGCGCGTGAGTGGTTTGCCAAACATTCTCCAAGCTGGGCAGAAAGCCATTCGAAAAAAATCATTCGTCGCTTTGAACTGAATGTTTTCCCTTGGCTTGGTCGTCGCCCCGTTTCTGACATTACTCCACCGGAACTCTTGGACGTGCTTCGCAGGATAGAAGGCCGGGGCGCTCTGGATACCGCCCATCGGGCGCAACAGAATTGCGGCCAAGTCTTTCGGTATGCAATAGCCACTGGCAAGGCGGTGCGTGACCCCTCCGCAGACCTACGTGGCGCCCTGGCACCAGCCAAGCACGGTCGCATGGCCTCTATCACTGAACCCAAGAAAATCGGTCAGTTGCTCCGTGCCATTGACGGATATGAGGGGGGCCCTGTCACTCTATGCGCATTACGGTTGGCACCATTGGTCTTTGTGAGACCTGGAGAGCTGCGTCATGCGGAATGGGCTGAAATTGACATTGAACAGGCTGAATGGCGCATTCCTGCCGATAAAATGAAGATGAGAGATCCACATATCGTTCCGCTTTCTAAACAGGCCGTAGCGCTACTCAATGAAATCAGGCCTCTTACCGGTCAGGGGCGATATGTATTCCCAAGTATCAGGACAGAATCGCGGCCCATGAGCGACAATACCATCTTGGCAGCATTGCGCCGTATGGGATACGCTAAGGAAGAAATGTCCGGGCATGGTTTCCGAGCTATGGCGTCAACTATTTTGCATGAGCAGGATTGGCCTTCGGACATGATAGAACGTCAACTTGCGCACGCTGAACGAAACAGCATGAAAGCCGCCTATAATTACGCCCAGCATCTTCCGGAGCGACGGCGTATGATGCAGGCTTGGGCAGATTATCTTGATACATTGAGAGGTGAGCGGCAGTGAGTGGCAAACAGATACCAATCAAGAGTAAGTTGCTCAAACTGAGAGAGTGGCTAACGGTGCCAGAAGCGGCACGACACTTGTCAATATTATTCAGTGAGGAAGTCAGTGAAGCTGATGTGCTTCGGCTATCCATGGATGGGCATCTAAAACTGTCTGTTAATTTCGTGAATCATGCCCGTGCCAATTGCGGGAGAATTGTTACAGAAAAGGAAATTGTATGGGAAGAGATGGAAGTGACCCCTTCCCTTGAAAAGTTCTTCAAGGGCTCAGTGGTAGAACGTACGATATCTACCAACGCAGATGGGGAAAAGATCCACAGATATGTGAAGAGTACCAGCATAGATGGCAAACGATTCATTAACTTCGATGATAAGGTAACAACAATCAGAGGAGTCTGGGATCTTTCTATGCTCGGAAATGAGGCCTGGGATGTTGAGCATAGATATCAGATGTTAACGGATGGTCCAGAGGTAACGCTCATAAACCTTGAAGGTGCTTTTGTCGAAAGAGATCGCGATATGATCTGTAAGCTCCTGGAGAGTATGGACAATAACGAATACCAAAAGGGTTCTATGGCTCAACTTGAAGCGATAAAGGAATACATAGCAAGCAAGAACATCGATAAAGCGAAAGCGGATGAAATGCTGGCAAAGCACAAGCAAGATCGTGAAGAGTATCTAAAGAAAAGGGAGTCACAAGATGAATCGGCCGACTATTATCCGGCGGGCGGACTGCCGAAAGACAGCGTGTTGGTGGTACGTACCCGCGCCTTGATCGACCTGCACAAGCGGCTTTCCTCTGAAGCATCCGAAAATGAAGGAGCTTTTGGAAGTGATGTTGAAACAACCTTTCTCAGCAATAAGCATCCTTTTCATGCAAGAGAGCTAAAGATAGCTGTCGAAGCATGGAACGAGTTATATGAAAAGAACCCTCCCCAGCACGTCCCTCAAGGTGGTCATAAGAAATATATCACTGATTGGCTTGCAGAAAATCACCCAAGCTTAGGCCAACGGGCACTGGAACGAATATCGACCATTGTTAATCCCAACCCAAAAGGCGGCGCAAGTCCAACCGGCAACAATTATTGAATGTCGTTGGACGAAGATGATTAGACAGCGGTCTGAATTGAGATTTCCTTGACTTGACATCTGCAAAAGATGATATCTGTAATCTTAACAGTCCAGCGATATTCTCAATGAATCTGCATTTTGGGTGATTCTGTGATATTGGCGTGGTATCACAGCAACTGAGACAAGGCAGGCGCAATGATAGCTAGTGGACAGCTCTTTCCAGTAATCAAAGCGAGCGGGACGATACTCGATCCCGAGATAGCATTGGAAAGTACAGCCTTCCGCGATGAACCTCGAGTATTGGAACGGGATACACGACTTGATCTGTTTGATGGACAAGTCGTTCTGCTATTTGCTGGGTCGAAGTTTATTCTTCTTAACTATCCAGAGCCAAAAGACCGTTTTCCTTATTACCAGCTTTTGTATTTCATCATCTACCGTAGCCGTCTGAATTATAATATCGTAATTCCAGAGCGGCTTAGCCTGGACCCGACAGCTCTGCCTTCCAGCACTGCTGTCACTTTTTTGCTGAAGCGACTGGTCGAGATGACACGTTACGAGACAGAAGATTGCCAGATCTCGATTGAAGTGCAAGAGCTTGAGGATTTCCTCCAGATTTGCACGCCCTATCTCTACTTCGCAATCGCATATTACCTCATCGGCTGCGAAAATCATCGATACTTTTTGATTGAGTTCTTTAAGGCCGTCGAAGTGATCGAAAACGCGTTTGGTGGTGAGAGCCTCGCTATCAATGCATTGAGGAAATACGGCGTAGTAAGGTCGGACTTCAAGAAGCTGAAACGATATGCTAATGAGCAGCAACGCCCGTTCGATATTGGCCGGCATGCGCCAAAAGGCAAAGACCTTCGTGTTATCGATATCAAGCTGCTTCTCGACGAACCTTTGTCCGACAAGATTTTTTGTGAATCAGTCGCCGTTACAAGACAAGCTATCGACGCTTACTTTGCGTACTTGTGCGATAGAGAAAAGCCTAAATCGTGATAGGTGCCAGTCTAAGTCGTGGTGCAAGTTATGGAACCAATCATGAGCTGAAGCGCCAGGTAATCCAACCGCGATACAGTTAGTCGGTAATCTGGTACGATTATTACCCAAACTTGAGTATCCGAAAGAATGATAAAGAAAGCATGTTATAAAAGCGGTTTATGATACTCACCGAAGCTGCACACGGAGTTCTCCGTAGATAAAAGGACGGAATTATGCGAAGAAAACAGATTGACTGGAGCGCTTTTCAAACACTTGTCCAGGCGAACAACGCTGCAACAGTAGCTCTGAGTTACGAAGTATGGCCGGATTGGGCCAAGGGCGCACGGGATCCAAAGGTAGACCATCTTTTGATGTGGCCATTTGAGGGAGCTCAGAAAGGGAAAACATACGATATTGGAGCTGCGGATGCACGACTGACGGTTATCCGATACGATGAAAAGGATGTTTCTGCAGGATTCCCATACAATAAGGATGTCTATGTCTATGTATGTGCTTCAAACGACACTGTCTGGCAATATGGGCCTTTCTCCAAAGGCGAACCACACCATTGGATGGCCTCGATATACAGTGAATATAAAGGATGGCCGCTAATAGGAGAACCAGACTTGGTGGGTGATGATTAATTGCTGGCCATTAAGGCCAGGGCATGCGTCATCTCAGTTGTGATACAGGAACGATATCGCAGACATTCGACTGTTTTCGAAACCACTGATTTCTCCAACGTACCTGCACTTTTTGCAGGTTTTTTTGTGCTGTGATATCAAACTGCCAAGCGGTGTCTTAACTGGCCTCTGGATTCTGTCAGAATAAGTGTTGGCCAGGATATATTAAGAAAACACTGTCCGCCTTATCTCCCTTGTTCTCAGTGCTAAAGGGTCAGATTTCTCCTTCTTCCCTATTGGGTGCCCGTACGCCCCGCTCTCTGTTTTTCCCCTATATTACCCGCTATATTCCCTCATAAACCAATAACTTCTAATTTCAACCTATGAGGTGTGAATATGGCGGATACAAACCAAGAAAAGCTTTCCATCCTTCGGCGAAAACAAGTTGAGAAGCGGACCGGCCTGTCTCGCTCAACAATTTACCTTCGCGTTCAGGAAGGAACATTCCCAAGACCGATAAATCTGGGGGCACGAGCCGTGGGGTGGTTGGAAAATGAAATTGAGGCATGGCTGGTGGCACGATTAGAGATTCGCGATAACAGCCAACGTGCTGTGGCGCTAATTGACAATGGCTAACAATATCTGGTTCGACAAGAATCTTCTACGATCTCAAGTCTTCAGATCACTGGGTAAATGGTCATTGCTGGCTTATCTGGATTTTCTCCGTAGGCGGCAGATGGAGGCGGTGAAGCGATCCAAAAGATCGGATGACTGGGTCATAAAAAACAATGGTGAAATCGTCTATCCATATTCCGAGGCCGAGAAAAAAGGGATTGGCCGCCGTGAGTTCAGGAACGCCATTGATGAACTGATAGAGAAAGGTTTTCTCGACATTGCCCATCAAGGTTCCGGTGGTCGCTCAGGCGATATGACCAGGTATTTCATTGATGACCGCT
>Ga0180007_10005016_pt1 | contig 13700 bp, 12 predicted proteins | sample MM_PC_MetaG_FD_121122 | JGI IMG/M metagenome (GOLD analysis project Ga0180007, IMG submission 121122) | Groundwater microbial communities from the Aspo Hard Rock Laboratory (HRL) deep subsurface site, Sweden - MM_PC_MetaG | ecosystem: Environmental > Aquatic > Deep subsurface > Groundwater... | reverse complement strand
TGGGCAAAACCCATCTTAACCGTTCTTCTTTGAAATTTTGAGACATTTTTGTGCACATATCCCAGAATATGCTGTTCCGGGAAAACCCGCCATATGTGTGTGCACATTACCAAAAGCTCTTGACCTTTATTTCCAACTAAGCTACATTGGCTTAACACCTTCTGCGTCATTTTTATTTTTGCTATTTGATTTTTAATTTTTTATTTATGTTGTCCCCTCTCCAGCAGGCCGTTGACCTGATTCAAAAAAATAACAATATTTTAATCGTTCTGCCCGAAAACCTGAACGGCGACTCTTTGGGTTCTTCGCTCGCCCTGGCAACGGCGCTGAAAAATTTAAACAAAAAGGTTGAGCTGGTTTCGCAAGATTTGGTTCCGGATAAATTAAACTTTCTGGCGGGCCGGGAAAATTTGAAAAATAAGATCTCCTCCTGGCGGGACTTTATTATTTCCGTTGATACCTCAAAAAATAAAATTTCGCGCCTGCGCTATGAAAAAGAAAATAATGTTTTGAAAATATTTTTGGCCAGCGAGCAAAAAATGGAAGAACGCGACATCAAGCTGGAATCCGGCTCGTTTTTCTACGATCTGATAATCAGTATTGACTCGCCGGACCTGGAATCGCTGGGAGGTATTTTTGAAGACAACACCGAACTTTTTTTTAACAAGCCCGTTCTCAATATTGACCACAAAGCCTCCAACGAATATTTTGGCGAAGCAAACTTGGTTGAACCGACTGCCGCGGCATGCGCCGAAATTGTCGCCGGCTTAATTGAAAAGTTAGGGTCCGCCTTAATTGACGCGCCTTCCGCCACCGCCCTGCTGGCCGGCCTGATTGCCAAAACCCACAGCTTCCAAAATTCAAAAACAACTCCGCAAGCCTTAAATTTGGCATCGCTTTTAATCGCCAAGGGAGCCGAGCAGGAAAAAATAATCCAGAATCTTTATAAAACCATACCACTCAATCGCTTAAAACTCTGGGGCCGGCTGTTAAGCCGGGTAGACTTTGACCGACAAAACGACATTGTCTGGCTTTGGGCAGCGCCGGAAGATTTCATTTCCACCCAAACCTCTCCCAGAGAACTGCCTTTTATAATGGAAGAAATAGACAATCTTTTCCCGCAAATCGGCTTAATATTTATTTTATGGACCGATGAGGCAGAAACTATCTGGGCATTGGGCCGGGCCAGGCAGCCGGAATTGCTGCAAAAAATCAGTTTAGAGCTTAACGGCTCGTTAAAAAATGAAAAATTGCTGCTGAAATTAATTGAGACGGATATCGAATCTGCTAAAAAAAAGATTTTTTCAACGATAAACTATCTTTAATAGAAAATTATCAGCTGCCGCTGGCCCCGCTTAAAAAGCGGGTTTTTTGTTTGGGGGCGGCTTGCCCCCTTCTTGCCAGGTAGTGATCCCGCCAAGCGGGACTACTGCCCTGCTTGCTAAACTTTTACCGATAGATTAAACTAAAAATAGAATTTAATTGTATTTATTTCGACATGGCCACCAAGCCCAAAAGAAAATTGCCCCTTGAAGATAAACTGGAAATCAAACTGACGGAAGTCAGGCGCCAAGAAGAAGAACGGCTGACCCAAAATCTCGCCGACAAATTAAACTTGCCCTATATTGAATTAACCGTCTTCCCGATTGAAACCGATGCGCTGATTTTTATAGACGAGGCTTCTGCCCGCAAAGGTAAGCTGGCGGTTATCAAAAAGGCCGATCGCTCGCTAAAAATCGCGGTGGAAAATCCCGTTAATCCCGAAACAAAAAAGATTCTGGACAATTTAGTCAAACAAGGATTTGAATGCTTGCTCTTTGTTGTCTCCCGCCACAGCTTGGAAAAAGCTTTTGGCCGCTACAAAGACCTGTTCCAAAAAGGCAAAGAGATTACCGGCCGGGTTGAGATAACCGAAGAGCTGCTGAATAAATTCCAGCAGGAATTTAAGAGCCTTGACGATATCAAAAAAACAATAGAGGCTATGCCTCAAGACGAGGCAACTCATATTCTGGAAGCAATGATCGCCGGCGCGCTAAAAAACGACGCTTCCGATCTGCACATGGAAACTAAAGACGTCTCTGCCCTGTTGCGCTACCGCATTGACGGCATTTTGCACAATGTGGTTTTTTTGTCTTTAAAAACGTATAATTTAATCCTGGCACGGATAAAACTTCTGGCCGGGATGGTTTTAAATGTCCGCGATAAAGCGCAGGACGGACGCTTTACCATCAAGCTGCAAAAAACCGAGATGGAGGTCCGCGTCTCCATTATTCCCGGACCCAATGGCGAAAATATTGTCATGCGTGTGCTTAATCCAAAAAATATAAATTTAAACCTTAAAGATTTGGGGTTTCGCGAGGATATTTATCAGTTCGTCATCAAAGAAATTAAAAGACCAAACGGCATGCTTATCACCACCGGCCCAACCGGCTCGGGCAAAACCACGGCGCTATACGCTTTTTTAAAAGAAGTAACGGATCCGGAAGTAAAAATTATCACGCTGGAGGATCCGATTGAATACCATTTGGACGGCGTCACCCAAACCCAGGTTGAGGCCGAGCGCGGCTACACTTTTGCCAGCGGCCTACGCGCTATTTTGCGCCAGGACCCGGATATTGTCTTGGTCGGCGAAATCCGCGACAGAGAAACCGCCGAGATTGCGCTTCACGCGGCGCTGACCGGACACATTGTTTTTTCTACTTTGCATACCAACGACGCGGCCGGCGCCATCCCCCGCTTTATTGACATGGGCGCCAGCCCCCCAATTCTTTCCTCCGCTCTAATTGATATTATGGCCCAGCGCCTGCTGCGGCGCGTCTGTCCTGACTGCAAAACGCAGCATGAGCCCAGCGCCCAGGAACGCGAAAAAATAAAAGCCGCTCTGGCCAATTTGCCAAAAACGGTTATTCTGCCTGCTTTTAGCCATGATTTTAAATTGTGGCGCGGTAAGGGCTGCGCCAAATGCAGCAACACCGGCTACCGCGGCCGCGTCGGAATTTATGAAATCATCCCTATAGATTCGGACATGGAAAAATTAATCACCAAATCGCCGTCGCACGCGGAGGTTTTGGAGTTGGTCAAAAAGAAAAATTTTGTTTCTATGTATCAGGATGGCGTGATCAAGGTGATGGAAGGCGTCACCACGCTTGAAGAATTAGAAGATATTGTGGGCACAGCGGGAAGCCAGAGATAAATTAAAAACCCTCTTTAAACTGTAGGCAAAATCTCCCTACTCTGGGGCAGGGGGGTAAAGATTTTGTCGAGGAGAAATTCAGCCGGAGCCAAATTTTCCTGAGGCTAAACAAAATCCCGGCAAGACCTAAAAATTGTTTGAAAAGGCCTTATTGCCTACAGATTAAAGGGAGCTTTTAACCGCGGAATTACGCTGATTTTTGAATGCGCCGCGGAACAAACGCAGAACTACGGAAATTTAAGGCGAATAGAACAGTCTATCACATCAGGATATAGCTGTCAAGAGGTGAATAACCTACATTTTAAGCCAAAAGATATACTTACCAACCCCAACCAAATTGAAGAAGATTTGTCCTTAGAAAGGACTCTGCGGCCCCAAAGCTTTAACGAATACCAAGGCCAGGAAAAAATCAAGGAGAATCTTAAAATTTTAATTGGCGCGGCCCAACACCGGCGCGAGCCGATTGAACACGTGCTGCTTTGCGGCGCCGCCGGACTGGGTAAAACCACTTTGGCGCACATTATCGCCCGCGAGATGGGCGCCGGAATCAAAGTAACCTCCGGCCCGGCAATTGAGCGCGTGGGAGACCTGGGCTCTATTTTAACAAATCTGACCGAAGGCGATGTTTTATTTATTGACGAAGCCCACCGCTTAAACAAACTGATTGAAGAAGTTCTTTACCCTGCGATGGAAGATTTCAAGCTGGATATTGTTATAGGCAAAGGGCCTTCCGCCAGAACGCTACAGCTGGATTTGCCGCACTTCACTTTAATTGCCGCCACCACCAGACCGGGACTTCTTTCCTCTCCCCTGCGCTCCCGTTTTGGCATAACTTTCCGCTTGGATTTTTACCAGCTGGCTGACATTGAAAACATCATTTCGCGCTCGGCGAAACTGCTGGATATCAAAACCCAGACAGAAGCGATAAAATTAATCGCCACTGCCGCCCGCTCCACCCCGCGCGTTGCCAACCGTCTGTTAAAGCGCGTGCGCGACTTCGCGCAGGTCAGGGGCGACGGCGCTATCAGCGGTCCGCTGTCCAAGGAAGCGCTGGCGATGCTGGAGATTGACCAACTGGGGCTGGAGCCCGTGGACCGGCAAATTCTTAATCTGATTATTGAAAAATTTGACGGAGGCCCGGTCGGCCTGCAGGCGCTGGCCGCCGCCATCAACGAAGAACAGGACACGATAGAAGATCTTTATGAGCCTTTTTTGATGCAACTTGGTTTTATTGTCCGCACGCCACGCGGCCGCGTGGCCACCCGCCAGGCCTACGAACATTTGGGACTGAAATATTTGGACAGCAACCAGAATAAATTATTGTAAATTTTAACACATGCTTTTCCTTGTCTCAATTTTTTTGGGTTTAATTGTTCTGCTTTTTGTTATTATTTTTTTGGCTGTCGCTTTTTATCATTTAATCCAATACAGCCTGCCGGCAAAATCTTTTAAAAAGCCGGCGGCATTTTTGATCGGAGCCGCCTTAACTTTGATTCTTATAAGCGGCGGAATTTTTTTAAGCATCCCCTGGGAAAATATTTAAATGATCGCCACTTTTTTACTTGCGCCGACCGAAAAAATAATTCTCGTTCTGCGGCGGCACCGCCTGATTTTATTTATGGGCCTGTTTAAGGTTTTTTTTCTGGCTTTGCTGCCACTGGCCGCTTTTATCGCGCTAGCCGCCTGGCTGCCGTCGTTTTTTGCAGAACAGAAGCTCTCTTTGGTATTTTGGTATTTTTCTTCTCTTTTCTGGCTCCTGCTTTTTTGCTGGGGAGTTTTGGTGTGGCTGGACTGGTATCTTGATTTGTGGATTTTGACTGATCAGCGCATCATTGATATTGAGCAAAGAAACTTCTTTAATCGGGAAATTTCGGAATGCAGTCTGGGCAAAATTCAAAATATTACCAGCAAGGTCAGAGGGCCTTTGGCAACTTTTTTAAAATACGGCAATGTGGAAATAAAAACAGCTAACCACGAAACTCTCTTAACCTTTGAACAAATTCCCAACCCCAATCAAATCCAAAATATAGTGCTGGCGGCGCATCAAGAATATCTCAAAACAACCGGTGCAAGAAATGAAGTTTAAAAAAAGAGAAATTATCAAAAATATTGCGTGGACAGGAACGGCGCTTTTTTTGCTGTTAGCGTCTTTTTTTATTGGGCCCGGAAACAGCCAAGGCGCCTCTTCTTTGATTATTAACGAAATAATGTATAGCCTGCCCGGCGCTGACGATAAGCACGAATGGATTGAACTTTTTAACGCCGGCTCCAGTGAAATTGATTTAACCGGCTGGAAATTTCATGACGGAGACGACGCAATCAACCATGCGCTTAATGCTCCGCCAAAAAATGGCAGCCGCGGCTCGCTGATTTTACCGGCTGGCGGCTTTCTGCTTTTGGCCGGCGACGCCGCCACTGTGGCTGCTGATTTGCCGGGCTTTAGCGAAGCGATTATTGATACGGTAATGTCGCTGGTCAATTCTTCGGCCACGCTCAAAATCATAAATAAAGACGGGCAAGAAGTTTGCTCCGCTTTTTACTCAAAAGAAATTGGAGCTGACGGCAATGGCAAAACTCTGGAATGGGACGGAGCCCAGCTGAAAGAAAGTTTTGCTGAAGGCGGCACGCCGGGAGCGCCAAACAGCGTCTTAAGTCCGAATTATTCACCCGCTCCGACGGCCACGCCTTCGCCCACAGCCACCGGGTCTGCTGAGACAGTCACACCTACTCCCTCAATCAGCCCGACCACCTCTCCCGCGCCGGCCTATCAATATTCAAAAGATATTTTTATCAATGAATTTTTTCCTTATCCGCCGACTGGCGAAAAAGAATGGATGGAGCTTTTCAACGCCGACGAAGAAATTATAGATTTAAATGGCTGGGGAATTTCCGACCAGACAAATATTGCTCATCCGCAAATCATTCCCGCTGATACAAAAATTGAACCCAACTCTTTTTTAGTAGTTGAACTGGGAAAACAAATTTTAAACAATGACGGAGACCAAATAAGTCTGCTCTGGCCCGACGGCCAAGTTTTGCACGCGGTTTCCTACCAGAAAGCAACAGCCAGCCAATCTGTCAGCCGCCTAGACAACGGCCAATGGATCTGGACTAACCGGCCTACTCCGGGAACAAAAAATTTACCATCTCTTTTTGCGACAACTGTTTCAGAAAACGAAACCGCGCCGCCCGCCATAACAACTTTACAGGAAACAGCCAGCCAGCCCACTCCGGCCAAAAGCCCGGCCGCGGCAAATCTTACAAAAGCAACAGAAACTCAAGCTCCTACCGCCTCTCCGGAGGCCGAAAACATAATAACCAAAAACACGCTGGCGGCTGCCAGCCAAAGCCAGCTCAAAAACGCCGGCCCAAAAACTATTTTTATTTTACTCGGTGTTCTCTTTTTCTCGGCTTTAGCCGCCGCTGGCTTAATTTTCTTCCGCCGCAAAACACAAGCTGACAGCAAGAAATCAGACGATAGTGTAATATAGTTATAAAATTTTTCCTATGTCCGGACAACAAAAAAAGCGCCCAGGTGGCGTTTTTTTAATGCTTTAAATCTTTTCTGCTATAGGACAATTCCATAGAATTGTTCAATCAAATCGGCAATAATTATTTTAAGACGAGATCTATCGTCTTGCGGAAATCATTTGGGAGTTGAGGGTTTAAAGAATAAAAAACATGACCGGCAGTTCCCTGTGCCTCCAAGACGTCCAGGTTTTTTAAAATGGCCAAATGGTTAGAGGTGGCTTTAAAAGAAATTTTTAATTCTTGCGAAATCTCGCTGACATTCATCCGGCGGCCGTCCGAAAGCATTTGAATAATTTTCAAGCGGTTAATATTGGCCAATGTCCTAAAAACTACGATCCATCTTTTCATGGTTGCATAATCTCATTAAAAATTAGTCTTTAATCTTATCATAGGACAATTCCATAGAATTGTACAATGCAATGAGTGACGGGCGCCTGACCCGTTAGATGAATTTATATCTAACTGGGGAAGCGATGGGGAGCGGGGTTAAATAACGGCACCCGCCTGCCCGCCTATGGAGGGACGCCTTTTTCATAATTATTTTTGTTTCCACAGCCGCATTAACTCCTTCTTTGCCTCTCCAACTAAGGAAAAAACCTTAATGCCGTGTTTTTCAGATTCGGATTTATAAATCGGCCCCTCGCAGTTAAAAAATATCTCGGCCTCTTTTTTCTGAAACGCTTCGGTGCTGCCCCAGCGCGGCGCTTTTTTATTCCTTTCAAAAATGATCTCTTCCGACTCGCCTATCAAACAAACCCCCGAAAAATCCAGATCCTTAGCCGCCAGGTGCGGCAAGATATTGACTCCTTCAAAAATTGCCGGCTGTCCGGATTTTTTAATACCGTTAACCCGCGCAACGATGGCGGGCCAAATTGCTTCCGATTGATTTTTCAAATTCTGCCAATGCTTCAGACAACTTGTCTGGTTCCAATATATCTGTTCATCCTTATTCCAAAAAAACTGCACCCATTTATCAAGTTCCGGGTCTTTTCGCATTTCTTCGCGCCAATCATCTATATCAAAATGCGCAGCGCCGGTGGCTTTGGCGATTTTTTTGGCTAAATAACTTTTACCGGCGGAGGGAATGCCGGTTATAAATAGATGTTTCATAAAAAATCATTATTTACCTATTCGTTCGCCTGCCTGCCAACAGACATAGGACAATTCCATAGAATTGTACAATGCAATGGGTGACGGCCGCCTGACCCGTTAGATGAATTTATATCTAACTGGGGAAGCGATGGGGAGTGGGGTTAAATAACGGGGACTGCCTCGCCCTTCCGAAGCATTCATGCGAAGGAGGGACACCTTTTCTGCCTCTTTTCTGCCTCTAGTTTTCGAATATCATTCTTTTATAAACCTTTCTCGTTGTCTCTACATCCCGCTTGCAATATTCTAAAATCTCTTTTACTTTTCCGGCTTTATAGAATTTACAAACCTGCGATCCGTCAATACCCTCTTTGGGCGTCGGAATTTTTAAAGACAAGGCTAATTTTTCCAAACCAACAGAATCGCGCCCCCATCTAACCCATTCTTTCATTGTATCAAAAATAGGAAAATTCCTGTATCTGGCGAAATTCAAGTCCTTGCTGGGCCTGACACCGTTAATTATTGAACGTTGATAAATAAATCTCAAATCAAAATCCATTACGTTATGGCCTATAAAAAGATCGCAAATACCGGCAATTTCCCAGAATTTTCCCAGCATTGCCGCCTCGCCCGCGTCATCGGAACATAAAACCTCCATCGGTCCGTCATCTATGGCATAAGCAATGCATAAGATCCGGCCGAATGTGCCGTCAAAAGAAAACTCTTCTAGGTATTCTTCAAAATCAATATTTGCTTTACCTTTTTTCTCTTTTTCTTTTTTAAATAACAATTCTAAATCCTGCCTGCATTCTTCCGGAGCAGGAAGAGTCTCGATATCTAAGAAAATTTTTTGCATATAAATAAGTTTTTATTTATTTCCTTATATTTTTGTATTTACCTATTCGTACGAATTAGACAATACTATCTTTGGCCGACTTAATTCATACGGCTTTTTTGACTTGGGGTCAAAAATATTTCTAGTTCGCTCAATTAACATATTTTAAATTAATTATTCTCTTTTTATAAAATTATTTAGAAACTCGTTTATTCCTTTTATAGAAATATTCTTTAAATTAGGTGGCTCCAAATTATTTTTTTTATATAAATTTTTTAACCGGTTTAATAAATCGACTCTCATCTGTAAAAATTTACTATTTTCAATTTTGTTTATCTGCGGAGGCCTTCCTATCTTAAAAAATTTAAATGTATTATGAATAGCACTCCATTTTTCCATTTTTTTATTATAGGGATGATCATATCTAATTTCAATATTGTGCTGCCGCGCTCTTTTCCTAAAATCTCTTATTTTAGTATCCGACCAACCAACTTTAGTGTGAATATAATAATCTTTTTCTGTTTGCCCCCTTCTCCACATACTCGGCTGAAAATTGTCGCTTGCAGATTCTAACGGACGATATCGACAATCCGCAACTTGTACCCCCCATTTTTTACAATATTCTAATTTTTTTAACATTGCTTCATAGGGTGTGTCGAAATTATATATCATGAATACAGCGATATCTTTTGATGGATAACCAGCTTTCAATAAATGAACTAATTGTTTTTTTATGAGTTTTGCGTCTTTTAAATCATTGTCCCATGCAATTCTTATATTATAAAATCTTGCTTTTTTTAACATGACTGCTAAATCTGGTTCTGCACTAAGTAGTCTACCGTCAAATCCACTTTGTGATTCAAACGATACAGGTCTTCCATTGATTCTTAAATTTACTATCTCCTTTAGAATTTCTTTTTTATGCGGATTTGCTAAGAAATTATTATCATAAAATATAACTCTATTTTTTCCGACTTTAATGATTTCCTTTATAATTTCATCCGCATTTTTATAAGTCATTTTTGGTTCGATTTTCCAGGTACCACAAAATTTACACCTTCTTATACACCCCCTCATACCGTGCATAACATGATAATCAATCTTCCCTTCAATAAGGGAATAATCTGGCAAAAAATTCTCTGCATTTTGATTTACCCCTTTTTCATAATTTACTTTATATTTTCTGGCTAAATTTTTAAATTCTTCTGTTTCGTGATGCAATGTGACATAAACTCCACCAATTATTATTTTTGCTTTAGGAAACAACTTCCTATAATATTCAACTGTATCCCATACATATTTTGACCAATAAGTAAAAAGCGAAGTAATTAAAATTTTTACAGGTTTAAAATAATCTATTTCTTTTTTTGTCTTTTTCCCCCTAACTAATTTTACTTTATCACCAAGAGATTTGTGATAGTTACCGAGCTTTAAAAGGCCAATGGGTACGAAATTTTTATGTACTCCATTGGCCTTATTCTTACTTTTGGTAGGATATGGAAAATTTGGTTCAACCAATAGAATGTGCATATAAAATTTTTTAGACCCCTAGTTCTTTACTTAATTTTGTACATTCTTTTGTAAGTTTTCCAATTATAAATTTTGCCTGACCATCTTTTTTTATTTCATCTCTTTTTTCTATAGTGAGATCGCGCATCTTCTTGGTTAATTCTTCAGCATCGCGAAGAAAAGTTGATGTCAGGGTAATATCCCTCGCTTTTTGTTCATAGTAAGCTTGATCTACTTTTTCGCCCTCTTCCAATTTTCTTTTCGATTTTCTATCAAGCCATAATTTAGGAATTTTACGCACATCTTGCGCTGTTGGCACTTGTCCATTTTTAATATATTTTATGACTTTTGATATAATTTCCGTATCTTTATTTCTCTTTATCTTCCAAATTTCAGCATTTGCCTTAACTTGTACAAAATGACTAAATTTATCTTTATCTTTTATTTTTTCTTCTACCATAGTCTTATAAGCCCATACGTGATCTTGAATCCATTTTTCTGAATGATTGACTATTTCTTTAACTGTTTCTATTGAATATCCATCTTCATCGAGCATCTTTTCCATCCAACAACCCTTTTCAAAAGTACCCCATTCTATTTTGCCAATAATGTGCTCACTTCCTAATAAGCTGTCAATTTTTTCTTTATTTAATTCTTTTGCTAAAATAATCTGACAATTAATAAATCTCCATTTTTCTTCTTTCGATTCGTTGTATAAATGTCTAAAACAACATAAGCGAGTATTGCCTTCAAGCACAAAATTATTATATACAATTACCGGATGTATTAGACCACCATGCTTCTCTATTGAGCGGCTTAATTTACGTGTTTCATTTCTCTCAAATAATTCTTTATCTATCAACTCGTCGCTTGTCTTCATTTTTGGTTTTTGCATCACAATAGACAGTATCCTTGGATTTTCTGGATAAAATTTTAATTCAAAAATGTCCAATTTTTTATATTCAACAGGTATTCTTTCTCCACCTAAATCAATGTAAGGCTTATTTTCTTGTATCATAATATTAAATTTATCCTAAGATTTTTAATAAATCATATTTTGTAAGAAATTTTTCTTTGGTTTCGAGAGTTTTAATATCACCAAGAGTGAATTGCGCTAATAAAAATTTCTTCTGCAATATTTCATCTGTATACTCGTCAATTGTATCTTTTGCAATAATTTTAATAATTTTACATTTTTTTTCTTGGCCAATCCTGTGGATACGATCCTGGGATTGAATATAATCGTCCATCTTAAAACTTCTATCTAGATAGATTGCATTATTAGCTGCTGTCAACGTTAACCCCTCTTTAGCTGCAGCAGGATTTGCAATAAGCAATTTACATTCTTCATCGTTCATAAATTTATCTACGACTTTATTTCTATCATCGATTGACATTTCTCCAAATAGCATTTGTGCGCCGTAATTTTGATATCTTTTTTTCAATGTTCTTATATTTCTCCTAAAACTCGACCAAACAATTGCCTTTTCGTCTTTTAATATTTCTTTAAGAATACTATCCAACTTACGAAATTTTACGGGTATAGAATTGTAAGATTCATCAATAAGACCGGGATTGCTTGCAATTTGCGTTAATCTTAATAATTTTACTAAATAATTTTCTATTTTTTTTCTTATTACCGAGCCATCCGTTTTTTTGATTTCAACATATAATTTTTTTCTTAGATCTTCGTATATTATTTTCTGTTCTCTATCGAGCGTAACAAAAACATCAGTATAAATCTTTTCTGGCAACTCCAATACACTTTTTGTTCTTCTTATCGAAACTTTGTTAATTTGATCTCGTAACTCCGATAACTCATGTTCATATTTTCTTAACGATCCTTCGCCTTTTAATCTTATGTAAAACTTACTTTTGAAATCCTTAAAATTAGACCCTAATGTTTTTCCATCATCTAAAAAATAAAATTGAGACCAGAGATCTTCAGGCCTGTTTGGCAATGGAGTCCCTGTAATAATTATTTTTTTAATTGCTAAATTTTTTATCTCAAAAATTGATTGAGCTGTTTTTGATTGTGGATTTTTAATCGCAGTAGACTCATCAAGCACAATTGCAAATTTATATAATCCAAGAAATACTTTAATTTTTTCTAATTCTTGACTAACAGACTCATAATTTATTATGTGAAAATGCGAAAAATGCATGAAGGAACGCCCCCTTTTTCTTCTAGCGCCGCTAATTACATTCGATCTTAAATGACTATGTTTAAATATTTCTCTCTCCCATGTTTTTAATAAAGTCTTTTTGCATATTATCAAAACAGAATCAATTATCCCCTGTCTCATATTATCACAAAGTGCATCGATGACAATCTTACTTTTTCCTAATCCTTGTTCATCAAACAAAGGAATTTCTTTTCTTATTTTGACAAATTCTGTAGCTTCTATCTGATGCTCCAATGGTTTTGTTTTTGAAGAAAAATCAAAATTCATTTTCTTTTTTTGATAAAAGTTCATCTGGCATCCAAACATATGAAATATTATTCTTTCCGATTAGGTCTAAGTATAACAAAATTTTTCTTAATTTCTTTTCTGAAGACCGCGGTATACCTATAATCAATTCGCATAAATTTCCAGATTTTGTAATCAAATTAGAATAATCTCTAAACTGCTCTCTTGTCCTTTTGGAGCTTAAATCAGAGTCTGTTTTTGCTTCTCCAATACATATCTTTTTATTTCTTATATTAATTCCAATAACATCGGGCCTATGTTTCTTAATTATCGGCGGAACATTTAAAGAAATATTAGCTATCAAACCTTCGTTCCCATCGAAACTGACTACCTCATATCCGCCTAATCGCATTTTCCGGGCCACAAGTCCTGCTATTAATTGATGAGATCTCGAGGCCATATTATTTTTTAAATTGCTTAACTAGCTTATCTAGGGCACAATGAAGATTTTTTAACAACTTCCTTCTTTGAGGATTCTCTCCCTCGATTATTTCTTCTTCTTCGAATCTATGCATATTTTTTAATCCTTCTATCACTTCCTCCACAGCTTCGAAAAGCCTTGAAGAAAACCCTGGCCTAGCCACACTCAATTCATCAATTGCACATCTGTATCCACATTGAACAATCATTTCTTTTGCTTTTTCGTTTTCGAATATTTTCCGGAGATTTCTAACGTCTTGCGCTCGTTTTATTTCGCCAGTGCCAATCCATTTACAAAAATCTTTTATTGATAATCCAACATCCTCCATCCCTTGCTTTATTTTGGGATTTTCATACTCAACAAAATATGAAAATTTATTAAGAGCATCCGCTTGAGATCCATATTCTGGCAAAAACTGATTTGTCATGTTTTCGTATGCTATCTTCCATTTTCTTATTTCATTTTTACTTAATTTAGTTTGACTTTGTAATTCTTCTTCTGTATATCCTTTTTTTCCCCATAAAATATATAACATCCTAGCTCTTTCATATACTTCCCAATCATTAGCTCCTCTTAAATGCTGAAGTAATCTTATGAAATTTTTTTCTCTATCATTAGTATTTTGAGGCAATATTTCACAGGGTATTTTTT
>Ga0180007_10005015_pt1 | contig 13702 bp, 29 predicted proteins | sample MM_PC_MetaG_FD_121122 | JGI IMG/M metagenome (GOLD analysis project Ga0180007, IMG submission 121122) | Groundwater microbial communities from the Aspo Hard Rock Laboratory (HRL) deep subsurface site, Sweden - MM_PC_MetaG | ecosystem: Environmental > Aquatic > Deep subsurface > Groundwater... | reverse complement strand
GATCTCATCAATCTTTTTGCGGATAGTTATATCGCAATGGCCTATTGGCAATTCTTCTATCGGCTCCAGTCCTTCAATGACCGTTGGCCAACCACCCTGCTGCGACATTGCCTCTTTCCGCTCTCGCCACGTTCGATGAATGGTTGTTGCTACATAGCTTAGCGGAACGAATTTATCTTCCAACACACAGAAACGAGAACACTTTAGACAGGTCATGTCCTCACTATACGTGTACGGCCCGTCTGTAACCATTCGGTAGAGACTATAATGCTGACATTGCTTACATTCGCTCATCTCATCGTGCATAATTGCCTCTAGTCCTTCACTTGAGGAGGTAACTGTGTGGGTTCCGGGAGTCCACTCGCTTCCCGGAGGGCTATAAGGATCTATCTGTGGCCCTTCCAGCGGGCACCACGTCGCCCTATCACTTGAAGGACACATCGGGGCAACAGGAGCATTTGCGCTATCTATAGTCCCCTGCACATCCCCATGGCAACAAACCAGATACATTCCCTCCTGGTGATTATGCTCGCACACTCCGCATTCTTCTGGTAGTTTTTTCATTATTTTTCACCTTTTTTTTTTGTGTGGCCGAGCACCTGGGGATACCCGGCCACGGTTAAAGGAGGAAAGATATGAGCCCTAATACTATTTTATATCTGTTCTATTTGTCAAGTTTTTTCTTATTCGACGATAAGTGTTAATTTTCATATATTTTTATGTTGTTTTCCTGCATAATTGAACATACTTTCTATCTATTCGTCGGTTTATTTCGCGCTCAGCAAAAAGTGTTGATTTTCAGCATAAAAGTGTTGATTTTCAACATAGCTGAAATCCACGGCACGACTACCTCTCCGCGATTTCTGTTGATAAGTGGTGGTGCTCTACACCACTTCCGGGTATTTTCGCATATCTCAATGCTCCTGTTAATTATTTATTTTCGCTTCTATCTTCCTGTTATCATTGCGCTTTTCATTTTTATTTGGTTTTCTGGAATACTGGCACGGATAATGCAACATAAAAGACAAACGCACAATTCTTTGACAACCTGGGATGGCAGCTGAGAGACAGCCGGAGATATCCCTAAATGATTTTATTTGATCTATTTAGCTCTGGATATAGGGTCCAGGGTCTAATAGACTAAATAAACAGGAGGTAAGAGCATGAACGAAATGTCAAGATTTATCAATCATAAGGGGAAATTTTCAACAGCGATTTTGTCGTGTCCAAATGGTAGATTTACATTAGTGGGGAGTGTTCCCGCTGAACTTACCAAACCTACGCCCAATTCACTAACACCCGGCGCCAGGGATTCGATGGTTTGGGATACTGAACAGGAAGTTATTGATGCACTGTTAACAATAGGAATTGACAGATTTCAGTTAAGTAATTGTAAATGGTATCAAGTTTAACCACTAACCATAGAAGGGAGTAAGATCATGGCACAACTTACAAGGGAACAATTTCAAGCACAATTTCAGACACGTTTGGAGTATAACGATTACCTTGCAAACATACTGCAGCTTGACAATGTATTTCAGAACACGCCGGTTTACAGGGCACTTGAAAAGCTGGTAATCATAAAAGATGATGGCGGGTACTACATAAGATGATGTTATTTGCTTAGTCTGCTTTACTCCCAGGTAGAGCAGGTCAATCAAATAAAAGGGAGGTAATATCATGATAAAAAGAAACAATAGAAATATTGGCAAAACTGTGAAAATAGTAGGTCATAAGTATTTTGATGGAAGAACAGGAAAGGTTGTTGGTTTCAGGGGAGATTTTGAAAAAAGCAATCCTTGGGTCCAGGTTTTCGTACATAGTGTTGGTTCAGTATGGCCTTTCCCTGGGTCATCATTAGGAAAAATAAAATAATATTTTTATTCAAGGAGGTAATTATGGCAAGACCGAGAACAGGAAGAACAACGCAGAATCTTTCTATCAGTCTCGATAAAGAGCTGATAGAAAAACTCATCAAAATGGCAATTAAAGAAAACCGGAAGAAATCCAACATGGCCGCAACTTTAATCAGAGAGGCCATAGAAAAGAGGGAGAAATGAAATTTACTTATCAAATTGAAATTCCCGATACAGATATCAAATCATTGGAAAAGTCCACTAATTCGATATCTGATGGAAACGTTGGGTGGGGTGAGGTGGTGGAGGATATCTTGACAGAGGCTGTCAGGAAGATCTCAGAAAATGGGAAATTGATATTTGTGGGTGTTGATAATTAACTAACCATAGAAGGGAGATAAGACAATGGAAAATATCGTAGATAGAAAGCAACAGGGAATAGAGAAAAACATTTTTTGGGGTGACTATCCGATGATCGGAGTCACAAAAGACGGGAAAATTAGGCGTTCTTCGCGGCCAATGATTCGCTATTATTCATCCTGGGAAGATTATCGAGAGAAAATGATTCTCACTGGGAAAGAAGCTGAAATACAAGGCGACATTGGATCAATATTGGCGAGCAGAGAATATCGTTAACTCTTCTCCCTGCTCTTGATGAGGATCGAGGGCAGGCTTGAGCAGTTAAAAAAAGGAGGAGGTAGGGGAGATGAAGATACAAGTATGGAATAAGTTCCACGATAGAGACGCGGTAATATCGGTTAAAGATTGTTACGACGTTACCTCGCTAGACCCGTTATCGGCTTTGGATTATGAAGTATATCAGGGCGGGGATGATGCGCCTTACGCACGTCGGAAGCTGGCAGAGATCAAGCGCAAGGTCTGCGGGGCCAATGATTGTCAATGCGCTACGCTGTATATGGGAGTGGTAATTTAAAGCCTTTGTTCTCTCCTCTGCGGAGGGGAGACTTGAGCTTTTAAATTTAAAAGGAGGGGGAGATCATGAAATACACAGTTAAAACAAGAAATTGGAACGGTAACAGATTTGTTGAAATGGTCTTGAACGCGATAGCAAGAATGATCGGCGTGGATTACTGGCCGGCAACAGATCACGACACAAAATATTACAAGGAAACATCAAGCGCATTTAGGGCATGGGCTGCATGGGGCTTGTTTATGGCTTTAAGGCCATTTTCAGGGGGCTGGACATACATCGTTAGACCTGGGGCCGATGTTGACATGACCTATAAGGCTATCTATTAACACGAGGGGCGATTTTTGCCCCTTCCCGGCTCCATTCTGTGGGGCCCGGAAGCGGTAAAAAATAAAAGGAGGTAAAGGAAAATGAAAGAATGGAAATATATCGGTAAATTAAAATCAGGCGAAAGCATATTCAAAACGGAAGATGGCGAATTGGCCGTCGAAAAGGACTTCCGGCATTTAGTCAAACCTACTCCTGAAGAGCGGGGGGAAATTTACAGGACATTTGAGGAGGTGACACAATGAAGCAATTATGCACAGACAAGCAAATCATCGAGGCCCAGAGGGACACGATAAAGAAGCTGCAAACTTTCGTCGCCGACTGGCCAAGTCGGGATGAGGTAGCGGAACTCAAGGCCATGGTAGACGAACTGCCCGATCCGGCGTATGTCAAAGAGCTGGAGGCGAAAATTAAGCTACTGGAGGAAAACCGAAACATCAAGTGATCTTAGGGGGCCTTCGGGCTCCCTTTTTTTATCTCCATATCTTCCCGGATTATTACTGTTATCATCTCATCCCTATAAAAAAACAATAGCCCAGTAATCCCGCTAATATTATGCAAAGCACGACGAACAGTATGTTTTCTATTATCTTTTTCATCTTATCCTCCCTTTTTTTACCGAAACGGATGATATTCCTTTACCCTATAATTCCCGTCCGGCAGTAGTTCAACATCATAGACCTTTGCCGGTAGTTTTGCTTTCTCCATGGCCTGGGCTTCTAGCTCGATAGCTTTCATTACTTTTTCTGTGGATTTGGCTTCTTTTTTGACGGTCCTGGCATCCCCTGACATTGCCCACCAACCCACCAAAGCAAGGACAAATGCTATCCCCAAAGCCACAAAGGCGGCGACAAGCAAATGTCTCCTGCTCGGAACATAAAAAGCACACTTCCCATCTGTGTTGATCTCTCTACAATACTTTGCACCTGTCACCGGATCGGATATTGGCGCACCCTTCGCGGTGCAAATTCCCTCATCGTCTCCAAAAAACGGTCTGTTATTACACCTTCTACATGTTTTCATCTTCTATCCCCCTAATCACATACCACCAGTACATCTCAATTAAACTGGTAAGCAGGTAAAGCGATAGGCCGATTATTTTAAGCCATCGCCAGTTATCTCGTTTTAGCCACACCTCTTATCCCCTTATGGTTTCATATCTTAAATTGGGTTAGCACCCCTATTGCCTTGCCAGCAAATCTTCAAGAAAATCGCCCTTCTTTGGTAAACATACTTCCACCGGTATCCTATTTTTTATCGCCAGCCTATTCGCAAGTATGTATGCCGCCCTTTGACCGGTGAAATTACTGTCATAGTCTGCAAAGATCATCACGTACTTTATTTCTTTTGGTGGTTCAAATCCTTCCATGAGTGCGCTTGACACTACGCACCAACAAGGGATCTTCGTTAATTCAGTTACTGCTAATGCAGTCTCGATCCCCTCTGCTATCCCGATCATGCCGTCTCTGGGTTCAAACAGTCTTATCGCTCCCCCCACCATACTTTTTAGTGCAGGTAATATTTTCTTCGGGTTTTGTATATCGGCCTTATATCCGTCCAGGGTGAGAAATGTCCTGTGCATTGTAATCGCGGTTCCATCTGTCAGAGTATAGGTTGCAAGCATGGTGGGTATATGCTTATGTGTTTCCGGTTCGTAACATGTCGGGTGGTATCTCAGTTTGTCTGAAATAATGCTTAAACCTCTCACCTTTAGATATTTACCAGCCGGATCGCTCCCGTTAATCGGCTTTGATTCTGTATAGATTTTCCTGAGAAGTTCTTTTGAAATCTTTGGTTCTGTTTGTTGCTTTGATGCGTCGCACATTCCCACGATCTTCCTCACTTCCTTGACAGCTTCCTTGAAATCTATCTTTAAGACCTTCATAACTAGGGCCATGCCATCCCCGGCGCCACACTGGTTACATATCCATGTGCCATGCCCTTCTTTGTTATCAAACCTGAATCGATCTTTACCTCCACACACAGGGCAAGGACAATGCTTTCCCGAGTTGCCTATGTCAATCCCAAGTGAACTACATATTCCCGGCCACCTGTTGACTGTCTCCATCCTTATGTCTCGCATATTCTTTCCCCTTTATGTATTTTATTTGTTGATATTTCATGTAATTCAGAAATTTCTGATCTGGTTCAATTGGTGAAACTTTGTTATAAGAATGCCCGGGCCACACGCCGTATCTGCCCCGGAAGGATCCTAATATTCTTTTGGGATTGGAGTTTTTTTGCCTCGGAACCCACGCTTTTAACATACCCAAGAACTCCCGCTTTTCTATGACCGACCCTTTTTCTGGCTTGATTTCTTCCAGCTCAGCATCGATCGTGGCTATGTTTTGACCGAAGGTTTTGACTTTGGTTCCGCAATCGGGACAGGTGTTCGATCCTTCAAAAGTCAATCCACATGCTCTGCACCTTACGAGCTTCCTTACGGTTTCACGTTGTGGTTTTGACCATGCTCTTTTAGTTCCGTCTAATGTCCATTCAACATCCCACTCTAATAGACCGTGTTCCTGTATGACATTTCCGTGATCTAATACAATGCAGTTTTCTTTTCCTTCTTCAACCCTCAATCCCCGACCCACACATTGCCGATACAGTCCCATGCTTTTTGTTGGCCTTGCCATCACCACACAACTCACGCTTGGCACGTCAAGTCCTTCTTGGTATAGAGCCACGTTTGTCAAAACGGTTATATCCCCGCGCTCCATTGCCTTGAAAGTCGCTTCCCTTTCATCGTCTGAGCTTCGTGCGTCAAGGTGATCGGCTTTGACTCCCGCTTGGTTAAATGCCTCACATACCGCTATGCTATGTTTTACATTCACACAAAAAACCAAAGTCTTTCTGTTTTCTGCTACCCGTAACCAGTTATCAACAATGTCTCCGATCAGCTTTTTTGTGTTGGTTTTTTTGTCTAGGGATTTGATTTGATAATCCCCCATCTGTATCTTAACACCATCTAAATCTATTACATCCGGAACAAAGTATCTCACAGGGGACAGATATTCCAATTCCGTCAATTCCTTGATGCCGACAATGTCAATAAGTGAATTGTAAATCTCTCCCATCCCTCTCCCATCTGCCCTTGCCGGGGTTGCCGTACATCCAATTACTATTTTGTCATAATATATTTCGATTATAGACCGATATGACTTGGATATACTCCTGTGTGCTTCATCGATCATAACCACATCGGCATTAATAAAAAACCTGTTATACACCCGTATATCTAAATCCAATCTTCTCCGATAACTCTGGATAGTGCATAGCTGAACTTGTTTGTCTGTATCTGATTCAATTCCTGCCATAATAACCCCTGCGTCTACATCAAAAAATTCCTTCAAAACCTTCTGCATTTGGAAAACGAGGTTTCTTCTATGAACTACCCACAACACCTTTTTACCGTTCCCTACTAGTAATTGAATTATCTGGCCAAAGATTATGCTTTTACCTCCACCACAGGGCAAACACATAATCGGTTTTTTAAAACCTTTTTTTATGCAGTCCCTTAATTTATCAACGGCCTTTGCCTGATATTGTCTTAATTCCATGACCTCCCCTTTTTGATACTTAGGCATAAGTATATATACTTACTTCTTGGACAGATACAGATTACAGATACAGAGAAAGAAACGTTCCATTTTCGTTACATGGCCGTTACTGTAACGTTTCATCATCCTTCACGCGGTGCTTTCTAACTCGCTCTGTGCTACTGTCTGATTGGTATTGCCGAGTTTTCCACTTGGGTACAAATATTGTTTTTTCACCATCGGAACGTTTCTGAAACGTTACAAGGCCGTTACTTAATAGTTTCTTCAGCGTTACATCAACGTTACGTCGCAGTTTCCACGCCGTTTCAGTAACGGTCAAATTTGTGTTGCCACCATTGCCAGATTTACAAGCTAAACACAAAATTTCTACCCACAACCGAAACTCGTCGTTGTCCAAAATACCAATCTTCGGATCGTCTATCATTTCATGGTACATTCTAAACCAAGGCATTCCCATAATAGCACCTCACGGCATGACGATGAACGCCTGGAATGTTTCAATATCTTCCCATTGCCCATCGTTCTTAAATTGAACCTGTTTTGCGGGATCATCGCAAATAAATGTGTATCCGTGATCTCCCATCCATTCTCTAATTATATGCTCTGCCTCTGGTATAGTTATTCTTATTTCCACGGTATCACCTCAAACGCAAAAGAGACGTACCCCGGCGAGGTTGTGTAGTGGTGGCTACACACTGGATTGCTCCAGACCGGGAATACGTCTCTAGTTTTTAAGGTTAATTGATTTTCCACCACAGTATTTACCTCTCACCCCCACCATGGCACACTTTTTAAAGGTTTGCAAGTTTAATTTTCCGCATCGACCTTTCTCCTAAACGCCGCCAGCACGGGGTCAGTCTCCTTTAATATTTTTCTGTCAACAATTGATTCTTCACAAGCAGAACATTCATAAATAACATAGTCTTTAATTTTGAGAGTCTCCCCTTTATAATCAAAGACCTCTTCGACGCTTTTCTTGGTTAACTTCCCACGGCCACAAATGGGACATATTTTATTCCTCTTTATCCTGCGCTTCCACGCCCGGAACGTCTTTCCTTCCATCGTTACCCAGAATTTGATTATATGCAGGGCCTTCCCACTTTTTAATGAAAAGCCCAGCCGGAATATACTACCTATCTTGATGCTATGGGTTTTCATTCCACCGCCTCAAACAGCAATAAACATCGCGGGCAATACACGGTTAAAACCTTCTCCCCGGCGTCCAATTCGTAGTCTATGGAGACAATCTTTGTTTTCCGTGTCCGCATGTAGTAACCCGTTTCGTAATATTCCACGCGCCGGACTTTCTCAGTGTTACATATCGGGCAGTAATCGGCCTTGTATTTGTCAAGCTCCTCTTGGAACCATTCGGCAAGTGGTTTTTCGGTCATTTCATCTCTCCTCGAAGTTCGTGCATGTTGCCCTGTCGTTCTCATCATAGATTAATTCTGTCGGGTATTCGATGTCCTCAACCTCATACATCATTGACCCACCAATTATCTGGCAATATCTTTCATTCTCATAATCATCATGGATACACCTGTAACAGAATTTCTCCATAAAAATCTCGCCTTCGGTGCCGTTTGCTGGTCTGAAAAGTTTCATTATCCCTCTCCCTTACCCAACAAATCATCTATATTTATTCCAAGACAATACGCTATTCTTTGAACAAGAAAAACAGAAGGATTTTTCCCTTTATTCTCTATTTCCCACAAATATCCTTTAGATGTGTCTGCCTTGTCAGCTAACTCCTGTAGGGTCATTCTCATTTTCTTTCTACGCCACCGGATACCTTGACCCAAAGTCCATGAAGCCATCTTTTGTGGAAATAGGTCTGCTCTATATTTTTTCATTACTGCTTTTAGCCATTCCTGGTCACCAGAATTGTCTTTCATTTTCCCTCTCCCTTCAAAAAGGAATTTCTGTGGGGTCAAAAGGTCTGCCCCAGTTCTTGCGGATGTAGCCTATTAAATTTTTCTGAATTTCATCTTCGAGAACCACATGACAATAAAATTGGAAGTGTATTCTACCTTCGTTATGTATTCGAGAATGGTGCGTATAACACAAGGGAATGGTCAAATAATCAGATCCTCCCGCTCCCTTTGTCGTTGTGTGGTGTGGAACCACATCACCGGTACAGGTGTGGTCTCTGCAAGCACAGGGGAGCCCCTTGATATATTTGAGATATGCCTCGTCTTTTTCTCTCTTAGGCTTGGGTATCATAAATCTTCAACCTCTATGACTGTCCGCGGATTCTCACTATAAATCTTTGATGCTTCTATCTCTGAAATCTGAGAATCATCTTCCCATGCCATACCGTTAAGGCAGTCACAAGCGAATTTAATGAGATTATCAATGTCAGGTTTTTTGCTGTGGTAGCAGAGCATTTCGCGCTTTTTCTTAGATGTGCTTTTGGGGATTGGCATGAAGAATCTCATGTTTACGGCTATTGGTCCCGATGCTTGTTTTGTTAGTTGTTCCCGTGCTTCCCACAACCAACGGCCTTCTTCTGTCTCCTGATCATTATACGTCTTGACAAAATTACCTGCTCTTGCAAATCTTGGTCTAGCCTTGGCAATCGGCTTGCCCTTAACTGTTATTTGCATCACCCTCTCCTTTCATTCCAAGCATCTATCGCATTTTTCTCACTTATATAGACATCAATTCGCGCATCGCAATTCAGACAAGATATCGTATAACCATCATATTCATGTACGTGTTCAATATCAGCCATATCTTCTCCGCAAAACGGACACACTTTCAACTTTTCTTCCATCACCCCTTCCTTTCTGACAAATATTCAGACACTGCCTCTTCTGCGGTATCCCCCTGATAGACATCGTCATTGACCTTGAAATACCAGATTTCTCGCTTTGGGCCGGAACGATTATGTGGGTTTGGCTTAACGTCTATATGTTCCTCAAATAACCTTGGCATTACTTTCCTTTTAATCGTTTACCTGCCAGCGTGACCAGGGTATCTCGTGCAGGTGCAAGCCGATCAGCGGAACCAATTTAACAGCGACTTCGTAACTCGGATGCCGCTTGCCATAAGTCCACATTGTTAAACGTGCCGGTTTATAATTTGCCGCAAGTAACTTTTTGCGGTGAGTCCTTATTGCGTTTTGAAATTTTAGTTGATTTTTCATAATCAACATGGTACATTATTGACGAACCTGTGTCAAGTAATATTTTCCATGCTTGTAAGTTGCTAATATTACTTGCGGATAAATTATTTTCACGGAATTGCAAAAAAAACTTGACATAGTTTTTAACCTGTGCCTATAATGCAATCGAAAATAGTTCTTTGGGGGATGCTTAGCAGCAGGTCAGATGTTTAGCCGACAACAAGGGCAATCAGTGTACTCAAAGTTGTCTCCCCCCACAAAATAGTTCTTTGGGGGAGTGGCGGAATTAGACGCTATACGGAGTGACAGAGCCAAAGGTAAAAGTTTCTGCTCGGTATGTGTTGTATATAAATCGTAAGCACATTGACTTTACCTTGTGCAGGTAACCAATCCTGCCTCCCCCATTAAAGAAAGGAAGAGAGATGAGCGATACAAGAACGGTTTATGCGGATGAACAGTCTGCGATGAGTAAGTTGGAGAAGAACAGGGTGATCAAGGAAATCAACGGGAAAATGATTATCTTACTTCCTCCATTGGGCATCAAGTTATGGGGTGCTGTAGATTATTTAAAAAGGTGTGGATATAATTGGGCGTGGGGAAGTAAGTCTTCAAGATAGAACACACTTCTGCCCCGTACGTCAGTACCCCTCCAAGACCTCCGACGCCTTAAGGTTACCGGTTGGCAGTGAGGGGAGTAACGGCGGGATGGTTGATAAAATAGAAAGGAGGAAGGAAAGTGGAAGAAGAGGGTCGCACAAAACCAACTGTAGAATTACCGAAGTATAGGAGCCACAAGATTGTGAGGGCAGCCAAGATTACAGAAATTGGAAGATCGCGTACCTTATTTTTCGGTGAAATTGGTGGCAGTGAATTTTTAACAGACGAATGGATGAAAAGGTTTAAACCGGAAGTCGGTGGGTATTATGTTGTGTACGAAGACGGCTACACATCATACTCGCCAGCCAAAGCATTTGAAGAAGGGTACACAAGGATTTAGCTAGGATAAAATAGAAAGGAGGTAAAGGAAATGAAGTTTGTTGTAGCGTGTAGAAAGTTTTTCGGGTTGAAGGAAGGACAAAAACTCCAAGATTTTGTTTCAGAAGTCAAGAAGTTGATTGAAGATTGACACCGCCAACCTGTCCTCAACATCTGCGAGGATGCTACGGGCAGGGGTCGCGGGGAAAAAAAAAGGAGAAATTATGCACAACATTACGATTAAGGGAGTTTTAAATGGTTGGATTGTGAACGTGGGATGTCAGACTGTGGTGTTTGATGATCTGGAAATAATGATGAAGGAAATACAGACATATATCAAATATCCCGAGACATCCGAAAAGAAGTACATGGAGAATCGGAAAAATCATTCTCCTGGTCTTCTAGAAGCGGTACAGGGCGCTGGTGGAGAACAGGCAGCCAAAAGTCGGAAGAACGCGTTAGGATAATAGTTAATCGGGGGTGGCAAGTCCAAACGTGTACGGGCAGAAGGAATTAGCGGACCCTTCGCTTGCCACCTCCATCATTAAGGAGGGAGATATGGACAAAACAATCAACAGACTTCACAATGACCTCGACAGCACCGCAGAAGGGCTAAAGAAGACCGTTACGGCCCTCCAGACGGGGTATGACATCATGATGTGCCAACTAAAGCACAAACCCATCCCAAAGGCGTTACAAGGCAAATGGGATAGAATCGTGGAGGAAGACAATGCCAAACCATAGAGTACCGCTAACAAGTGATGAAAAGGGCCAGGAAAAGTATGGCTTTAATATGTATGACGGTGACGAAGAACCCCAAATCGTAGATTGCAAAATCTGCGAGTACCCCTACCATCCTGAAGCGGATGACAGGGGAATCTGCCAAGATTGTGAAGAAGCGGAGGGAAGGGGGACGGTGTTAAGATGAAACACTGGCAACTCCGACAAATAGTTCAGGATACCCCGGATTCACCATGGCGGGAGGTGTTATCGCCAACTGACTTTATCACGGCGAAGATGGTTTTTGTGATAATCCTGGTAGCCCTCATCTGGTTTGGGGTGGGGATACTGGAACACGTTAAAATATTAATTATGGGAGGGTGAGATGGAAATAATAAAATATGATGTAACAGATGCAGCAATAGAGGAATTGGGGAAAAGGTATCTCGGATTGACAATTACTAGCCTTGACAATAAGGAAGAGTTCGAGGCTGTCCATGAAGCCAGAATGGTAGTCAAGGGTAAACGTGTCGAGGTTGAAAAGGCACGTAAAGAATACAAAGCAGAAGCCCTTGAGTATGGTCGCAAGGTAGATACCGAAGCGAAGAGAGTCTTTGCGCTATTGGAACCAATCGAAACACATCTTCAAACTGAAGAGGATAAGGTAATCAATGAGAAAAAGCGCATCGAGGCAGAGGAAAAGGAAAAGTTCATGGACATGGTCAATGGCCGGGTAGAATCGCTTCTGAAATACAAGGTTATGTTTCCTTTTGATGAAATAGCCGGGATGACCGATGAGGAGTTTGACGCAAAGCTGGCAATGGCAAAAGAAGCTTACGAAGCCGAAGAGGCACGCAAAGCCGAAGAAGAGGCAGAACGTATCGCCAGGCAGGCGGAACTTGACCGTCAGGCCGAGCTACAGGCTGAGAGGGATGGAGAGCAAGCCGCTGAACGAATGGCGCTTGAGGCCGAACGTCGTAAGCTTGATGACGATAAGCGAAAAGTGCAGGAAGCAAAAGACCGGGCCGAGTTTGAGGCAAAGGCAAAAGAAGATGCTCGTATTCAGGCTGAGAAAGAAGCCAAGGAAAGGATAGAGCGTGAGAGACGAGAGGCAGAACGTGAAGCAGAAGAAAAGGCCGCACTCGAACAACTTAATGCCGATATAGCAGCGAGAAAGGCCGCTCTTTTGCCCGACAAGGAGAAGCTGTTTGCATGGGCTGAAGCTGTAGAGAAGGCTGTTCCCATGGTATTGGATCTTAACAGCAAAGAAGCGAAGGGTATCTTTATTGATGCCGTAGAAGTAATTGAGGACATTGTGGAGCAAGTCAAAAAGAAAGCGAGGGATATGTGAGCTGGAGATAACTGTAGATGTTTTGTTGGTATGTAAAGTTTGTGGCAATGATTTATTTGGCAAGCAAGACAAGTACGGGAATCTTGAAATTGACCCGTGCGAAACGTGCATAGAGGATTCATATCAAGAAGGGAGGAATGAAGAATGACCGAAGAAAAAGCACCATACGATGTTAAGGTAATCGACAACAGGGGGGCAGATGTTCCGGCGCCGATCGAACAGGGTAATTCCTTTTTGACCATTTTCCAAGTTGCCGCTCAGAAAAACTACGATCCGGCGTTCATTAAAGAACTGATGGATCTTCAGGAACGGCAAGAGGCCAAGGACGCAAAGAGGGCTTACGTGCGAGCTATGGCAGAATTCAAAAGGAATCCACCAGAAATTCTTAAAACCAAACATGTTTCGTATACAAATAGTAAGGGCCAAAAGGTAGAATGGGATCATGCAGTTCTCGGAGAAATTACAGAAGCGATTATCAAAGAGATATCTGAGCATGGGTTTTATCACAGGTGGGATACAGTCCAGCCTGACAAATCAACAGTTGTAACCACTTGTATAATCACCCATGAACTCGGTCATAGTGAAAGTACATCAATGTCCGGGCCCCCCGATACAAGCGGCGGAAAGGACGAGTTAAAAGCGGTATCATCCACAAACACTCTACTCCAAAGGCTGACGTTACTAGCATTGACTGGTCTTGCAGCGAAAGGTATGGATAATGAAGGTAATGGAAACGGTGCGGGGAGCGAGCCTGTCTATCTTTCAGATAAACAACTCTCAAGCATCATTGACATGATAAACGATAGGGGTGCAAACGAAGAGAAGTTTTTGGTATACATGGGGGTGGAAACG
>Ga0180007_10005014_pt1 | contig 13706 bp, 19 predicted proteins | sample MM_PC_MetaG_FD_121122 | JGI IMG/M metagenome (GOLD analysis project Ga0180007, IMG submission 121122) | Groundwater microbial communities from the Aspo Hard Rock Laboratory (HRL) deep subsurface site, Sweden - MM_PC_MetaG | ecosystem: Environmental > Aquatic > Deep subsurface > Groundwater... | reverse complement strand
GATAATAAGCTAGGCTGCTGGTGTATAATAGCTCTCTTGATATTGTTAGCTGGCATCGCAGCTATGGTATACGCAGTCATATTTTGAAGGAGTTGCCCATGAAGCGGATATTGAAGGAGTTAAGGAAGCTGGAACTCAGGCTGAAAAACGCCTGGCAGTGGATCCTCGTTTTCCTTGGCCTACGGATATGGGCGAAGGATCAATGGAACCGGCCGAAGTTCAGCCTTTGCGCCTTCCACGGAATCTATATGAAGAGGACGAAGAAGACCAAAGATGGAGCCGATTATTACTGCCGGAAATGTCGCAAGACGTTTCACCTGGAATCCGGCGGAAATAAACTTGTAGCGGCGTAGGAGGAATTTATGGCTAAGATTAACCCAGAAAAAGTTAAAGAAGCACATTTCAAAGTCCAGTTGGGACATACGGTTTTAGCCCTGAATCAGATTAACGAATTAGACCCAACAGTCCTGCCTTTGCTTATTGGCCATCGTGTGCCTTGCAATCAGGCACTAGCCGACCATCCGACTGTTCAGGTGGGGAAGAATGGCAAAGGCTATGAGGTTGGTTTATTAGGAATATTAAACGGCTTTTTTGGAATCAAAGAAGATGGTTATGGCTACATCGCCGCCCGATATTCGGATACTAGATTGGGACGGATAGAACGATTTGAGATACTTGAATAATCATTAGGGAGATAATTATGCCTATTCCTAAACCACGTAACGATGAGACTGAGGAAGAGTGGATTGAAAGATGCATGGGCAACAACACCATGCAAGAGGAATATCCGGAGAATGATCAACGCCTTGCTGTATGCTATACGCAGTGGCGCGAAAGGGAGGGCAAATCCATGGACAATTTAGAGCGCAAGTCAATCCAGATTGAACTCAAGGAAGATCAGGAAGGTTCTTTTAGAGCCCGGATCGCCACTCTGAACGTAGTAGACAAAGACGGCGATATGACCTTGCCTGGTGCTTTCAAGAAGGGTAGAGAGGTATTGATATCTGCCTATATGCATGGGAGTTGGATGGGCAACTTGCCAGTCGGTAAGGCCACGATACATGAAGAGGGCGACGAGGTTATAGCCGATGGTGAATTCAACCTCAAAACCGATACAGGCAGGGAACACTACGAGGCAGTCAAGTTCTCCGGGAAGCTCCAAGAGTGGAGTTATGGCTTTAAGGTAGATGAGGCCGGGGAAAAAGATATAGAAGGACAAAAGGTTAGACTGCTTAAAAAGGTTACACCTTATGAGATATCGCCGGTACTGCTAGGCGCTGGCATTGGAACGGCCACACTAGCAATAAAGAATGAGAAGGCTACTTACCACGATCAGGCCGAGACGGTGCTTGCTGCCGTTACGGAGCTGGTTGATCGAACCAAGTCGCTTGCTGACTTGAGACAGAAAGAAGGTAGAGTCTTATCAGAAGCAAACCGAGATAGAATGAAAAAACTGCTCGGAATGCTGACAGATGTAGCAGCCAATTTGAAAGAGCTATTGGATGCTACGGAGCCAGTAGACGATGAGAAGCTGGCTGAAGCGGTGTATTTATACACCAAGATTAAACAAGAATTAACGGAGGTAATCTAACGATGGAAATTCAGACGGCAAGTCTAAAAGAACTCACTGAGGCATTAGCTGAGAAGGGAAAACTGATAACCCAGGTTGGTGAAGAGGCCGGCGACAAGATGGACTTCACCAAAGTCAAGTGCCTTGGTGAAGGCGATAACACGGCCAAGGTAGAAAAGTTTAAGGAAATTGACAAAGAAGTCACCGAGATGAGGGCAAGACGGGTAGAATTGCTTGATATTGAGAGGGCATTGAAAGCTGGTAAGGAACTCAATGAGGAGATGAATAAACCGGCCGGAGCAATGAAATTCCCGGGCAAGGGTGACACTAAGGTTGAGGCTAAGAGTCTCGGTGAACTGTTCATTGAGTCCAAAGCCTATGAGACTAAGGGGCGGGAAGCCCATCTCGACATAGAGTTGAAGACAACCATGACGGCTGCGGCCGGGTGGGATCCTGAGGCAGTAAGGATTCCTAGGGTTGAGCTGTACGCTCTGGCGCCAATCTCGGTAATAGACCATGTTCCAATGCTGACGACTCAGAGGGACACCATTAAGTACATGAAGGAAACGACCTTCACCAACAGTGCGGCTGAAGCGGCTGAAAATGCCGACTTGGGGGAAAGTGCTATCGCGCTGACCGAGACTTCAGACGAGGTTGAGCGGCTAGGCTGTTTCCTGCCCGTCACTGATGAGCAGCTTGAGGACGTGGCCGGACTGGCTCAATACCTCAATACCCGATTGACCTATATGCTGAAAGCGAGACTAGATAGCCAGATCCTAACAGGCAATGGTTCCACTCCCAACCTGCTAGGAACTCTGAACCTAGCATCTCTCTTGACTCAGCCGAAGGGCAATGATCCTACTCCGGATGCTTTCTATAAGGCCATGACACAGATAAGGGCGACTGGCTTTGCGGAGCCGAGTGTTGTCTTTATTCACCCCAACGACTGGCAGTCCATTCGTCTCTTGACAACTGCTGATGGTATCTATCTGTTTGGCAGTCCTATGGATGCCGGGCCCGACCGGATATGGGGCGTTCCTGTAGTCCAGACAACCTTTGAAACCGAGAACACCGGCGTAGTCGGTGACTACCGTGGATATTCAGCCTTATTCTTGAGGAAGGGTATCACCATCAAAGTCACCGATTCCCACGCCAGCCTGTTTATCAGGAGCGTCCAGTGCATCAAGGCGGAGATACGAGTGTCAATGGTTCACTTCCGCGACACTGCGTTCTGCTCTGTGACAAGCATATAGTCCTTCTGGTGAGGGACGATTAGTCGAACTAACTGCGGGGTGCGGCGCAAACCCGCCCCCCGACTTTTTTAAGTGAGGTAAAAATCAATGAAAGGTTCTGTAATAGAAAATCCCGAGGCCGTAGGATTACGGCGTTCATGGCGGAATGCAGGTGCGCCAACAAGCGGAGCTTCTGGCACACTGTATAACCGCGCTGATCCTGGGGATATCCTCATCGATACCACGAACAAGAAAATCTATGTCAACACGAATACCAAGGCATCCCCGACGTGGAGCCAGATACTTACCGCCGGCGTGGCGTTTACTGGTGATTTGGCCATAACAGGTGATGTGGGCATAACGGGCGACATCGACGTTGGAAGTGAGGACGTTTCCGTAGATCAAGGGCGTTTCGTCTATCTTGATGGCCAGGACGGCGCGGAATACATAACGTCCGATACCGCCGGCGACCTGATGATAAACGCCACAACAAACATCAATCTGGCCATAGGCGGAACGGATGAAGTCAGGCTTACTGCTACGGTTTTGTCACCTGCTACCAGCGATGGCGTGGCTCTTGGTTCAGCTACCCTCATGTGGGGTGATTTATTCTTGGCTTCAGGAGCGGTAATCAACTTCAATAACGGGGACGTAACCATAACGCATAGCGCTAACGTGCTGGCGTTTGCCGGGGGAACGAGCTACACTTTTGATGTCGCAATCTTGCCAAGCGCTACTGATGGAGCTGCGCTTGGGTCAGCAACTGTTATGTGGAGCGATTTGTTCCTAGCTAGCGGTGGAGTGATAAACTTCAACAATGGCAATATGACAATTACTCACTCAGCTGGCGACCTTGCTGTGGCAGGAGGAACCCTAACAACTGCTGGCATAATTGTCGGGACAGTCGCCACAGGCATAGACTTCACTGGAACATACACTGGAAACTGCATTGACTTCACGGACATCACCATTGACCATACTGGCTCTAATGGGCCATGTATGATAAGGGCAGGAACTTATGCAAGCCCAGTCGCAAATGCTGATGAAGACCAGTCTGGCATGATAAGGCTTTACGGGGAAACTTCTGCCGATGGTTCGAGTTATGACAGAGGTGTTTTTGTTTGCCTCAAGACAACTGGTATAAAGGGGATATTCCCGATTGCCGGTCTTGCCGAGGTCCTTGCTCAAACTGGTAATGGCCCGACTAAAGTTCAGGCTGCACAATTCATCTGCCACCTGAATAGTGCTACTGCTAAACTCGCTGCACTAGGGGGTGATTCCACAGCCGGTATGTACGGCGGATGGTTCAAGATTACAGCCAATGAGGGTGCGACTACAGCATCAGGTTCCAGGGCTGCTCCTATCTGGATTGACAACCAGTTATACGGCAGTAACATTAACGCTGGAATGGAAGAGTACGGTATCTTCGCTACTACCGGTGGCTCTAAACCTAAAGCCTTTATCGGGTTTGAGACAACTTCAAGTGGTTGGACAAATCTACTTTATTTTGATGAGACAGCCTATGACCAAGACCCGATTTTCTCCACTGGCACTTGTAAAGTAGATGCATCCAAAGACAGCACAGGAACCATCAAAATAGACCTTAACGGCACTACTTACTACATCGGTTACTGGGCTGCTGCTGACTTGACTTCATAGGAGGTACTGAATGGGAATAGAACTTAGTGAAAAAGCAGTAGAAGCTCAAATCCTAAAAACTGGAGATGATACTATATCAGTATCCGCAGGACAATATCTGCAAATCAGGCATGGTACTTCATCATCTCCAACTATTGTCTTAGAAGAGCTATGCCCAGTCGGTAAGAAGTGGCAAGTTCTTCTCTATGTCAGCATAGAGGAAACCGTTGCTTAAACTTCAAGGCTTCGGGGCTGTGCCTTAAACAGCCCCATTGTGAGGTGAACATGGAAAAAGTAATACTTGACATTCATAAGGGGAAGGGTGATATAATCAAGGGTAAGGATAGCTTCATTGGTAAGCTACTTTCCGGAGCCAAGCATGTTAGAATACACAGGCCCGGAGTGACAGGAGAAGTAGCGATAAACAAAGAAGCTGCCAAGCCCAAGGTTAGTAAGCCCAGGGCGAAGAAGCCCAAATAGCAGAAGGAGGTCAGAAGGAGAATCATGGCAAAAGACAAGAAGAAACCGGCGCAGAAATCTCCAGGGAAAGGTATGACACTGACTAACGGCGAAATCTTCGCAGTCAGGGAACCGCTTTCCAAACTCATGCAGGAGAAGCTTCATGTCAGAGTAGCCTATAATTTGGCTAAACTGACCAGTGTGCTTCAAGGACAACTGAAGATCATTGAAGAGGTGAGGAACGGGATTATCAAGAAATACGGCAAGCCTAATCCTGAGAATCCTCAGCAGATATCCGTCCCGACCATCATAGAGAAGCTGGACAAAGGTGGCAAGGTCGTGAAGGAAGATGGTAAGCCCGTTATGGAAGCAAACCCTAACTTTGGCAAATTCCTTGATGAGATAAATGAGCTGATGGCCAAGGAAGAGATAATCGACTTTGGCAAGATTGAGGTTCCTGTCAAATTACCTGAGAAGGTGGCCTGTAGCTGCGAGAAGTGCAAGACCAACATGGACCGACCTCTTGAGATTGAGCCAAGCACACTACTATTACTGGAGAAATTCGTAACACTGGATTAACCTGCCATGGCGGGACTTTGAGCTGGTGGATCCGGGTTACTCCTTCCCCGGACCTGTCAGCTCCTAAATTAGAAGGAGGAATATTATGGCGGAAACTGGAACTGTTTACAGTTATCAATATAACCACTTACGGAAAGAGGTTATACTTAAATTTCAAGTCGGCTCCATGCCGGCCATGCAGATCGTTATGAGCGTGGAGGCCTTTTTTCAGGACATTGATTTTATCAGGAAGGATAAAAAATTAGCTCACTGGCTTGTAGAGGTCAGAAAGAGAAAGGAATTGCCAGTCAATTATGACTTCGGAGTAAATACTGAAATAACGTTTAACCCTGGCGAATGGGAAGACAAAATGAAGGAGGACAAAGATGGAGTGTAAATGCAAATACTTTTTGAGGAATGAAGAAGGGAAGCTGTACTGTACACAATGTGGTAAGATAGCTGTCCCAAAAGAAAAGGTAGAGGACAATCTGAAACAGCGTATAAAAGAGTTAGAAGCAGAGAACGCCGACCTAAAAGAACGGGTTCCTAACTCCTCGAAGAGACCAGAGATTGAGGACAAAATGGTTGAGGCACATGAGGACAAAGCACCGCTATATGTAAGCGATAAGGACAAGGTAAGAAAAATATGGCCGCCTAAGTCAAAGAGATTAACAGGAAAGGCTGGAAAGCGGAGGTAAATCATGGCTCGTGAAATACTAATTGATACTGTTACTTTAACTCATACCCAACCTACTATTGCTGCTACAACAACGGTGGCTTTAGTGGCTAATACCAGTCGCAGATATGCTCTATTTGAAAATGATAGTGATGAAATTATATATATCAAAATTGGAGCTGCCGCTGTTTTGAATCAGGGCATCAGGCTTAATGCCAGTGGGGGCAGTTATGAGATGAGCGCTGAAATAGGAAATCTTGATACTCGCGTTGTCAATGCTATCTGCACTTCAGGCAGTAAAGTTTTACTGGTAGCAGAGGGGACATAAAAAAATATTGCTGGAAGTTGGGAGGGCGCAATAGAATTCGTAGGGGAGTAAATCATGGCCTTAAATGAATTAGCTTTAGTCACAGTTATACAGGCAAAGAACTATCTTCGAGCCGATCAAGCAGCAAGCCTCCGGGTAGATGCAGAACACGTTGGCGATGGCGATGGCGCCGATTTGACCTTTGACCTCGATAATACTCCGATCGATGGAAGCCTTCGGCTCAATGTCAATAATGTTCTGCAGGTCGAGACTACTGACTTCTCGATCAGCACAGCGACTATAACCTTTGTCACGGCTCCTGGTAATGGCCTTGCGATCACTGCAACCTATGATTATACGGCCGCTTCAGATACCTTCGAGAGCTATAATGATGATGAGCTAGAGACGATAATCGAGGCGGCTACTAAGATAGCAGAGGGATTCTGTGGTAGATGTTTCATACAAGGTTCTATCACAGAAACGCATGAGGGCGACGGAGAGGCAGTTCTGAGGCTTTATAAGCAGCCGGTGGCGTCTATCACCAGCGTCGTTCAGGAAGTGTCTGAGCAGCTTTCGGATGGCGATGGTTCAACCGTAGATTTTGACACGACCTTGGAACCAACGTCCGGAAGTGTCAAGCTATATGTTGATGCAGTATTGCAGACTATTACCACGCATTATACCGTGAGCGGTTCAACGATAACCTTCGTTTCAGCTCCAGCCGATGGCGCAGAGATTACCTGCACCTATACCCACACGGTTAAAGCTATCAGCGAATATAAGGCTGACTTGGTAAAAGGTAAGTTGACTGGAGTTTCAGCTTGGGCTACAGAGACAATGTATAAGATTGTCTATGTTGCCGGTGAAGCTTCTACAAGGGCAGCTACTCAAGCGCTAGTGCCTGAAGCCGTCCAAGCAGTCCTGCTTATAGTTGCTGACCTATATGAAAACCGTGGAGACACTATCGATGCGGTCAATATAGCAGGTTTAGGCTCGACCTCTTACAAACTACCGAGTCGGGCAGCAAAGCTTCTCTTCCCGTTAATGCCATTAGGGGGATTTAGCTAATGCTTACTAATACCCTGCAATCCAGAGTCCAGATACAGCTCCGAGTAGCAACTATTGGAGCCACTGGCGAGACTATTGACTGGAAACCGGTATCAGACAGGTTTGCCCGGATAATTCCATTGAGAGCTGAGGCCAGAGCCGTATATCAGCAAATGAATACGGTAGTTACCCATAAGATAATATTCACCAAAGGCACAGTTGACCTCAATATAGGGAATAATCGAATCAAGCATGGCAGCAAGACCTATGAGCTGGTAGAACCACCGCAGATCATCGGCAATTCGATTATTATTATGGTGAAAGAGGTTTAGGTATGGCTGGTAGCTCAGGCGTTAAAATCACCATTAATAAAGAGACTATGCGAAAATTAGATAGCACAGGCAAGGAGAGGATGCTTGAGGCTGTCAATGAATTAAGGAATGTGACGATTGATATATTAAGCCAACGTGGTACAGGTCGAACTTATACTCATTATTTCTGGACTGATGCAATGGGGCAATTAAGGCGTGGCAGAGAACGCTGGAAACCGCACACAGCTTCAGCCCCTGGCAAGCCTCCGGCACGCGATACTTCACATTTAGTTCAGTCTATCAAAGGGAAAGTTACAAGGGGAGTAGGGTGGGTAGGAACGGATAGCAATATCGGTATAATGATGCAATACGGGACAAAGAAAATAGCACCACGTCCTTGGCTTGATGTAGCAGCAAATAAAGCCAGGGAAAAGATAAAGCAAATATTCAGCAGGAAGTGGCTTTGAATGGACTTGCACAAAAGGCTTATAACGCAACTCTATACTACATTGACAGATAATGCTACCTTGAAGGCTGCTATGGGTGGTACCGTCCGGCTATATCTCACATGGGCGGAGCCAGATGCTATATTCCCCTACTTGGTGCATCGACTAGAAGAAACACTTCCTATGTGGTCGCCAGAGCATGAAGGAACCTATCTGATTGATATATGGTCTGACTCTGAAAATGCTGATGAAATACTGGCCATACGAAGCCAGATTATCACGCTGATTGATGAACTTGAATATGCCGCAGTCAGTGAGCATGACGGCGCTTGGTTCTGGCTGCGAAGCGGTATGTTTGTGCCAGAACCAGAGCAGGGTATCTGGCATTTTAATCTTACTTTTGATATGAAGGTTCTGGTTGAGGCTGATACGGCCTCACAATTAAAGAGGTAACGCAACAAAGGAGGCAAATAACATGAGCAGTGGAGTATCAGGATTTGGTTGTATTTTTCATTGGGATGGGGTAGACCTTGATGAGTCTACTCAGATTACCGGCCCCAGTGAATCTATGAGTCCCATCGATGTTACAAACCACGATTCAGCAAGTGCGTTTCGTGAGTTTGTAGCCGGTATACATGACGGTGGTGAAATCACCGTAGAAGGTAACTTTATATCGGGCGATTCAACCGGCCAAATTGCCATGCATACTGACTTCCAAGCTACAACGGTAAAGGCATGGAAGATCAAGCATCCTGCTTGGGTAGCAAGTTCCCATGAATATCCCGAAATGGACGGCAACGGCTATGTCACATCATTTGAGATTAATTGTCCCTATGATGGCCCGATTACATATAAGGCCACCATCAAGGTTACAGGTAAACCAACTCTAACCGTTAGCTAGGAGGCATGATATGACGAGTGCAGTAGCAGCTTATAACACTAAATTGGTGTGGAACTATCGCGAACTCTTGGAGATTACCAATATTGCAGGCCCGACTCAGAAAAGAACGATGATTGATCTTACAAACCATGATTCGGTCAATGGATATCGGGAGTTTGTGCCAGGCGTGATAGAGGGCGGCGAGATTACCGTTGAGGGTAATTTTATCTCCGGCGATTCCCCTGGCCAGATAGCTTTTCATACTGATTTGCAAGGTACTACAATCAGGGCTTGCTACCTTGTGTTACCTATGGGAGTCGGAGCAGCCTTTTCCTTTAATGCATTTGCTCAAGGCTTCGACCTGGCGTTACCTGTTGATTCACAAGTAGGGGTATCTGGCTCGTTAGTAGTCTCTGGCAAGCCTACTCTTCTAACTACGCAATCTGCAGGTATGAGTGGGCTAACAGGCATCAAAGATGGCGGAGTAAATACAGGTAATGCTATCACAATAGCAGAGACGCCAGCAGTCGGCACTTATGCCTACACCTGCACAGTTGATGCAGATACTACCGGTGTGAAACTCACTATTACAGCAGCATCCCATACCATATATGCCAATGGGACTTTGCACACAACCGGAGTGCAGGGCTCGACTCTTACACTAGGCGCATCCGGCACCGATACTACCATATTCATAATAGTTTACGAAAGTGCCAAGGCGCCAAGGCTGTATAGGTTAGTAATAACACGGCCTTAATAACGAGAGAAAAGAAGGAGAAAAACATGATTGATAAAGTAAAGGCAGCAGTAACGATTATGCTGGATAAGGAAAGACACCTATTGCTTGATATGAATGGCATGATAGCCTTTCAGGAAGTGGCAGGGATAAACCTGCTTAATGGCAAAGAAGTCATTGCTCTATTCAAAGACTTCACGCCAAAGAAAATGAGAGCATTCCTGTGGGCTTGCCTTACACATGAGGACGATAGCCTGACCATTGAGCAGGTAGGCAAGTTTATCCATGCTGGTAATATGGGGGAAATAGCTGATAGAATCGCTGAAGCTTGGAAGGGCGCCATGCCAACAGGAGGTGGCGATAAACGCCCTTTAGCGCGGAGACAGAGACGCCACCTGAATGGCTAGATATATGGTCATTCGGGACATACAATCTGCGCTTACCAAATAAGCAATTCTGGCGTCTCACTTTAGCTCAGTTTAATGCATTAGCCAAGAGATATAGCGATGAGCAAGAATGGCTAAATTTCAGAGCTGGTATTATTTGTGCGGTGATAGCCAATACTCATCGTGATCCCAAAAAAGGGAAAGCCTTTACTCCCCAGGATTTCATGCCCCAAAAAGAAGTGAAGAAAAAAGCCCGGGTGGAACTTACTGCTAAGGAAATACAAGATAGACTCACGGCGATCACTTATGCATTCGGGGGAAAGGTAGTCAAAAAGGAATAGATAATGGCAGAAATAGCAAAATTAGCTGTAACCGTTGATGCGGATATGAGGGGGATGCAGAGCAAGCTGAATAAGCTCGGTCCTCAATTAAAGAAAATCGGCATAGCCGCTGCTGCTATGGGCGCTGCTGTTATTGCTTCCGTGGTGACTATGACCAAACAATGGGCGGAAGCGGGCGATGAGATTCAAAAAATGTCCCTGAGAACCAAGTGGTCTACTGAATCGCTATCTGAATTACGCTATGTTGCCGAAATCACTGGGACTGAGCTTAATGCTTTTGAGAAAAGCACGCGGAAATTAAATAAGTCCATCGTGGATGCCGCCGATGGACTCGAAACCTATATGAGAGATTTTGAAAAGCTAGGGTTAAGTGCTGAAGCACTGAAAAGTATGAAGCCAGAAGAGGCATTTTGGGTAGTTGCTCAAGCTATCTCTGAAATGGATAACGAAATCGAGCAGTCGGCTGTGGCACTTAACTTATTTGGCAGGCAGGGAACGCAATTATTTCCTATGTTTGCCGAGGGCGCTGATGGTATAAAAAAATTAAGAGAAGAAGCCCATGAACTTGGGTGGATATTTGACCAGGAAGCAGCTAACAAGGCTGCATCTTTCAATGATGCCCTGACTACATTAAAAACAGGCCTCATGGGAGTGGGGGCTGAGATAGCTAGTGATCTGGCACCAGTCATCGAGAACTATACACTCAAAGCCATTGCCGTAGTCAAGGCAATAAAGGCATGGGCCGAAGAGCATCCTGAACTGATAAAAAAGATAGTAATACTCACTGCTGTAGTAAGTGGACTCCTGCTCGTTCTTATGCCATTGCTGTTTATCCTACCCCTGCTTGGTGTTGCCTTTACTGTAGCCACCGGGCCAGTAGGGCTGATTATAGCTGCCATTCTCGCCCTTGGCGCAGTTATCATGGGGCTAACCGGTCAATGGCAGACTATCATTAGCTTCTTTACGGGAATCACAGGGAGCATAAAGGAAGCTTCGGAGGGAGTCAAAGAAGCCATTGTTAAACCGTATATTGATGCGCGTACGGACGTTAATAAAACCCTAGATAAAATGGGACAGGATGTAACAGATAAAATCAACCGGATGAAAAACGTCATGAAGGGAGTCATAAAAGGTGGCTATAGAGTACCGCGGGCTGAATCCTGGTATGCAGAGCCTGAAGGCTACTGGACTCCAGGTAAAGTATTAGAGGCAACCATGGGTGCTGCTACACTAAGTATGCAACATGGCGGAATAGTCCCTGGCCCAATCGGTCAGCCAGTTCCGATTATTGCTCATGCCGGTGAAACAGTCACGCCGGTAGGTGGCAATAAGGGTGGGCTGACTGTAAATATTAATGTGGCGGGTTCCGTAGTTAGCAATCATGACTTGGTGCAGTTCGTAAGAGAAGAGCTATACAAGACCAAGGGGAGAACTTACGACTTGGGGTTAGATTAAAATGCCATTCGATACGCCTTATATATTCGAGTTTGCCTTCGAGTCGACAAGTGCTATTCCTACAATGAGGGTTCGAATTGCCTTTGCATCGGATCCACTGGATGCTACTCCTAGCTGGACTGATGTTACTTCTGATGTTATGTCCATCTCTATCCGGAGAGGCAGACAGCATGAACTTAACAGGATGGAATCCGGGACTGCCATTGTTGAATTAAAGAATACATCCTTTGAATACTATCCAACTAATACCGGCAGCGCTTACTATGACAACATGAAAGCAATGAAACGGATTAGTATTCAGGGTTCCTACGATGATGGTACAAGCTATAAAGACCTCTACACAGGCTATATAGAGGCTTGGATACCGACATGGAAAGGTGAAGGTGGCTATGGAGCGATAATGACTCTACGCTGTGTGGATGGAATGAAGATAGTAGGTCGTTATCGTATAAATGACGCTGTTGGTTATGCCGAAGAAGCCAGTGGAATTAGAATAGGCAATATACTCGACGATGTGGGCTGGCCGGCTGCTGATAGAGACATTGATACAGGTCAAGTTACTATAATAGCGACCGGAGCAATGGAAAACATCAATGCGCTAGACCATGCGCAGAAAGTGGCGGAGAGTGAACTTGGTTTATTCCTTGTGGCTCCAAATGGCTATATGACATTCCATGATAGAGCGCATAGAACTGGAAGCTCAAGCCTAGCCATCTTCGGGGATGATTCTGGAGAGGATAGATTCAGAGATATTAAATTCATTCTCGATGAGACGCTGCTTTACAATGAAGTCAGAGCGACAAGGGAAGGCGGAACCGAGCAGGTATCGACAAACTCATCTAGCATTACTGCTTATGGACGGAGCAGTCTAATTCAAACCGGGTTATTATTAACAAGCGATTTTTTGGCATTAAAACACGCTAATTATATGATTGCCAGGTACTCCGATATAGAGATGCGCGTTAAGGAGATTCAGCTTCATTCAGCTATTGATCCCTTCAATACACTGCCGAAGATTCTCGACCTTGATATATCCGACAAGATTACCTGCAGGAAAAATGAAGCTGTTATTGATGGCGACTATTTCATTGAGGGAGTGCAGCATGACTGGACTCCGACCGTTGGACTCATAACAAAGTATGCTTTAAGCGATGCAAATAGATATCTGCAGGATCCAGACGAGCAGAGCGATATTCTCAGACCGAACGCTCCAGGGACTAATACTAACCTGACGCCGTTCCCCGGCACTGGTGAAGCCAACTGGGAGGATGTTGACGAAGCCACGACCGACGAGGATACGACCTATGTGTGGAGTGCTGTTAGCCCCAGGGACGATTACAATATAGAGAACCCCCCGTATCCGTATGGAACGATATCGAAGGTAGTGATCACTGCACGGGTAAGGGAAGCTGGAGTTGGCGCTAATTTTCTTATCGAGACTTATGTTGGTGGCAATAACTATACTGACCCTGTCAGTTGGCGAGAGGCACCCGCCGCCTATACGAATTACACATGGGAGATGACAGTCAGCCCTGATACCTCAGCAGCATGGACATGGGCTGAGGTGAATGGCATGGAAGTAGGTATAAGATTCGTGGCAGGAACAGGAGAGACAAGATGCACTCAATTATTTGCGACAGTATACTATATTCCATCTTGGTAGG
>Ga0180007_10005013_pt1 | contig 13712 bp, 12 predicted proteins | sample MM_PC_MetaG_FD_121122 | JGI IMG/M metagenome (GOLD analysis project Ga0180007, IMG submission 121122) | Groundwater microbial communities from the Aspo Hard Rock Laboratory (HRL) deep subsurface site, Sweden - MM_PC_MetaG | ecosystem: Environmental > Aquatic > Deep subsurface > Groundwater... | reverse complement strand
TACAAATGGTGTTTGAAAACCTCGATCAATTCTCTTGTTGCTTCGTCCTCGACTGGATCTGTGGGCTGCCTATCTCAGCCGGGGAAAATGCGACTGGCCAACAGAGAACCTAACCCTCCCTCTCTCTTGCCAAGTTGGGGAGTACATACGTACTCCCCAACAGCGGGTGTCTTCCAACAATCGCTCGAACTCCGAAGGCACTTTCCACATTCTCTGCCGTGAGCACGTCTGCAGGCTGCCCCGCAACAACCACCTGGCCATCGCCCATCAGCACCATGTGATTGGTGACCTGCGCAGCCATCGTCAGATCGTGAATGGCGATCAATACGGTCATCCCTTCACAGGCGCGTTGCCTCACGATCGACATGAACTGGGTTTGATGCCGAAGATCCAGGTAGGTCGTGGGCTCATCCAGCAAAAGAACTGCCGGTTCTTGCGCCAGAGCCATGGCCAAGTGAACGCGCTGTCTTTCGCCGCCAGAAATCGCGCGGATCGACCGATTGGCCAGGGCACAGACATCGGCCAAATCCATCGCATGATCGATCGCGCGGACGTCCTCTGGCCTTTCCTTGGCGAAGCGCGAGCGATGCGGAATCCGTCCAAGCGCGACCACTTCGCGGACCGAAAAGTCAAAGCCGATAACCCGCTCCTGTTCAACCATGGCCAGATGGCGTGCGATCTCCCGCGCCGAGCGCGTATCGATGGGCGTGTCATCCAACAGCACAACGCCCGTCTTGGGCGGTAACACGCCGGAGACGATACGCAACAACGTGCTCTTGCCCGAACCATTGGGTCCGATTAATGCACAACAACTGCCACTGGCGATCTCCAAGCTGACTTGGTTCAATGCCAGCGGGGAATCGGGGTAGGCAAACGACACGTTTCTCACTTCGATGCGCATCAGAGACTCGCTCCCCGCGTCTTGAGCAAGTAAAGGAAGAATGGCGCTCCAAAGAACGCCGTGATCACTCCGACAGGCAGCTCTGCCGGAGCAAGGACAGTACGTGCAGCCATGTCCGACCAGATCAGGAAGCACCCTCCCACAAGCGCCGATGCAGGGATCAACCGGCGATGATCCGGTCCGATCAGTAGTCGCATCACATGAGGGATAACCAATCCAATGAATCCGATCGTGCCTGCCATCGCGACAGCCGATGCAGTAAGCACAGTCGTCAAAACCAATAGCCATCGATAAAGCGTTTCGGGATTCACACCAATATGGTGAGCCCCCTCCTCGCCAAGGGCGAGCGCGTTCAAATCCCTTGAGAAGTAAAGGATCGCGGCAATGCCGACTGCGACAACAGGCGAGAGCAGGGCCACAGAAGTCCAGCTTGCACGACCAAGCCCTCCCATGATCCAAAACAGCACATCTGACAGTCTCTCCCCGCCCGAACTCAGGAACAAAAGAAAACTCGTCAACGCTGAAAACAGGGCGCCAATGGCGACGCCGGCCAAAATGAGCGTGAGGATTGATGTCCGTCCGTCGGAACCCCGTGCCATACGAAACACGGCCAGCGCTGCCACTGCTGCGCCGACAAACGCCCCAAACGGCAGGAAGAACAGGGATCCGCTGGCAAACAGAATGGCAACCGCTGCGCCAGCAGACGCACCGCTGGCCAGGCCAAGGATGTACGGACTTGCCAGCGGGTTGCGGAATACACCCTGCATCGCTGCACCAGACACCGCCAATGCTGATCCGACCAGCAATCCGAGTAGGACCCGAGGCAGTCGGATTTGACGAACGATAATTCGATGAATCGCTGAGACGTTGTCATCCGACACGTTGAGCAGACTTGCGACCACCGAGCGCATGGGAATCATCACAGGCCCCACCATGATGCCCGCCACAATAGAAACGACCATCAAGATGACCAGACCCCAAAGAAGCCAAATGCCCAGCCGTCGATGACCAACCATCATGGTGTCATGGGTTGACGATGTGAAGCCCGGCGATAATCGCCGCAAGCGCGTCAGCAACCTGTGTGGACGCGACCGTACTCGCTCGAATTCCAATCACACGTCCATGAAGCACTGCCGCAACAGAGCGCAAGAACGGATTGGAAGTAATGTTGGCAACTTGCGATGGAGCGGTGAAGATCACGTCAGGATTCCGGGACAGAATCTCCTCGAAACTTACCTGGGGACTCCACACTAGCTCCGCGAATACATTGACTCCACCGCTTCTCAGAATCAGCTCATTCTCAATGGAATCACCGCCTGCAGCATAGGGAGGGTCGTCTGATGAAGCAGCGTAAAGGAATGCGGCCGAGACCGTCGGCTTCCCGAGCACTTCAGCCTCCGCCTCAATGAGTTGTGCTGCAATTCGTCCTACGAGCAGCTCACCCGCCTGTTCCACGCCAAGCGCTGCAGCGATTGTTTGAATCGTATCGAAAATGGATACCACACTCGTCAGCCAGGGCGTCGTCAATACAGACACGCCAGCAGCTTCCAGAGCAGGACGCTCACCACCCCAATCATTTGCCCCCAGAACCATGTCCGGTTCCAGACCGAGGATGACTTCCACGTTCGGAGCAAATGCAGGGCCGACTGTGGGGAGATCGTCGACCTCCACTGGATTATCGTCGGACTCGGCAACAGCAATCAGCCGTTCACCTTCACCCAAGTCAACAATGATTTGCGCGTACAGGGCGTTCAGACTCACGATACGTACTGGCTGGCTTTCGATCGTCACCAATTGCCCTCGATCATCCGTCACGGAGATTGGGTACTGGGCGAATCCGACAATGGACGACGCAAGGACAAGGCTGAGTCCTCCCACGAAGGTTCCGATAATTCTCATTGGATCATTCCTCTCTGTTGTGGGATATCGTATCCCACTATCGTGGCGATATCGTACGGGCTCTGTGCTGCAAAAGCAAGGTTTTTCCTATGTTTTCTGTTGTACAATCGCGCGAATCACGCGCCAGAGACCCCGCCTGTCTTGCTGGCGTGTCGGGCCGGAGACAATAATCAGTAGATCCTCATCGTTTGCATCGGAGAATGTCGTTTCGATTTCATCCGCATCTGCGGGGTTCAGACTTCGAATCGTCTCTTGATTGTGCGAGAACGCCCAACCGTTTGAAGTATGGACCAGAAGCATGAGAGCGGTCGCTCCTTCGCGGATCGCTTCATCCCGCAGCATCCAGGCCGGAGGAACTGTCACGCTGGATAAATGGGCCGCGGCCTCATGAACGTCCAATTGCAGGGATCCCAAATGGAGGTCATGCACGGAACGGATGCAATCCAAATACGCTGCGAATTGACGTTTCCCTTTAATGGTTAGGGCAACGCCAGAACGATCAAGCCGGACTAGGCCTTCGCTGCGCATCCGCTCCAGCTCGACCCGCACGACCATTTCCGTCAGTCCGCTTCGATCGGCCAATCGTCGTCGACCCAAGCGCTCCCTACGAACGGCATAGGCAAGCTGGAGCGCAACGCTCGATATCTCCACGACATCCCCCTTTCTTAACAAACACCGTTCGTCGTTCCCATCAATTGTCTCTCGGCCACCCACTCGGCAACGTGGCTACGGCTCGTTGGACGACGCCAAGACCGATGTGAACCGCTTGTCGAAAATCCGCTTAAGCATCTTGCAGCACAGCGTCTACCATTGCCAAGATATTCTCAGGGGCACATCATTCATCATTGTGTGCACAGAGGACAGCATGTAGCCTCCACCCGGACCAAGGACGTCAACCCAGCGCAATCCCGCGTCGCCCGGATTCCCAAGAGTCGATACACGGCGAGTGCCGTTCGCCGAGCCCTGCCGACCCGTGACGTTCGATCCAAATCCGTCCCTCATTGCGGATGGATCCCCAACCTGTTTACGCTGCCTCAAGAACAGCCGCGCTTGACGTAGGTATCTCGATCGCTGACATTTACGCCTGCTCGTTCGTGACGTCACCGTACGCCGCATCAACCTCAGCCCGGGCACTTGAGGTCAAGGAGACTCATGCGAATCAGAGACTATCAAGACGCGGATGCGCCAGCTGTCGGACGGCTCATTTCTGCGACCTATCGCGAATACAACCTATCGCACGCTGATCTTGAGGAACAGGATCGCTTGCTCGGACCCTTCCAACATGCCTTCTCCGATGACCCCAGTCATCGGGAAGCCATCCGCTCAATCCTGCAATCTCCGATGCTTTACATCGCTGAGGCCGACGATGAGATCGTTGGCGTGCTACGTGGGCGAGAGAACGTGCTGGCAAGTTTGTTTGTCTGTGGAGATCGACATCGTCAAGGCATTGGTCGTGCACTGGTCAGCCACTTTGAACGAGAATCAGTCGCACAGGGCGTCACACGGCTGCGCGTCGCTGCGACCCTCTTTGCGGTTCCCTTTTACACAGCTGTGGGATTTCGGAAGTCGACAGGAGTCCGTCCGGGGCGCAGCTTTGATGGAACGAACTTCACGTACCAACCGATGAGAAAGGCGCTGACCTAGCTCCCGCAATTCAGCCGTGACACCTGTCGGAATCCCAACCCGCATCGTTGAGGGCCTAGCTGCAAAGGATCAAGCGCTACGCTGAGACCCAGCACTGCGCGGCATCACCCTTCCCCGGTTGTGCTGACGAAACCGCATCCCAGGCCTCCGGTAGTTCCTTGTGGAAGAGAACCGTGCCCTCCGCAGTGAGCCCTTGCGCATCAGCGCCGTCGGTGGACTCCGCCACGAGCGATGGCAACCCGCCTGGTACGTGAATCTTCTTGCCCTTCTCAGGCTTGTTGAAGAGCCTTTGCCACACCCTTGCCGTAGTCGGGATCCGCTCGGCGGAAATGCTCCACCATTTTCTCCTGAATCGTCTGTGGAGCGTTCTTCAGCGAACCGACAATGTTGGCAATCAAGCGCTTCTGCTCATCTTCAGGCATCAATCTGTAGAGATTGCCCGGCTGAATGTAATCGTCGTCAACGCCCCGCTTCTGCTCATATCGTGCCGCGTCACCGGAAATCTTGAGTGGAGGTTCTTGATAGCGCGAACTCGCCTTCGGCCCGCCGAAGCTATTCGGCTCATAATTGGGAGTCGGCCCGCCATTGTCATCGAATCGCATACTTCCGTCGCGCTGGTAGTTGTGTGTCCGAGTTGCATGCGGGGCATTCACGGGCAACTTTTCATAGTTGGCGCCCAACCGATATCTGTGTGCATCGGCATAGGCAAACAGCCGGGCTTGCAGCATTTTGCATGGCGAGAAGGAGATTCCGGGAGGCACGTTCGCAGGCGAAAAGGCTGCCTGCTCGATGTCTGCAAAGTAGTTTTGTGGATTCCGATTCATCTCAAGGATGCCCACCTCAAGCAGCGGGTAATCGCCGTGAGGCCACACCTTCGTCAGATCGAATGGATTCCAGCGATACGTTTCCGCTTCCGTTTCCGGCATCACCTGAATGAACAATGTCCACTTCGGATATTCGCCGTTCTGAATTGACTCAAACAGCTGGCGCGTGATGTAATCGGGATCCAATCCGGCAATTCGGTTCGCATCCTCTTGCATCAAGCACTGAATCCCCTGCTGTGTCTTGAAATGGAACTTGACCCAGAATCGCTCGTTCGCGGCATTAATGAGGCTGTAGGTATGGCTTCCGTACCCATTCATGTACGGAATGCCCGCCGGGATCCCGCGGTCCGAGAACAGGATGGTGACTTGATGGAGGGACTCGGGCACGTGTGACCAGAAGTCCCACTGCGGCGTGTCATCTTTGTAGTTGGATTGGGGGGCACGTTTCTGGGTGTGGATGAAGTCGGGAAACTTAATCGCATCACGAATGAAGAAGGTCGGTGTGTTGTTCCCAACCATGTCCCAATTTCCTTCTTCCGTATAAAACTTGAGTGCAAAACCACGAACATCCCGCACGGTATCCGCAGATCCTTTTTCTCCAGCTACGGTTGAGAAACGTCCCAACACCTCGACTCGATTGCCGATTTTCGAAAAGACCTGAGCCTTGGTGTATTGGGTGATGTCATGTGTCACTGTGAACGTCCCGAATGCCCCGGCGGCCTTGGCATGCACAACCCGCTCTGGAATTCGTTCTCGGTTGAAATGGGCCAGCTTCTCGATCAAATGATGGTCCTGCAGTAGAGTTGGCCCACGCTCACCTGCTGTGAGCGATGTTTGGTTGTCATCGACTGGTATTCCAGCTGCCGTCGTCAACGGGTGTGGCTTCTCGTGGTCGCCCATGCTTCAGTCCTCCCTTCAAAAAATTCGAATACCTCAGACTACAGCGATTGCTCTGCTGTGGGCAACAATCAATCATCGATTCCTTCACATGTGACATAGACGCGAACGCAAGTTGCCACGAAATGAGGATCGGATGCGTTGCATCGACAGCGACAAGTCCGGGCGAGTGCTAGGATCCTCCCTGCCGAGCTATGTTTGGCTCACGTAGCAAAGGCGGAGAGGTGACTCCCACTGCTGCCATGCGCTTAACTCGTTTCATTCTGATGCTCCGTTGTCTTCTATTCGGCTCATTCGCACGAGGCGGGAGGGCGGCTGGCGCCCTCCCCCGAAGGCAGACTTCGCCTAGAGACAGCTGCCGTCGTGCAGGCCGCCGCCCTGGCGCGTACCGAATCCAGTGCCATCCATCGGGCGATCGCCGGATAGGTTGCGCCCAAGGCCTTGACGCACGCCGTAACCCGATCCATCCATTGGACGCACCCAGTCAGCATCTTCTGAGTTCAAGATGCCATCGCCATCTGCATCGTGCTCGTGAAGGTTACAGGTTCCCGCTACAGCCTGCTGAGGCTGCCAGTTGGCTGTGGTGCCAAATCCATTTCCTGCAACAGCAACGACACCTACTGCGAGAAGTGATGCGACGGTCAGCCCGATGATGAAGGTTCTTGTCTTGTTCATTTGAATCTCCTTGCACAGCTAAGATGGATGCATGATGTTTCTTTTCGATGGACGTCAAGGGTCAAACCTGTGGCAGGCAAGTGAGCAAGTTGAGGGCTTGTTGAGAGGAGTCTGTGTGGAACCTGTGTTCAGCACTGCCAATCCCCTTCGATCCTCAGCTAGATTGTCCGCTTCACATGGGCATTTGCTGCCAGACGGAAGTCCTCCGGTTGAGCTGGCCACATTCGGATCCTCTGCTGTGAGCTGGCGTTCAGTTCGGCAATCTCACATCCTTACGAAAACGGATCATGCCAAGACCGATCTAGGGAGGTTCATATGTCTACCATGGATAATCTGAAAGAAGCATTTTCTGGCGAAAGTCAAGCCAATCGCAAATATCTTGCCTTTGCCAAAAAGGCCGATGAAGAGGGTTACTCTCAAATCGCCAAGTTATTCCGAGCGGCTGCTGAAGCAGAGACCGTGCATGCTCACGCCCATCTACGTGTCATGGACGGTGTCAAGGACACGTCCGCCAACCTGCACGCTGCCATCGAAGGCGAAGGCGCCGAATTCCGGGAGATGTACCCGAAATTCGTAGCGGAAGCGCAAGCTGAGGGACAGCGACCTGCGGAGATTTCCTTCAGGAACGCGCTGGCAGTCGAGAAGATCCATTTCGATCTCTATTCCAAGGCGCTGGAAGCAGCCGCAGCAGAGACAGACCTGCCCTCAACTTCCATTTACGTTTGCCCGGTTTGCGGGAACACCGTCGAGGGTGGCGTTCCAGACGTATGTCCTATCTGCAAGGTACCAGGGAGCAGGTTCATCGAAATCGGCTAGCAGCGAGGGATGGCTCTGCACATCCTCGCCTGGCAATGAATCGATTCGCTTTCTAGCTTGCTGGAATGAACCCGATTCCGTCTGGATGGATGCCCGTCTCGAAGCGAGTGATCTCTTTGAGCGATTGCACGTCAATGACCGAGACATCGTTGGTCTTGTTGTTGGCAACGTAGGCACGCATACCCGTTGGATCGAAAACAATACCTCCCGGCCACCGCCCCACGGGTATCCGTTTGATCTCCCAATGTCGTTGCGTGTCAATCACCGACACGTCATGCGAATTCCGATTGGCAGTAAATGCGAGCTTCCCATCAGGGGAGAAGACGAGGCGGACAGGTGTCTCTCCAATCGGATGCTTTGCCAGAACGCCGTGGTGTTTCGTGCTCAGCACGTAGAAGTTGTTCTCGTCTTGATTGGCCACATACAGAAACTCACCCGAAGGGTGTACGGCAACGCCTTCAGGTTTCTTGCCAACATTAATGTGCATCTCGATCTCGTCTGTTTCTGTGTCAAGCCTGGAAAGCGTATCGGACCCCAGATTGGGAATGTACAGGTATCTCCAGTCAGGCGATGGAGATAGCATGTGGGACATTCGCTGCCCCGTGGGCACAATCTTTAGCAGGGTGTGCGATGGTCGCTCGTAGATGAATATCTTGTGCGCGTAGGTCACTGCCACATACAGCTTTCGACCATCTGGAGAGATCTTGATGTCATGGGGAAACTGGAATTCTTCATGCTTGATGCGCCCCAACTCTTCCATCGTCCTGGTATCGATGATCGAGATACTGTTGCCCATTGCGTTGGAGACATAGGCCGTCCGATGATCAGATGTCAGTGCCACTTCGTGCGGGTGAGCACCCACTGCGAGCACCTTCAAGCATTTGCCGCCTGTCGTCTCAATGAACGACACGCTGGCCTCATCCTTGTTCAATACGAGAATCTGATTTGCAGTCGCCATCATCATGCCTCCGTTCGTCGATCCTCCATCCTACGCGATCCGCTGCCGCGATGCTCAGTCCGCCGCCCATTACGTGTTGCGATGATTCGAGTGCCATTCTGCTCTTGTGCGCGCGCATGAAATCGCAGTTCGAATAGCGGTTTGTGTTGGCGCGTGCAAACGACGTAGAGTAAGTGCTGTACCCAAAGGAGTGAAACATGATCATGTCTTGGCGCGACACGTGCCGAGATGCGACAAGACGGCTGCTACCGGTCTTCACAGTTGCAGTCGCGTTTTGGATCAGCCTGCCTGGCGTTGCGCAAGTTACCGTCCGTGTAGGCGTTTACAACAATCCCCCGAAGGTCGAAATCGCTAGCGACGGCACCGTCTCCGGATTCTTCCCAACCCTTGTTGAATCCATCGCTCAACAAGAAGGATGGGAGATTGAATACGTTCGTGGATCGTGGACAGAGTCACTGGAGCGGCTCGATCGTGGAGAGATCGATCTGATGGTCGATGTCGCATTCACTGAACCGCGAAAAGAGCTCTACGCGTTCAACGACGAGACCATTTTGGTCAATTGGGGAACAGTTTACACACGCTCAGGATTATCCATCCTCTCTCTGCCCGAATTGGAGGGGCTTCGCGTTGCCGTGATGCGCGGCAGCACGCACACCGTAGACCCTGGTGGCATTCTCGATCTGGTTGCTCGCTTTGGGATTCGATGCACATTCATCGAGGTAGAGGGCTACGATGATGTATTCCGCTTGCTTGCGTCCGGCACAGCAGATGCGGGTGTCGTAAACCGCGTGTTCGGGTTGACATTCGAGACTCAGTACGATGTCGAACGCACGCCGATTGTGTTCAATCCCATCGAACTTCGATTCGCCCTGCCGCCAAGCGGTGTTTTGACTTCGATGCTCATTGACAAACTTGATACGCGACTCAGCAAGTTTAAGAACGATCCAGCGTCCGTGTACTACCGCGTGCTTGAGGAGAGCCTCTTAATCGTCACCGAACCTCAGACTATCTTCCTCTGGCCCCCTTGGCTGGTGCCGACACTCATCGCAGCAGGCGTTCTGATTACAGGGCTTTCAATGTCCGTGATCATCGTTCGTAGAGAAACGCGGAAACGCCGCAAAACAGAAGAGGCACGTCGCAAAAGCGAAGAGCGATTCGAGCTTGCCATGCGCGGTGCCAATGACGGCCTTTGGGATTGGAATCTGGAGACAGGAGACGTTTATTTCTCTCCAAGATGGGCATCCATGCTAGGATTGGAAGCAACCGCTCTTGCGCCCCGGATTGATACCTTCAACGAATTGCTTCATCCCGATGATCGACAGCGTGTAACAACGGCCATGTCTAGCTACATCTCCGGTCGATCGTCGCAATACAGGATCGAGTTTGGCATGCTCCATAAGAACGGCACTGACGTCGACATTCTCTCGCGCGCGTTTCTTGTCAAGGACGCTGAAGGAAAGCCCATCCGACTCGTGGGAACACACGTCGATATCACTGATCAGAAGGCATCAGAAGATGCACTCCGCGAACGAGAAGCCTACTTGCGAACCCTGATCGAGAGCATGCCCGTTGACTTCTTCTCCATCGATCGCGATCTTCGCTATACCATGCAGAGTCCAACGAGCAGGCAGGCCATCGGAGATGTGATTGGGCAACGAGCCGATGAATTGGAGGTCTCAGAGGAGCTCAAGCAGGCTTGGCTCAAGGAACTCCATCAGGTCTTCGACGGGCATACGGTACGTCAGGAGTATGACGTCAGAACAACTGCGGGTGAGGTTCGCACGTACCTCTCTCATGTGGCTCCCGTGCGCGTGGGGGGAACGATTATTGCGGCAATCGGGACATCGCTTGATATTACAGATCGCAAACAAGCCGCGCAGCAATTGCGCGTCGCCAAGGAGAAAGCTGAGGCAGCCGACAGATTGAAGTCCGCGTTTCTAGCGACCATGTCCCATGAGCTGCGCACGCCACTTAATTCAATCATTGGATTCACAGGCATCTTGCTGCAGGGACTCCCGGGTCCGGTGAATGAGGAACAGGCCAAGCAATTGAAGATGGTGCAGACAAGCTCAAGACATCTTCTCGATCTGATCAACGATATTCTGGACATATCAAAAATCGAGGCGGATCAGCTTGAGGTATTCCTGGGTACATTTGACCTGCCAAGTCTCATCCATGAGGTCGTCGAAGCTGCGCGTCCGTTGGCCAGGAACAAAGCGCTGACGATCGATGTCGACATCGCACCCGGCATTGAGGAGATGTTCAGCGACCGTCGGCGGGTTGGGCAAATCCTTACCAATCTCCTAAGCAATGCAATCAAATTCACAGAAACTGGGGCCATTCACGTCGCGTGCACGCAAGACAGTGCCCTTATTACTCTCAGCGTTTTAGACACCGGCATCGGCATCGCTGAGGACGATTTGGCCAAGCTATTTGTACCGTTTCAGCAAGTGGACACAGGTTTGTCCCGCAGCTACGAGGGAACCGGGCTCGGACTCTCCATCTGCAAACGTCTGAGTGCGAAGCTTCAAGGAACAATTGAAGTAAAGAGCGCACTGGGGTCTGGCAGTACGTTCACCGTGCGGCTTCCCAAGGATGTGAGGTAAATGGCTGCGGGGACGATTCTCGTCATTGAGGATCAAATTCAAAACCAGTACTTGATGAAATACCTATTGGAGGCACACGGATTTCGTGTTGTTCTTTCCAATGATGGCCCAGAAGGAATCCATGCGGCTTCAATCCACATCCCTGATCTGATTTTGCTGGACATTCAGTTGCCTGTCATGAGCGGGCACGATGTGGCAAAGGCCCTTCAATCCGATTCATTACTGGCTTCAATTCCCATCGTGGCCGTGACTTCGTACGCCATGCCGGGGGATCGCGAGCAAGTGCTTGCATCGGGATGTACGGGCTACATCGAAAAGCCCATTAATCCAGCCACATTCGTCGATAGCATCAGAGACTACCTAAAACTTCGCAAGCCAACCGATGAACGAAGAGGAATCGAGACCCCAGGAGGTTGCAGATGAAGATCCTCATCGTGGACGACCAACCAGATGCACGGTACCTGCTTCAGGTATTGCTTACCGGACACGGCCACGACGTTGCTGTCACCACAAATGGCCAGGAAGCCCTTGATTACGCTCGCGCCAATCCGCCCCATCTCATCATCTCTGACATTCTTATGCCGATCATGGATGGATTCCGGCTCTGTCGTGAAATCCGACAGGACAGCATCCTCAAAGACACGATTTTCATCTTCTACACGGCCACGTATACCCAGCAAAGCGACGCCGACTTCGCCATGAAGATCGGCGCTGATGATTTCATTCGCAAGCCCGCTGAACCCTCGGATTTCATGGCCCGAATTGAGGCTGTCGTATTCAACGCATCCCATGCCGCAAAAAAGCCTCATTCCAATCCTGAGAATGAGACCGAAGTGCTCCGGCTCTACAACGAGCGGCTCGTAGCCAAGCTGGAGAAGCGCTCGCTTGATTTGCAGAAGCAGATCTTCGAACGGGAAAGTGCTGAGCGATCGCTTCGAGAGGCCTACGAAATCATCCGTCTCAGCCCTGCCGTCGCGTTCCTGTGGAGGAACGTTGAAGGTTGGCCAGTTGACTATGTTTCTGACAACGTCGAGACTGTCTTTGGGTACTCAGTTGAGGAGATGCAGTCTGGCAACGTGCCCTTTGCCGCATGGATTCATCCCGATGACCTGGATCGCGTTTCTGGTGAAGTGGCAGCGGGCAGTCTAGATCCCCAGAGTCCGGCCTTCAATCACCTGCCCTACCGGGTGATCACCAAACGAGGTATCACAAAATGGGTGGATGATCGCACCGTCGTCCGCCGTGACAAAAGCGGCACGATCACGCACTATCAGGGCATTCTCATTGATGTCTCCGATCGCATTGAAGCAGAGCAGGCAAAGACCGCGCTTGAAGCACAGCTGCGGCATACCCAAAAACTGGAATCCATTGGAACGCTTGCCAGCGGTGTCGCACACGAGATTAACAATCCACTGACAGGGATCATTAACTACGCAGATCTGATACAAAGGCGGATTGAAGACGCAGACCTGAAGGAATATGCCCACGGTATCATGGAAGAAGGAGACCGAATCGCAAAGATCGTTCGAAGCCTGCTGTCGTTCGCGCGCCAGGACACCGATGCGCATAGCCCTGCCGATCTCCGCGATATCATCGATGCATCTCTCGCGCTTGTAGAAGCACAACTGAAGAAGGATCGCATCTCCCTTCTCGTGGACGTGCCCAAGGATCTGCCGAGAGTCCGGTGCCGCAGTCAACAGATTCAACAAGTCATCGTCAATTTACTGATCAACGCGCGTGATGCGTTGAATCTGAAGTATCCTGAGTACGACGCCAACAAATCCATCCGGATCGTGGCCCATCCGATCACAAAGAACGACGGATCCTGGGTGCGGACAACTGTCGAGGATCACGGCACAGGCATCCCTGCGGATGTCATCGCGTCCATCTTCGATCCCTTCTTCACCACAAAACCGCGGGAGAAGGGGACCGGCCTGGGACTCTCCGTAAGTTTCGGCATCGTCAGGGAGCACCACGGAGAACTCACGGTAGATAGCATTCCCGGAGTAGGCACGTCATTTCACATGGATCTACAAGCTACTCAATCGTAATTCTTGAGATTCTATCTCGCGAATCGACCATCGGCATTTCGCTCCGTCGTCATGACCCATCCTAGGATTGCCCACGATCCTACATCAGTCTGTGGGATGCTCGCCGTCGCCACATGAATTCCGATTTGAACCACCAGCATCCGCATCGACACCCACTCACAAGGAGGCCAAGGTGAGCGAGCATTCAACCGTTGCAGAAGATCGAATGTTTCAAGTGAATCAGCAAACGATTCGGATTGAAGATGGATTTGGCGACGACGATCTCATTCTTGATTTGGGAGGCGGTGGCGAAGGCGTCATTGGACAGCTCAGAGGGCGCCAAGTGGTCGCCATTGACACGCGCAGGCAGGAATTGGAAGAATGCGCTTCTGGCCCTCTCAAGGTTGTCGCTGATGCCACAGACTTGCCATTCTTGGATAATGCCTTTGATGCCATCACCGC
>Ga0180007_10005012_pt1 | contig 13713 bp, 11 predicted proteins | sample MM_PC_MetaG_FD_121122 | JGI IMG/M metagenome (GOLD analysis project Ga0180007, IMG submission 121122) | Groundwater microbial communities from the Aspo Hard Rock Laboratory (HRL) deep subsurface site, Sweden - MM_PC_MetaG | ecosystem: Environmental > Aquatic > Deep subsurface > Groundwater... | reverse complement strand
TGATAATGTAAAGATAACCGCCCAACTTATAGCACCGATAGCGATGGAAAAAGAGCTTCGGTTCGCGATCAGGGAGGGTGGCCGAACCGTAGGCGCCGGTGTCGTCGGTGAAATTATTGAATAAAGGAGTCAATGATGCCAAGAGTTATTGTGACATTGACATGTACGGAATGTAAGAGAAAAAATTATACAACCACAAAAAACAAGCGGACAACGCCTGACAAGCTGGAGTTAAAAAAATACTGTCGATTTTGCAGGCAACATGTCATGCACAAAGAAACAAAATAGTATAGGGTATCTTTTAGATAAGACAGAATAAATTCGATTTATAGGCCAGTAGCTCTAACGGCAGAGCATCGGACTCCAAATCCGAGGGTTGGGGGTTCAAATCCCTCCTGGCCTGCCATCGTCAGATAGTGGCCATGATTGAAACTGTTAATATCTATTAATTTAACATTTCCGGTTTTTAAGGTTATCCGTCGGAGCAAAATGGGACGTTTACAAAAGAAAAAAACTGCCGTTGAGAAAACGAAACAAAAGCTGAAAGTAAAGCAAAAGTCTGATTCTGATAGTATTGATAGCAATGACACCGTGCCAGATCAGAATGGTGCAGTGGCAAAAAAAGCTGTTCTCAGGACTGGAAATACAAAGGATACAAAGATTAAGCTTGTTCAGCCTGCAAAAAAAATTCCTGGAACTTCAAAGTTGTCTGAAATAAGTCAGGGAGACAATGTTATCTCAAGAAGTATAGAGTTTTTACGGGAAGTTAAAGTAGAATTGAATAAGGTAACATGGCCAACTAGACAACAGACCATAGCCTCGACTATAGTTGTTATTGTTTTAGTGATAATCGTCTCAATTTTTCTTGGCCTGGTCGATATGAGTCTGTCAAAAATAATCGAGGTACTTCTTCATTAAACTGGGGAGAACAGTACAGTGGCTCTCAAATGGTATGTGATACATGTATATTCAGGATTTGAATATAAAGTTAAGTTAGCTTTGGAGGAAAGGATTACAACATCACGCTTTAATGATAAGTTTGGTGAAATCGTTGTTCCAACAGAGCAGGTGGTAGAACTTGTTAAGGGTAAAAGAAAGGAATCGTCCCGAAAATTTTATCCTGGCTATATACTCGTCAAGATGGAACTGAACGAAGCGACATGGCACATCGTAAATAATACAGCCAAGGTTACTGGATTTTTAGGCGGGAAAAATAAACCCGCTCCAATAACTGATGAAGAAGCGGACCAAATTTTGAATAGGATGGAAGTTGGAAAACTTAAACCTCAACCTAAGTTTTTCTTTGAAATTGGAGATGATATTCGTGTTATTGATGGGCCCTTCACCAATTTTAATGGTACTGTTGAGGAAGTAAATCCGGAAAAAGGTAAAATTAAAGTTCTGGTTAGTATATTTGGACGGCCAACCCCTGTGGAACTGGATTTTGTTCAGGTTACTAAATTATAAGACATTTAGGATTAGGAGTATTGTTAAAAAATGGCTAAGAAAGTTATTGCACAGATTAAACTTCAAGTTGTGGCCGGAAAAGCCAATCCATCACCACCAATAGGCCCGGCACTGGGCCAGCATGGTGTAAACATAATGGATTTCTGCAAGGCTTTTAATGCCAGAACCGCCCAGGAAGGGGATACAATTATCCCGGTTATCATTACGGTCTTTCAAGACAGAACATTTAAATTTATTACCAAAACGCCGCCTGCCTCTGTTTTGTTAAAAAAGGCCGCTAAAGTAAGCAAAGGATCTAGTGATCCTAAACGTATCCGGATTGCGAAAATATCTGATACTCAATTGGAAGAGATTGCGAAAGTTAAAATGGAAGATCTTAATGCTGGTGATATTGAGGCTGCAAAGAAAATTATTGCCGGTACAGCCAGGAGTATGGGGATAGAGATCGCTTAATTTAAAAAGGAGTGGGTAGATAAGATGCCTAAACGCGGTAAGAGATATTTAGAAGCTAAAAAAAATTTGGATGTGACCAAAAGATATGAGTTCCCTGATGCCGTGAAGGTTGCAATTGGTTCTTCTTATGCGAAGTTCGATGAGACAGTAGATGTCGCAGTCAGATTGGGTGTAGATCCGAGGCACTCTGATCAAATGGTTCGTGGCACCGTGGTCCTTCCAAATGGTATTGGCAAGGAAGTTAAAGTACTGGTTTTTGCAAAAGGTGAAAAGGAAAAAGAAGCACTTGATGCAGGCGCCGATTTTGCGGGCAATGAAGATTTGATGGATAAAATCAAAGAAGGATGGTTTGGCTTTGATAGAGTAGTTGCGACCCCGGATGTAATGGGTACTGTCGGAAAGATCGGTAAAATTCTTGGACCAAGAGGATTGATGCCTAACGCAAAAACAGGTACCGTCACATTCGATGTAGCGAAAGCGGTTAATGAACTGAAAGCAGGAAAAATCGACTTCCGGGTAGATAAGACTGGTATTATTCATGCCCCTGCCGGAAAAGTATCTTTTGGGGTTGACAAACTAATTGAAAATATACGTGCTTTTCTTGATATTGTTATCAAACTTAAGCCTTCTGCAAGTAAAGGGACTTACGTAAAGAGCATTACCATTTCAACCACAATGGGACCAGGTGTTAAAGTCGATACAACCTCAATTTGAAAAGATGTTGTGATTTAATTATACAGGGAATTGGAATTTAAAAATAATTCCAGTATTTATATAACCTGTCGAAGACCGTAGGTGCATTGATGCATATGTATAATCGGCTGTGCCGGCCTACCGAGACAGAATAGAATGTTTTGGTATTAATCAGTGCCTCCGGTTCAAAAACAATTATAGGGGGGAGGTGTTATCAGGTTTGAATTTAAATGAAAAACAACAAATTGCGGAAGACCTTCATGAACGATTTACTAGGGCTCAAGTTGTCATATTAACTGACTTCAAAGGGCTTGACGTTCAATCTGTCACAAGGTTGAGAAGTGAGCTTCGAAAGGAAAACGTCGAGTATCAGGTTGTTAAGAATTCATTAATAGTAAGAGCTGCAAAAGGTACTGATGCAGAATTAATCTCAGACTACTGCAAAGGACCAAACGCCGTAGCATTGAGCTATGATGATCCCGTTGCGCCTGCAAAAATTTTGTCTAAGTTTGCAGACGAAAATGACAAGCTCGTAATAAAAATTGGTGCCATGGGTGGCAGATTATTGCAGCAAAAAGACATTAAGGCTCTTTCTGAACTACCTTCACGAGAAGTTCTGCTTAGCCAGGTTCTTTGTGCAATGAATGGCGTTTCGACTTCTCTTGTTCGTGTCCTGAGTGAAGTTCCAAGATCAATGCTAAACGTTCTTCAGGCAATTAAAGACCAGAAGGCAGCTGCCTAATGTATGATTTAATTGGCTGGAAAAGTAAAATATTTTAAATTTAAATAGTTGATGAATGGATCGGATGATACCCGGTTTTAATTCTGGAGGAAAAAATGGCGGATATTACCAAAAACGATGTTATTGAGTTTATCGCAAACATGACCGTTCTCGAACTGTCGGAAATGGTCAAGGAACTGGAAGAAAAATTTGGCGTTTCAGCTGCCGCACCAGTCGCAATGATGGCAATGGGCGCTGGCGATGCAGGTGCAGGCGCTGCAGTAGAAGAAAAAACTGAATTTGATGTTATTCTGACAACATCCGGTGACAAGAAAATAAACGTTATCAAAGAAGTAAGAGCGATAACCGGTTTAGGCCTTAAGGAAGCAAAGGCACTTGTTGACGGGGCACCAAGTCCTGTAAAAGAAGGAATTTCAAAAGAAGATGCTGAAAAGATCAAAGAACAGCTAGAAGCTGCAGGTGCGCAGGTCGAATTAAAATAAAAATGAATATTTAACTAAATTTAGTGTTCATTAATAATTAATATCGCGATTACGGAAATTCATATGTGTTATTGACATCAACACAGGATTTCCGTTTTTCGCTATTTCGAAATAGAAAATGGAGTGACCATGCCTGGAAGCCCTTTGGTGAATAAGCGTATAAGGAAAAATTTCGGTAGAAAACGTTCGATTGTTGAAATACCCGACCTGATCGGTATGCAACGGGAATCGTATGAGCGATTTTTACAGAAAGACGTTTCTCCCGAAAATCGGGAAGATATCGGTCTACAAGCTGTATTCAAATCTGTATTTCCAATTAAGGATTTTACAGGAAGTGCTTCTCTTGAATACGTTTCTTACAGTTTTGGGGAAGTCAAGCATTCTGAAAACGAATGTATCCAAAGAGGAATGACCTATGAAATGCCCGTGAGAATCAGAGTGCGACTTGTTGTATTTGATATCGACGCAGATACAGGAATGTCAAACATCAGAGATATCAAAGAACAGGAAATTTACTTTGGCACTATACCTTTAATGACGCGAAGAGGAACTTTTATAATTAACGGGACGGAACGTGTCGTTGTAAGCCAGCTTCATAGATCATCGGGTGTTTTTTTTGACCATGACAAGGGAAAAACGCATTCCAGCGGAAAAATAATTTATTCAGCAAGAATTATTCCTGTTCGAGGCTCCTGGATAGATATGGAAATTGATCCTAAGGATATTGTCTACATCAGGATAGACAGGCGTAGAAAATTTCCCATATCCATACTTTTTAAGGCATTTGGATATACCAGCGAGGATTTGCTGGCCTATTTTTATAAAAAAGAAAAATATATTATTCGCGACAGAAATTATTTTAAAGTTTTTGATGAAAATCTTCTCAAAGGTCAACGTGCAAGTTACGACGTGATTGATCCTGAGACAAAAGAGATAATTGTTAAAAAAGGTAGACTTTTTACCAAAAGAGCTATCAGACATTTAAAAACTTCTAGTCTTGAATTTATTCCGGTCAAGTTAGAAGACATTATGGAAAAGGCATTCGCTTCATCTATCATAAACCCTATTAATCACGAACTTATTGTAAAGGGGGGAGATCAGGTAGATGAAGAAATCCTTGATAAATTGAATGCTGCTGGAATTAAAGAATTTGATCTGCTTTACATCGATATTGCCTTTAGTTCCGATTCTATTCGAAAAACGCTGATGCTTGACAAGGTTGTGTCTAAAGAGGAGGCGCTTATTGAAATCTATAGGCGACTTCGTCCTGGAAACCCTGCAACTCCTGAAGTCGCTCAGGATTTTATCGATCATCTGTTTTTTAAATCTGCATATTACGATTTGTCAGGCGTTGGCAGAATGAAAATGAATCATCGACTTGGTATTAACACTTCGATTGATGTGACGACGTTAAGAAAAGAAGATATTCTTCTAACAACAAAAACATTGGTAGATTTAAGGGATACACAAGGCGTTGTGGATGATATAGATCATCTTGGTAATAGAAGAGTTCGGGCTGTGGGTGAGTTGCTTGAAAATCAATACCGTATCGGACTTGTAAGAATGGAGCGAGCAATAAAAGAGCGCATGAGCATGCAAGAGGTTGATGCCCTGATGCCTCATGATCTTATCAATCCCAAGCCGGTTGCTGCTGTTGTAAAGGAATTTTTTGGTACAAGCCAGCTCTCACAATTTCTTGATCAAACAAACCCCCTTTCTGAAACGACACACAAAAGGCGTTTGAGTGCATTGGGCCCTGGGGGATTGACTAGGGAACGCGCAGGTTTTGAAGTTCGAGATGTGCATCCTTCTCACTATGGCAGGATTTGTCCGATTGAAACACCTGAAGGTCCAAACATCGGACTTATTGTTTCCCTTTGTACATATGCAAGAGTAAATGGATTCGGATTTATTGAAACACCTTATCGTGTAGTTCAGGATTCATCAGTTACAAATGAAGTTAAAATGCTGAGTGCATTCGAAGAGAAAGAACATCCGATTGCACAGGCAAATGCACCTCTTGACGAAAAGAATCATTATGTGAATGCCCTGGTTGCCTGTCGAGTTGGTGGAGAATCCATGATGGTCAACAACGAAGAAGTCGAATTAATGGATATATCTCCTAATCAGCTGGTAAGTGTGTCTGCGTCTCTCATTCCCTTTCTTGAAAATGATGATGCCAACAGAGCGTTGATGGGTTCTAACATGATGCGTCAGGCTGTACCGCTTATAAAGAGTTCAGCCCCGCTTGTGGGTACAGGTGTCGAAGCTGTTGTTGCAAGAGATTCAGGTGTCGCAATAGTTGCTGAAAGAGATGCTGAAGTCGTCGACGTCGACTCAACCCGTATTGTACTGCGATATGATACAAAAGGAGAGGGACCATCCGACAATTCAGTGTCCATTTATAACTTATCAAAATTTGTCAGATCAAATCAGAATACCTGTTTCAATCATCGGCCTATCGTAAAAAAAGGCCAGATGGTGAAAGCCGGAGAAGTTATTGCTGACAGTTCGGCCACTGAAAAGGGCGAATTGGCCCTCGGGAAAAATGTTACTGTGGCTTTTATGCCATGGGGCGGTTACAATTTTGAAGACTCCATTTTAGTGAGCGAAACACTCGTAAGAGATGGTGTCTATACATCAGTGCACATTGAAGAATTTGAAGTGGTTGCCCGAGATACCAAATTAGGAAAAGAAGAAGTCACACGGGACATTCCAAATGTAGGGGAAGAGGCGCTAAAGAATTTAGATGAAAGTGGTATCATTCGCCTTGGTGCAGAAGTCAAACCAGGTGACATACTTGTTGGAAAAATTACGCCAAAAGGTGAGACCCAATTATCGCCGGAAGAAAAACTTTTGCGCGCTATATTTGGTGAAAAAGCAGGAGACGTAAAAGATACATCTTTAAGAGTCCCGCCCGGTGTTTCCGGTGTGGTGATTGATGCAAAAGTATTCTCTAGGAAAGGTGTCACAAAGGATGACAGAACCCGCATCATTGAAGACGGTGAAATTTCAGTGCTTGAGCGAAACAGAGATGATGAAATACAAATTCTTGAAGATATAGCAAGAGAACAGATAAACAAACTGATTGTGGGGCAGAAATGCAGTGCACCTCTTGTAAAAGGCAAAAAAGCTTTACTTGAAAAAGGCACTCTTGTTGAGAAAGAAGTCGTTGATTCTCTTCCTTTACCTCAGCTTGAAGGTATCGTTCTTGAGGACTCAAGAATTACAGAGCTTGTGCATGAAGCACTTGATTGTTACAGAAAAGAAGTTAACAGATGCCGACAACAATTTGAGAACTATGTGAGTCGGTTTGAAAAAGGTGACGATCTCCCGCCAGGTGTCATTAAATTAATAAAAGTTTATGTCGCTATGAAAAGAGTCCTTTCTGTTGGAGATAAAATGGCCGGACGTCATGGAAATAAGGGCGTTGTTTCAAAGATAGTTCCTCAGGAAGACCTCCCATATTTCGAAGATGGTACTGTCGTTGATATGGTTTTAAATCCACTGGGTGTGCCTTCCCGAATGAATGTTGGGCAGATTCTTGAAATACATCTGGGACGCGCTGCAAAAGGACTAGGCGATCAGATCGCCAGTATGGTGAAAGAAAAGAAGTCTCAAGATTTGAAAGATAAATTGAAACGCATTTTTACATCAAATTTTGAACAAAATGCAATTGATCAATTAGACGAGGAGGAAATACTGACATTCGCCAGTAATTATAAGAACGGTCTTCATATGGCTACCCACGTTTTTGATGGTGCAAATGAAACTGAAATTAAGGATTTGCTTCAGGAAGCGGGCGTCAACAAATCAGGCCAAGCTATATTATATGATGGTAGGACTGGTGAAAAATTTGATGGTCAGATAACTGTAGGGACCATGTATGTACTTAAACTTCATCACCTTGTTGATGATAAAATTCATGCCAGATCAATCGGGCCTTATTCACTTGTCACTCAACAGCCTCTTGGTGGAAAAGCCCAGTTTGGTGGACAAAGATTGGGTGAAATGGAAGTTTGGGCAATGGAAGCTTATGGCGCAGCTCATGCGCTTCAGGAGTTCATAACTGTCAAATCAGACGATATGGCAGGAAGAACTCGCATGTATGAAAAAATTGTAAAAGGTCAAAACGTTCTGGAACCTGGCTTGCCAGAGTCTTTCAGAGTGTTGACCAAGGAGTTGCAGAGCTTGGGACTAGATATACAACTTCTTGAAAGATCTAAAGAATAAGGAGGATATATTGGATACCCTATACGATTTCTTTGCCAAACCTGTCGATCCGAAACTATATACCGGAGTTAAAATCTCATTGGCATCACCTGATATTATCCGGGGATGGTCAAATGGTGAAATAAAAAAACCGGAAACGATAAATTACAGAACATTTAAGCCAGAACGTGAAGGTCTTTTCTGTGCAAAGATTTTTGGCCCGACCAAAGATTACGAATGCAATTGTGGTAAATATAAAAGAATGAAACACAGAGGCGTTGTCTGTGAGAAATGCGGTGTTGAAGTTATCCAGTCAAAGGTCAGGCGGGAAAGGCTTGGCCATATTGAATTGGCTACACCTATTGCACATATCTGGTTTTTAAAAAGTCTGCCCAGCAAGATTGGAAATCTCCTTGATATTTCTTTGAAAAACATGGAGAAGGTCCTATATTTTGACAGTTACATCGTGATTGATCCTAAGGATACAGGCTTAAGCAAGTATCAGCTTTTATCTGATGATAAATATCATGAGGCGATGGAACTTTATGGGCCTAAGTTTGAAGCTGGTATTGGTGCTGAAGCAGTTTCCCGGCTTCTCGAAGAACTTGATCTTGAAAAGATATATCAGGAATTAAGAGAAGAAATAAAATCAGTTAGTTCTGTAGCTAAAAAACAGAAATTATCCAAACGGCTGAAAATTATTGAGGCCTTCAGGAACTCAAATATTAATCCCGTGTGGATGATTATGAGTGCAATCCCGGTGTTACCGCCTGATTTAAGGCCGCTTGTTCCCCTCGAAGGCGGTCGTTTTGCCACATCCGATCTGAATGATCTGTATAGACGGGTGATTAACAGAAATAACAGGCTAAAACGCCTTGTTGAATTAAAAGCGCCTGATATTATCGTTCGTAATGAAAAGCGGATGCTTCAGGAATCGGTAGATGTTTTATTTGATAATGGTCGTCATGGCCGAGTTGTTACAGGAACAAATAAAAGACCCCTTAAGTCATTAAGTGACACATTGAAAGGGAAACAGGGCCGCTTTCGACAGAATCTTCTTGGTAAACGTGTGGACTATTCTGGTCGTACTGTTATTGTTGTAGGTCCCAATCTCAGGCTGCATCAGTGTGGATTACCGAAAAAAATGGCGCTGGAACTATTCAAGCCTTTTATCTATAATCATCTTGAGAAAAAAGGAATTGTTTCAACTGTCAAGAGTGCAAAAAAACTCGTTGAGAAAGAAACGGCAGAAGTTTGGGATACGCTGGACGAAGTAGTAAAAGAATATCCAGTGATGCTCAATCGCGCGCCGACACTTCACCGTCTGGGGATTCAGGCATTTGAACCTGTCCTGATTGAGGGAAAGGCCATTCAACTGCATCCACTTGTCTGCACAGCGTTTAATGCAGATTTTGACGGTGACCAGATGGCCGTCCATGTGCCTTTATCTGTAGAGGCACAGATTGAAGCCCGGGTTTTAATGCTCGCAAGCAACAATATACTCTCCCCGGCTAATGGCCAGCCTATTATTGTTCCCACACAGGATATCGTGCTTGGGCTGTACTATATGACCCAAAGTGTTCCTGGTTTGCCGGGAGAAGGGAAAACCTTCGCGAATACGGAAGAAGTAAGATCTGCTTATGATTCCGGAAAAGTTTCACTTCACACAAATATATTCGTAAGAATTAATAAAGAAAAATTAGAGACAACTGTCGGTCGTATTCTCCTCTGGGAAATTATACCCCATGATTTTATTCTTTCATTAAGTCATATTGAGATAAAGGATAAAACAAAAGCTGGACAGGCCTTGCAAAGGCTAAAGGAAGGAAAGGCTTTTGAAGATGTGTTCAAAGAATTTTCAGACGATAAAAATAATAAGAAAAATGGATTGATAGGGCTTCTCAAAAAGGATGAATTCAAAATTGTTTTTGGTTTTAATAGCGAGATAGTTGAAAGTATATTTGACCTTGAAAAAGATATGTTCAGTACAATAATTGATTCTGCAGAGTCCTGTCACATTTTTAAAGTGAACAGCAAAAGCGCCGAGATACCTTTCAAGCTCGTTAACAGAACAATGGATAAAGCTTCATGCCGCGGACTGATAGACTATGCTTACCGAAATGTTGGGCCTAAAGGCACGGTTATCCTTTCAGACCGATTAAAGGATATCGGATATGAGAAATCCACCGATGGTGGCTTGTCCATATCCATTGACGCAATGATAATCCCGGATCAGAAATGGGATATATTAAAAGATGCAGAAAAAAGAGTCACAGAAATTACCCGTCAATATACTGAAGGTCTGATTACACAAGGTGAAAAATATAACAAGGTTGTAGATATTTGGGCCAAAGCTACAGACGATGTTGCGAATGCCATGATGGATACGATGCGTCAGCCCCTCGCTCTTGAGGAAGGTCAAGAGACGTTGCCAGTGGAATCAAACCGTATGAACCCAATATTCATGATGGCCGATTCTGGTGCTCGAGGTAGTAAGGATCAGATGCGCCAGCTAGCCGGGATGCGAGGCTTGATGGCGAAACCATCTGGAGAAATTATTGAAACACCTATTACTGCGAACTTCAGGGAAGGTCTTACGGTTCTTCAGTATTTTATCTCTACACATGGCGCACGAAAAGGATTGGCTGATACCGCCCTTAAAACGGCCAACTCAGGTTATTTAACAAGACGGTTAGCGGATGTTGCTCAGGATTGTGCGGTGTTGGAAAGGGATTGCGGTACGACCATGGGGATTGAAGTTGAATCCCTTATGGAAGGTGGGGAAGTCATTCAACGTTTAGGCGAAAGAGTACTTGGCCGTGTTACTCTGGATGAGGTTCATGATCCGTTTACTGATGAAGTGATTGTTGGTTCGGATGTTGAAATCGATGAAAAAATATTAAATATTATAGAAGATGCCGGAATCACTAGCGTTAAAATAAGATCCGTACTGACATGCAAAACAAGGTACGGCGTTTGCAGCAAGTGCTATGGCAGGGATTTGGCTCACGGTCGTACTGTTGAAATTGGCCAATCAGTTGGCATTCTTGCTGCCCAATCAATTGGTGAGCCTGGTACGCAGCTCACTATGAGAACCTTCCATATTGGAGGTACTGCCAGCCGGAAAGTAGAACAGGCTGAAATTAAAGCAAGAGTCGATGGCAGAATTAAGTTTTTGGATGAAATGAAAGTTGTTGAAAATGCTCAAAAACTCCTGGTCGTTATGAACAGGCGTGGCGGAGAATTTGCTATCGTTGGAGAAACTGGCCGTGAACGTGAGAAGCATAGTGTAATCTATGGCGCTTATCTTCAGGTTAAAGATGGCCAGGAGGTCTCAGCCGGTGATATTCTGGCAACTTGGGATCCCTTCACCACACCAATTATCACTGAAGTGAACGGTTCGGTCAAGTTTGGGGATATAGAAGTAGGGAAAACAATGATTGAAAAGCTGGACCCGGTTACCGGAAAATCAAGTCGTACTATTATTGAAAGCAAGGTGGCTGATATCCGTCCAAGAATTTCAATCAAGGATGAAGATAACAAGACGGCTGTTATTCCCTCAACCAATAACCTTGCGAGATATTTTTTACCGTTAAGCGCGATTCTCCTTGTTGAAGAAAAAGATGAGGTAAAAGCGGGCGATGTGATCGCCAAACTCCCGAGAGCAACTACTAAAACAAAGGATATTACGGGTGGTTTGCCTCGGGTAGCCGAATTGTTCGAGGTTAGAAAGCCAAAAGAAACTGCTGTTTTAACAGAAATTGATGGTTATATTGCTATTGCCAAGGGAACAAAGGGCAAGCAAAAAGTGATTGTAACACCGGCTGATGTTGGCGAAAAACGTGAATATTTGATTCCTAAGGGTAAACATATTAACGTTTACGATGGCGATTACGTCAGGGCGGGTGAAAAATTGATAGGCGGTAGTGCTAACCCTCAGGATATATTAAATATTAAAGGTGAAGTTGCTCTTGCCAATTATCTGGTTGATGAGGTCCAGCAGGTGTATCGTTTGCAGGGTGTACGAATTAACGACAAGCATATTGAGGTTATCGTCCGTCAGATGATGCGGCGTATCAAAGTGACTGAAGTCGGAGATTCAGATTTTATTCTTGAAGAGCAGGTGGACAGGACCGTGTTTGAAGAAACCAATCAGGCGATTATTGCAAAGGGTCATCAGCCTGCTCAGGGTGAACCACTTATTCTCGGTATTACCAAGGCGTCGCTTTCAACTGAGAGTTTTATATCAGCTGCCTCATTTCAGGAAACAACTAAAGTCCTTACAGAAGCCTCGATCAGAGCTAAAGTGGATATACTGAGGGGACTAAAGGAAAATGTGATTATGGGAAGATTGATCCCAGCTGGTACGGGTGTACCCATGTATCGGGAGATTGAACTTGAAGATGTTGAAAATGTCGATGCAAAGTACGCCAAAAGTGCCTGATTACATAAGAAAAAACTTTAATTTTAGTAGAGATGATAAATATGGAAAAAAATCTTGACAACGGGTACTTACATGTATAATATTCCTTATTTTGTCATTCTTGAGTCTCTCTTAAATATGTAAAAGGAGTTTTAGGAAGAAATGCCTACGATTAATCAGTTGGTTAGAAAGGGCCGGAAAAAGATAGTTAAGAAAACGAATACACCTGCCCTTAAAGGTGGACCTCAAAAGAGAGGGGTTTGTACACGCGTTTACACTTCTACTCCCAAAAAACCTAATTCAGCCTTGCGGAAAGTTGCAAGGGTGAGGTTGACGACAGGTGTGGAAGTTACTGCATATATTCCCGGTATGGGACATAATCTCCAGGAACATTCAGTTGTCCTGGTTCGCGGTGGCCGTGTGAAGGACTTGCCTGGTGTACGTTATCACATTGTGCGGGGTACGCTTGATACACTTGGTGTTGAAGATCGAAGGCAAGGCCGATCAAAATATGGGGCAAAAAAGCCGAAATAGGGTTGGTGTAAAAAAAATCGGTAGAAGTCGTTTGCTATATTTTATTGTAACTAATGTAGATAATGAAATGGTGTAGGGTATGCCAAGAAGAAGAGAAGTCCCGCAAAGGGAGAAGTTACCGGATTCAAGATATGGTAGTAAACTTGTTGCCCGATTCATTACTAGCGTAATGAAGAATGGCAAAAAAAGCACTGCCGAATCGATCATTTATGGAGCCTTTGATGTTATCGAAAATAAAACCGGGACAAAACCACTTGAGATATTTGAAAAGGCAGTCGATAATGTAAAGCCAGCCATTGAAGTTAAGTCACGAAGGGTCGGCGGTTCTACTTATCAGGTCCCCACTGAGATCAGAACGACCAGGCAGGTTGCATTGGCTATACGATGGTTAATTAGCTATGCACAAAGTCGTTCAGAGAAAGGTATGTCTCAGAAATTGGCTGCAGAATTTATGGATGCTGCAAATAACAGGGGCGCTTCTGTAAAAAAGAGAGAAGATACACATAAAATGGCCGAAGCAAATAAAGCATTTGCTCATTATAGATGGTAATTCTTTTTTAAGGATAGGAAAGATGGCAAAAGAAAAATTCGCAAGAACGAAACCTCATGTAAACGTAGGAACGATAGGTCACATAGATCATGGCAAGACGACCTTGACAGCAGCCATTACCAAACACAGTTCCTTAAAGGGACTAGGACAGGCTGTG
>Ga0180007_10005011_pt1 | contig 13713 bp, 11 predicted proteins | sample MM_PC_MetaG_FD_121122 | JGI IMG/M metagenome (GOLD analysis project Ga0180007, IMG submission 121122) | Groundwater microbial communities from the Aspo Hard Rock Laboratory (HRL) deep subsurface site, Sweden - MM_PC_MetaG | ecosystem: Environmental > Aquatic > Deep subsurface > Groundwater... | reverse complement strand
TGAGATGATCATGCCTGGTGACAATGTGACCATTACGGCGGAATTGATCGCTCCCATCGCCATGGAAGAAGGTCTTCGTTTTGCCATCAGAGAAGGCGGACGAACGGTTGGCGCGGGCGTTGTAGCCGGAATTATTCAATAGCTTTTAAGGAGACAGCCTGTGCGTGTTATAATCACACTTTCATGCTCGGAATGCAAAAGAAAGAATTATACAACAACAAAAAACAAACGAACAACGCCTGACAAACTTGAATTCAAAAAGTACTGCAGGTTTTGCGGAACCCATACCCCCCACAAGGAAACGAAATAAGGGCTGGGTAACACATAGTTTGTTTTATGAGACTTCAGGTCAGTAGCTCCAATTGGTAGAGCGTCGGTCTCCAAAACCGAATGTTGGGGGTTCGAGCCCCTCCTGACCTGCCATTAGAATTTTAAAGAGTTCTATTTAATTAAAGTTTACTAACGTGCACGAAAACGTATTGTTAGGAGCATCATGGGTCGTATACTGAAAAAAAAACCGGATAGCCAGAAAACCAAGCTGAAGAGCAAGCAGAAAAATTCCAGTGAGCTCGATTCGACTGCCGCAGGGTCTGCTGGCAAAGTTGATGTTCCGAAAAGTGAGGTTATAAAGCGGCCTGCATCTCAAGCAAGGACCAATGGGCCCAAGAAAGGTAATGCTTCCCAGGAACCGGGTTTTTACGAAAAAAGTCAGATTTTTCTGCGAGAAGTCAAAGCAGAATTAAAAAAAGTTGTCTGGCCTTCTAAAAATCAAACCGTTGCATCAACGGTTGTTGTCATCGTTTTGGTGATTATAGTTTCATCATTCCTAGGTTTTTTTGATCTTTGCCTGAATGGTTTGATTCGAATGGTTCTTCACTAAACAGGGAGAAAATATTTTGGCTCTGAAATGGTATGTCGTTCACGTCTATTCAGGATTTGAGAATAAGGTTAAATCTGCCCTTGAAGAACGAATAGAAGCGTTTCCCAATCCGGAGAAATTTGGTGGAATAGTCGTTCCCACAGAGCAGGTTGTTGAGCTTGTTAAAGGAAAGAAAAAAGAGTCATCTCGAAAATTTTATCCGGGTTACATTTTGATCCGTATGGATTTAAATGACCATACATGGCATCTTGTGAACGACACAGCAAAAGTAACCGGGTTTCTTGGTGGTAGAAACAAGCCAACACCAATCACTGACGCAGAAGCAGAACGTATTCTTTCGAGAATGGAAGAGGGTAAGGAAAAACCCCAGCCAAAATTCTTTTTTGAAACAGGTGATGAAATTCGAGTCGTTGATGGTCCTTTTTCGAATTTTAACGGAACGGTTGAAGAAGTAAATCCCGAAAAGGGTAAAATAAAAGTGCTGGTAAGTATCTTTGGTCGTGCTACGCCAGTTGAGTTGGACTTTGTCCAGGTTACTAAGTTATAGACTATTTTAGGAGTGGATTATAACAATGGCAAAAAAAGTTATTGCCCAAATAAAACTTCAGGTAGAGGCTGCAAAAGCAAATCCATCACCGCCGATTGGCCCTGCTCTTGGTCAGCACGGTGTTAACATAATGGATTTCTGCAAAGCTTTTAATGCCCGAACGGCAAATGATCCTGGGACAATTATCCCTGTTGTTATTACAGTATTTGCTGACAGAACGTTCCAGTTTATTACCAAAACACCACCCGCCTCATTTCTTATTAAAAAAGCGGCAAAAATTGCCAAAGGTTCCAGCGATCCTCTTCGTAACAAGGTAGCTAAGCTGAGCAATGAGCAAATTGAAGAGATCGCTAAATTGAAGATGGAAGATCTCAATGCAAATGACCTTGACGCTGCTTGCAAAATTATTGCCGGGACAGCGAGAAGCATGGGAATTGATGTTGTCTAAAATTACAAGGAGCACGTTGGTAAAATGCCTAGAAAAGGTAAAAAATATTTAGAAGCCATTAAGGACCTTGACCGACAAAAACGATATGAAATCAACGAAGCGGTTGGTTTTGCATTGGACAGGTCATTCGCTAAATTTGATGAGACGGTCGATATTGCAGTGAAACTTGGTGTTGATCCCAGACATGCTGATCAAATGATCCGTGGTTCGGTTATTCTTCCCAATGGCATTGGTAAAGAAGTCAAAGTTCTTGTATTCGCTAAGGGTGAAAAAGAAAAAGAAGCACTTGAAGCAGGTGCTGATTTTGCCGGTAGTGACGATATACTTGAAAAAATCAAAGGCGGCTGGTTCGGTTTTGATAAAGTGATCGCAACACCGGACATGATGGGTACCGTCGGTAAAATCGGAAAGGTTTTAGGCCCACGAGGTTTGATGCCCAACGCCAAGACCGGTACGGTAACATTTGACGTGGCAAAAGCTGTGAATGAACTCAAGGCCGGCAAGATCGACTTTCGAGTGGAAAAGACAGGTATTGTCCATGCACCCATGGGAAAGGTTTCATTTGGCACGGAAAAAATTGTTGAGAATATAAGCTCTCTTCTTGAGATTCTTACCAAATTAAAGCCGTCATCGAGCAAAGGGACCTATTTCAAGAGCGTTACCGTGTCCACAACCATGGGAATCGGTTTGAAAATTGATCCGGCGGGTATTAAAGAGATTATTAAATAGTATGTTTAATCACTGACAATCTCGATGTGTATGGGGATGTCGGTTATTAATAAACATATATACTGTGTCAAAGACAGTAGGTGCACATGCAGTTTTCGTGTTTAATCGGCGTAGCCGGCCTACCGAGACATCACGTTTTGGTATCGTTGGCCTCCGAGAATACTAATTTCTGGGTAAAGGAGGTGGAATAAGTTTTGGATATTAAACAAAAAAAAGAGATTGTAACGAGTCTCCACGAAGACCTTAAGCGATCCAAGATAGTTATCGCAACGGATTTTAAAGGTCTTGATGTGGCGTCAGTTACACAACTACGCTCTGAACTGACAAAAGAAAACATTGACTACCGTGTAATCAAGAACACGCTTCTAAGACGTGCTTCTGAAGATACCGATGTGGCCTTGTTGAGAGATTTGTTCAAAGGGCCGAGCGCCATTGCAATCAGCTATGATGATCCGGTTTCTCCAGCGAAAATTTTGACAAAATTTTCTGAGGCGAACAATAAGCTTGAAATCAAGGGTGCTGTTATGGAAGGAAGACTCCTTGATATCAACGGGATCAAGGCATTGTCTTCTCTGCCTTCTCGGGAAGTTCTCCTCGGACAGCTTCTGGCAACAATGAATGCAGTACCCACAGGGATTGTACAAGTGCTTGCAGCTGTACCACGTGGTTTCCTGAACGCGCTTCAGGCCATCAAAGAACAAAAAGAAGCAGCCTGATCATACACGGGCATAAATACATTTTAAATCATACGAAAGCGTATACATATATTATCGGAGGACAGAATGGCTGATACAACAAAACAAGATGTAATTGATTTTATAGCAAATATGACGGTTCTTGAACTTTCTGAATTGATCAAAGAACTTGAAGAAAAATTTGGTGTTTCTGCTGCCGCTCCTGTTGCCATGATGGCTGCAGGTCCTGCTGACTCAGGTGCAGCAGCTGCTGAAGAACAAACAGAATTTGATGTAATCCTCTTATCTTCCGGTGACAAGAAAATCAACGTCATTAAAGAAGTTCGCGCCATTACAGGTCTTGGCCTCAAAGAAGCTAAAGCCCTTGTTGACGAAGCACCGAAACCTGTAAAAGAAGCCGTTTCAAAAGAAGAAGCTCAGAAAATCAAAGAGCAGCTTGAAGCAGCCGGTGCACAGATTGAACTGAAATAGACCAAAATAACTGACTTTATTATTGTCTATGATACGGATAAAAGGTGAGGGTTTTCCCCTCATCTTTTTTCCGTTTGTCCTATTTCCGCAGTTCCATCAAATCAATATGGAGATGATATGACAGTAAACCCTTTGGTTAACAAGCGACTAAGGAAAAATTTCGGCGGGAAACACAAGATTGCAGAAATACCCGATTTGATAGGTATGCAAAGGGACTCTTACAACCGATTCCTGCAGATGAATGTCCCTCCTGAAAAGCGCGAAGACATAGGACTTCAGTCTGTGTTCAAGTCTGTTTTTCCAATCAAGGATTTTACGGGTACGGCATCTCTCGAATATGTTTCCTATTCGTTCGGAGAGGTGAAACACTCGGTTGATGAGTGTATCCAGCGTGGAATGACCTATGAAATATCTATTCGAATCAGGGTCCGTCTGGTTGTGTTCGATATCGACAAGGATGCCGGAACGTCCAATATAAGGGACATCAAAGAGCAGGAAATCTATTTCGGAACCATTCCTTTGATGACTGCACGGGGTACCTTTATCGTCAACGGGACTGAACGGGTTGTTGTCAGCCAGCTGCACCGTTCTTCCGGTGTTTTTTTCGACCATGATAAAGGGAAATCACATTCAAGTGGCAAGATTATATATTCAGCACGTGTGATTCCGGTTCGTGGTTCGTGGATTGATATGGAAATTGATCCCAAGGATATCGTTTATATTCGAATTGACCGCAGGAGAAAATTTCCTGTTACAGTTCTGTTCAAAGCCTTTGGTTACTCCAGTGAAGATCTCTTGAATTATTTTTATAAAAAAGAAAAAGTCTACATCAGAAATGATGAATTTTTTAAGGCATTTAACGAAGAATTTTTTAAAGGACAACGTGCCAGCTTCGATATCGTTGATAAAACCAACGGTGAAGTTGTTGTAAAAAAAGGCAGATTATTTACAAAACGTGCCATCAAGCAATTAAAAGCGGCAGATACCACTGAACTTCCCATAAGTGCTGAAGATATAGCGGAAAAGGGACTCGCAGTAACCCTTATTGATCCCAAAACCGATGAGATTATTGCAAAAGCCGGTGATTTGGTTGACGAGGATGTTATTGCGAAAATCAAGGAAGCCGGAATACATGAGTTTGAAATGCTTTATCAGGATGCTGTATTTTCAACAGATTCTATAAGAAAAACTCTTATTGCGGATAAAATTGAAACCAAAGACGAAGCACTTATTGAAATATATAGACGCATGCGGCCAGGAAATCCAGCGACACCGGAGGTGGCTCAGGAATTTATCGATCACCTGTTTTTCAGGGATTCTTTTTATGATCTTTCCGGTGTAGGTCGCCTTAAAATGAACCACCGGCTTGGAATTGACACGCCCATGGAAATCAGAATTCTTCGAAAGGAAGATATCCTTTTGACGGCACGCATTCTGATTGAACTCAGGGATACCCAGGGGACGGTGGATGATATCGACCATTTGGGTAACAGGCGTGTCCGTGCCGTGGGCGAACTCCTCGAAAATCAGTACCGAATCGGTCTTGTTCGTATGGAGCGAGCCATCAAAGAGCGGATGAGCATGCAGGAAGTCGATGCCCTGATGCCCCACGACCTTGTCAATCCAAAACCTGTTTCAGCCGTGGTCAAAGAATTCTTCGGGACGAGCCAGTTGTCACAGTTTATGGACCAGACCAATCCCCTGTCTGAAACGACCCATAAACGTCGTTTGAGCGCTTTGGGGCCGGGTGGTCTGACACGTGAACGCGCGGGTTTTGAAGTCAGGGACGTTCATCCTTCCCATTACGGTCGAATATGCCCCATTGAAACACCGGAAGGACCGAATATCGGTTTGATCGTATCACTGTGTACCTATGCACGGGTGAATGAATATGGTTTCATTGAAACCCCTTACCGTGTGGTGCGTGATTCGGCGGTCACCGATGAAATAAAAATGCTCAGTGCCTTTGAGGAAAAAGATCACCCCATTGCCCAGGCCAATGCGCCTCTGGATGATAACAACCGTTATGTGAACCAGCTTGTTACGTCCCGGGTGGAAGGTGAATTCCAGATGATCAATAATGATGAAATCAAGTTGATGGATATTTCACCCAATCAGCTGGTCAGCGTTTCAGCATCACTGATCCCTTTCCTTGAAAACGATGATGCCAACAGGGCGCTTATGGGCTCCAACATGATGCGTCAGGCTGTTCCATTGATCACCAGCAGCGCTCCCCTTGTGGGCACAGGTATTGAAGGTGTGGTTGCCAGGGATTCCGGCGTTGCCATTGTGGCCCGGCGCAAAGGTGTTATCGAATATGTGGATGCCGCACGTATTGTTTTAAAACATGATTTGTATGATGATGTCCCCGTACCACCGGTGACCATCTATAATCTTTCCAAATTCAAACGGTCCAATCAGAATACCTGTTTTAATCACAGGCCCATTGTGAAGGCCGGTCAGCTTGTCACTGTGGGAGAAGTCATTGCCGATGGGCCCGCCACTGAAAAAGGTGAACTGGCCTTGGGGAAAAATGTGACGGTGGCCTTTATGCCCTGGGGTGGTTACAATTTTGAGGATTCCATCCTGGTCAGTGAAACCCTGGTCCGTGACAATATTTATACATCGGTCCATATTGAGGAGTTTGAGTTGATTGCCCGTGATACCAAACTGGGCAAAGAAGAAGTCACCAGGGATATTCCCAATGTGGGTGATGAAGCGCTCAAGGACCTGGATGACAGTGGTATCATTCGCCTGGGGGCCGAGGTTAAGCCTGGTGATATTCTTGTGGGTAAAATTACACCCAAAGGGGAGACTCAGCTTTCACCCGAAGAAAAATTGTTGAGAGCTATTTTCGGTGAGAAAGCCGGTGATGTTAAAGATACGTCACTTCGAGTTCCACCGGGTGTATCGGGTATTGTTGTCGATGCCAAAGTCTTTTCAAGACGGGGTGTGGGCAAAGATGACCGTACGCGCCTGATTGAAGATGAGGAAATTCTTCTTCTTGAGAGCAACCGGGACGATGAGATCCGGATTACAGAAGAATGTGCACGTGAGAAAATTCATGAACTCCTTGTGGGTCAGCAATGTGAATCCCCCCTGAGAAAGGGCAAAGATATCTTGATCGATGCGGATATGGATATCACACTTGACTTAATCACCGATATTCCCCTGTCCCAGCTTGAAGGCATCGTTTTAAAGGATTCCGGAAAGGGTTCACGGGTTCATGAAATTCTGGACCGATACCGCGAGCATGTTGATAATGCCCGCAAAACCTTTGATGATCAAGTTGTCCGGTTTGAAAAAGGTGATGATCTGGCCCCGGGCGTGATCAAAATGATCAAAGTTTATGTGGCCATGAAACGTATGCTGTCCGTGGGTGATAAAATGGCGGGCCGCCATGGGAACAAAGGTGTTGTGTCCCGTATTCTCCCCCAAGAGGATTTGCCTTATTTTGAAGATGGTACAACCGTTGACATGATTCTTAACCCCCTGGGTGTGCCTTCTCGAATGAATGTGGGGCAGATTCTCGAAATTCATCTGGGCCGGGCAGCCAAAGGGCTTGGTAATCAGTTGAAAGCCTTGATTGAAGAAAAGAAACACGCGGCAATTAAAGAAAAATTGCAGAAAATTTTTACATCGGATGCCGAAAAAGCGGTCCTTGCCAAGCTTGATGAAAAAGAAACTTTCGAATTTGCAAAGTATTACAAAGAAGGGGTGCATATGGCCACTCCTGTTTTTGATGGCGCAAAGGAAGAAAACATCAAAGCACTTCTAACCGAAGCAGGGTTCAGCACCACCGGTCAGGCCCAGTTATTTGACGGCCGTACCGGGGAGCCCTTTGATGGAAAAGTAACGGTCGGAACCATGTATATGCTTAAACTCCATCATCTGGTTGATGATAAGATCCATGCCAGATCCATTGGACCCTATTCACTCGTTACTCAGCAGCCCTTGGGCGGTAAAGCACAGTTTGGTGGGCAGCGACTGGGTGAGATGGAAGTCTGGGCCATGGAAGCCTATGGTGCTGCCTATGCACTCCAGGAATTCATTACGGTTAAATCCGATGATATGGCCGGACGAACCCGTATGTATGAAAAGATTGTAAAAGGGCAGACTGCCCTTGAACCGGGCCTCCCGGAATCATTCAGAGTTTTGACGAAAGAACTTCAGAGTCTTGGCCTGGATATAAACCTCATTGAAGGAAATTAAGGAGGGGAACGTGGAAACATTATACGATTTTTTCGCAAAACCTATTGACCCCAAGCTGTATTCAGGGGTCCAGATTTCATTGGCCTCTCCTGAGCAGATTAGACAATGGTCTCACGGTGAAATAAAAAAGCCTGAAACAATCAATTACCGGACATTCAAGCCGGAACGTGAGGGGCTTTTCTGTGCTAAAATTTTCGGACCGACCAAGGACTACGAATGTAACTGCGGTAAATACAAACGCATGAAACATCGTGGTGTGGTCTGTGAAAAATATGGTGTTGAAGTTATTCAATCCAAAGTCAGACGTGAAAGACTCGGGCACATTGAACTCGCAACCCCTGTTTCACATATCTGGTTTTTGAAAAGTCTGCCCAGTAAAATTGGTAACCTTCTGGATATTACTCTTAAAAACATGGAGCGCGTCCTTTACTTTGACAGCTACATCGTTCTTGATCCTAAAGATACCGGGTTGACTAAGCGTCAGCTTTTGTCAGAAGACCAGTACCAGGAAGCACTTGACCTTTATGGGTCAACCTTTGTTGTTGGCATCGGAGCCGAGGCCGTGAAAGTGCTTTTAAAGGAGATCGACCTTAAAACCACGTATATTGAGCTTCGTGACGAGGTCCGCGTTACATCTTCAGTTGCTAAACGGCAGAAACTCAGCAAGCGTATGAGGATCATTGATGCGTTCATGAATTCCGGAGTGGATCCTGCCTGGATGATTATGGATGTCATTCCGATACTTCCACCGGATTTGCGGCCCCTTGTTCCCCTTGAAGGGGGACGTTTCGCCACATCGGATCTCAATGACCTTTACCGGCGAGTCATCAATCGGAACAACCGGTTGAAACGCCTCGTGGAACTCAAAGCGCCGGATATTATTGTCAGAAATGAAAAACGGATGCTCCAAGAATCTGTGGATGTTTTATTTGATAACGGGCGGCATGGCCGTGTTGTTACCGGTACAAACAAGCGACCTTTGAAATCTTTGAGCGATACGCTCAAAGGTAAACAGGGCCGTTTCAGACAGAACCTTCTTGGGAAACGTGTTGATTATTCCGGTCGTACGGTTATTGTTGTCGGACCTGATTTGAGGCTCCACCAGTGCGGTCTTCCCAAGCAAATGGCCCTTGAGCTGTTTAAGCCTTATATTTACCACCGTCTGGAAAAATCAGGCTATGTTTCAACCGTAAAAAGTGCAAAAAAGATGGTGGAAAAGGAAGGCCCGGAAGTCTGGGATACCCTTGACGAAGTGGTCAAGGAATATCCGGTCATGCTCAACCGTGCTCCGACCCTCCATCGATTAGGTATTCAGGCCTTTGAGCCGGTTCTTGTCGAGGGAAAAGCCCTTCAGCTTCATCCCCTTGTCTGTACCGCGTTCAATGCCGACTTTGACGGTGACCAGATGGCTGTTCATGTGCCTCTTTCCATCGAATCACAGATCGAAGCACGCGTGTTGATGCTTGCATCAAATAACACCCTGTCGCCTGCCAATGGCCAGCCCATCATTGTTCCAACCCAGGACATTGTTCTTGGTTTGTATTACATGACGCGGAAAGTGGTGGGTTCAAAAGGTGAAAACACCATTTTCTCAAGTGTTGAGGAAGTACGTATCGCTTATGATGATGGATCCGTGTCCCTCCATGCCGCCATTAAAGTCCGGATGAACGGGAAAAAGGTGGAGACGACGGTTGGACGTGTTATTCTATGGGAAATTATTCCCTGTGATCCGGTGTATTCATTCCGCCATATTCTTCTACGGAATCCTGAAACTGCAGCCTCCGTTCATAAAAAACTTGTTGATGGTGCTGATTTCACAAAAATGATCGCTGATCATTCAACCAGTCTGGACAAGGACAGGGGCGGATTAATAGGCTTTTTGAATAAAGAAGAATTTAATGCCGTTTACCGGGTGAATGACGAGGATCTGGATGCCATTTTCAGTCTTGAAAATGGGGCCTTCAGCAAGGTCGTTCCCATTGATGGTCTTTTCTATATATTGGAGGTCACGCGTATCCGTCCGGGTGTTCCATTTTCTATGGTCAATAAAGTCCTGGATAAGGGTTCCTGCCGTGCACTCATTGATTATGCATACAGAAATATCGGCCCCAAGGCCACGGTCATTCTGTCTGATAAGCTTAAAAATACAGGTTACCGGTATTCCACGGAAGGTGGTTTGTCCATCTGTATTGACGATATGATTATTCCTGGAACCAAATGGGATATGATCAAAGATTCCGAGGATAAGGTCACGGAAATTGGACGTCAGTATTCGGAAGGTCTGATCACCCAGGGTGAGAAATACAACAAGGTTGTTGATATCTGGGCCAAAGCCACTGACGATATTGCCAATGAAATGATGAAAGCCATGAGCCAGCCGTCCGTACGGACACTGGGTGGTGTTGTCTCCGAGGACATCCGGTTGGCCAATAAAACCCAGGACACCATCAACTCGATTTACATGATGGCTGATTCAGGCGCCCGAGGAAGTAAAGACCAGATGCGCCAGCTTGCAGGTATGCGAGGTCTGATGGCCAAACCATCGGGTGAAATTATTGAAACACCCATCCAGGCAAATTTTCGAGAAGGCTTATCTGTTCTTCAGTATTTTATTTCAACCCATGGTGCTCGAAAAGGTCTTGCCGATACAGCCCTGAAAACCGCGAACTCCGGTTATCTGACACGACGACTTGCGGATGTTGCCCAGGATTGTGCTGTTGTGGAACACGATTGCGGGACCTTGATGGGAATCGAAGTAGAAGCACTGATGGAGGGCGGCGAAGTTATCCAGAGACTGGGAGAGCGTATTCTTGGTCGCGTGACCCTGGAGGATGTGTATGACCCCTTCACGGATGAAATTATTGTATCCCATGGGGTTGAAATTGATGAGAGTGTTCTCAATATTATTGAAAATGCAGGTATCACATCCATACGCATTCGATCCGTTTTGACGTGCAAGACAACCACAGGTGTCTGTGCAAAATGCTACGGCAGAGATCTATCCCATGGAAAGACCGTTGAGATGGGGCAGGCGGTCGGTATTCTGGCGGCCCAGTCCATTGGAGAGCCCGGTACACAGCTGACCATGCGTACCTTCCATATCGGTGGTACGGCCAGCAGAAAAGTTGAAGTTGCCGAAATTAAAGCCCGCGTGGAAGGCAAGATCAAGTACTCGGAAGGGTTGAATGTGGTTAAAACGGCGCATGGTGATATGATCATTATGAGCCGTCGTGGTGGTGAATTTGCCATTGTGGGCGAAGCCGGACGTGAACGTGAAAAGAACTCCGTTATTTATGGCGCGCGTATCTATGTGGTAGATGGCCAGTCGGTAATGCCCGGCGATGTCCTTGCCACCTGGGACCCCTTCACCGTGCCCATTATTACGGAAGTTGACGGCCGGGTTAAATTTGGCGATATTGAAGCCGGTAAAACCATGCAGGAAAAATTGGATCCCGTGACCGGTAAATCAAGCCGTACCATTATTGAGAGCCGTGTCGGTGATGTTCGGCCACGTATATCCATTAAAGACTCAAGTAATAAAACAGCCATACTCGGATCCGGTCTGGCACGATATCCCCTTCCCGTTGATGCCGTTCTTCTTGTTGAGGAGTTTGACGAGATCAAGGCCGGTGATATTATCGCTAAACTTCCGCGAGCAACAACGAAAACCAAGGATATTACCGGTGGTCTTCCCAGGGTCGCTGAGCTTTTTGAAGTAAGGAAGCCCAAGGAAACAGCGGTTCTTTCTGAAATTGATGGTTTTGTTTCTATTTCCAAGGGGACAAAAGGGAAACAAAAAGTCACAGTTAATCCCGTGGATGTCGGTGAAAAGAAAGAGTACCTCATACCCAAAGGCAGACATGTGAACGTCTATGAGGGTGATTATGTCCGCGCCGGTGAAAAATTGACCAGCGGTAGTGAAAACCCCCAGGATATTCTCAGCATCAAAGGTGAGGTTGCCCTTGCAAGCTATCTTGTTGATGAAGTCCAGCAGGTCTATAGACTGCAGGGTGTTCGGATCAATGATAAGCATATTGAAGTGATTGTTCGGCAGATGATGAAGCGTGTTAAAATCATTGAAGCAGGAGATACTGACTTTATTGCTGAAGAACAGGTTGACAGACAACGCTTTGCTGATGTAAACAGGGAAGTCGTTGAAAAAGGAGGGGAGCCCTCAACAGGTGAACCGCTTGTTCTTGGTATAACCAAAGCATCTCTTTCAACGGACAGTTTTATTTCAGCCGCATCCTTCCAGGAAACAACAAAGGTTCTTACAGAGGCTGCGATCCGGGGTAAAGTTGACTGCCTCTCTGGTCTTAAAGAGAACGTTATTATGGGGAGACTCGTCCCTGCAGGATCCGGTGTGTCCATGTATCGGAATGTTGAGATTGAAAGTGAAATGGAAACGGCCAGGGAAGAAAACGTTTCGATGGATCTTTAATAAATACAGATAGATATGCTGATGCTCCCTGGGGGCATCAGCACGGAACAAAAGAACAAAGAGACCTTAACAAAGTCCTTGACAACAACAAAATGTGTGTGTATTATACCGTATTTTGCGTTTACGGGAGAATTATTTGTAAATTATAAAGGAACTTAACTGTAATGCCGACTATCAATCAACTGGTGCGTAATGGACGCAAGAGGACAAAAAAGAAGACCAATACACCGGCACTTATGGGTGGGCCTCAAAAAAGAGGTGTCTGTACACGTGTCTATACATCCACACCCAAAAAACCGAACTCGGCCCTTCGAAAAGTGGCAAGGGTGAGGTTGACGACCGGTTCCGAGATTACCGCATATATCCCTGGAATGGGGCACAATCTTCAGGAACACTCGGTTGTTCTCGTTCGTGGTGGCCGTGTGAAGGATTTACCCGGTGTACGCTATCATATTGTCAGAGGAACGCTCGATACGCTTGGGGTTGAAGACAGACGGCAGGGACGTTCCAAGTACGGAACACGACGTCCTAAATAGACAGTATATACCTATATATAAATATAAACTTAACTGGAAGGTGAGTTAGGAAATGCCAAGAAGAAGGGAAGTGCCGCAACGGAAAATAATGCCGGATTCACGATATAACAGTGAACTTGCTTCACGATTTATCGCCTGCATTATGTCTGATGGCAAAAAGAGTACGGCGGAAAAGATATTTTACGGAGCCTTTGGTATCATCGAAAGTAAAAGCGGTGAGAATCCATTGGAAATCTTTGAAAAAGCAATGGATAATGTAAAACCATCTATTGAAGTAAAATCACGCCGCGTGGGTGGCTCAACCTACCAGGTCCCCACTGAAATCAGACATTCACGAAGGCGTGCACTTGCCATTCGTTGGCTGATTGATTTTGCAAAAAAGAGGTCTGAAAAGAGCATGTCACGCAAGCTTGCGGCAGAGCTCCTTGATGCGGCAAATAACAGAGGTTCTTCTGTAAAAAAGAGAGAAGATACCCATAAAATGGCAGACGCGAACAAGGCATTTGCTCATTATAGATGGTAGCATTTCGATTTAAAGCCAGTTAAGCCAGGTGTTTGACAGATAGAAACGCAACTAATTTCAAGTAACTGATTTTCCGGTAGTAAGATGCGTCCCGGAGGAGGATAAGATCATGGCAAAGGAAAAATTTGAGAGGACGAAGCCGCATGTAAATATAGGCACAATCGGGCATATCGACCACGGCAAAACAACGCTTACAGCAGCTATTACGAAACAGAATGCACTGCGATCCGG
>Ga0180007_10005010_pt1 | contig 13715 bp, 10 predicted proteins | sample MM_PC_MetaG_FD_121122 | JGI IMG/M metagenome (GOLD analysis project Ga0180007, IMG submission 121122) | Groundwater microbial communities from the Aspo Hard Rock Laboratory (HRL) deep subsurface site, Sweden - MM_PC_MetaG | ecosystem: Environmental > Aquatic > Deep subsurface > Groundwater... | reverse complement strand
GTGGCCGTGGCAAAAAATTCACAATGTCCTGACCTGGTGTGATTTAAAAAATTTTGCAATGGGGTTTGCCGGTCTTGTTTTCCTTTTAAATCCAAAGAATAGGTGTATTTGTTTAAAAAATAGTGTCTGATGGTATTTAAAATATCTTGCTCTGACAGTTTATCAAGACCCAGTGATTCAGCAATTTTTACAATCCCGGACAATTCAATTTCAGGAATCAACAAATCCTGGTCGCAAGGGAGTGCATCATAGGACAAGTTGCCCGTATAGGATACGATTCCCTTTAAAAGGGGGGGGACATCTTCTACCCTGACAGCCTGCACTGTATTTTTATTGCATGACCCGACTTTCATATCCGCTATGGTAAGGACACCGGGAGGAAGGCTTAAAACTGCGTTTTTCCGGGACGGCCTGAAATAGAATGTCATTTTTTGATTGGGGGTTACAAGGGGGTTTATCTGCCAGAGCGTTTTGTCCTGGTCATTTTCAATGGATTCAAATCCATACCCGGCAAACCAGTTTGAAATTGCAAAACCCGTATAACTGGCTTTGTGAAGAAGATAGGTTTTGCCGGGAAGATAATCCTGAAACGAAGCCCTTAACACAATCGTATCCGATATTTTAAGGCTTCCAATTTCACCCAGTGCTGTGAAATTCTTAAACGGGTTGTCAGCATAATATCCAGCATAGTATTCCATCATCCACCGGCTTATTCTCATGCTTGCCGCACGAAGGGTGGTATGTCCGACATAGCCTGAAAAAATGGTCATAAAAATACACAGGGACCACATGAAAAAGGATACCCGCTTTGATCTTACCTGCCATAATCCCCAGACAAAAAACAAAACCAGACTCGTATAAAATAATGGTCCCTTTGAATTGGCCGTGGCAGACGAAAGAATACAAAAAAGACTGTAAATAAAGGAAATATCAATTTCTTTATAATCATAGAGATTTGTTTTCAGACGTTTTTTTTTCACTATGAAAAAAGACCGGCTGTCTATGGTTCCCTTTACGCTGAATTCCTGGGCTGCAATAAGTGGAAAAAAAATCATTGGAAGCCATTTTAAAATAATCAGTATGGCTTTTTCTACTTCAAGGGTTAATGAAATCACAATAACACCGGCCAGGAAAACAATACAGATATCAACAAATTTATTAAAGTCAGACGGCTTAAATTCAAATCTGGTCTTCACCATTCGGGAAGATTCAAGTATAACGGCAAGGGATATGGCTATCCACAGGGTATGTACCTGCCATCCCCAGAATAAAACAATTGTTCCTAAAAAAAATCGAGGCGTTTTCATACCTGACCCAATGTTTCCTGTACCTGGCCGATTTCCACAACTTTGATGATGGCCATATCCGTTTTGTCCTGAAAGAGTTTGTCTTCCATTTGGTTTTTATTTTCTGCCAGGACAATGATGGACACGGGTACCAAGGCCTGTTTAAACAATTGATACAGGTGTTTATGGCCCTTTTCCCACCCTAGAAAAATGCAAATGGAACTGGAAATTCTGTTAAGGTCTGCCCGTATAAAAGGGGCTATTTCAAAGATTGTTTTTTCTTCACAAAACTCGACACATGCCAGGATTTCAAGCATTTTTTTTGATCGCCCAAGTCCCCTGCCCCAGGAAAAAGAATACGTCCGATTCCCGACCAGCATCAGATCAAAAATGGCTTCATGGGTCTTAAGGGGTGTTATATAGGAAGCGGCAATGCTGACGGCAGACTCAAACAAAGATTCATTGGCCGAACCTGAAATGGTATCCAGAATAATCAAATGCCTTACAAAATATTCATCCTCAAATTCCTTAATGACAAGTTCACGGGTTTTGGCAAAGGTTCTCCAGTGAACATTTCGCAACGGGTCACCCGGGCGGTAACTTCGCAAAGACATGAATTCATCTGAATCCCCGATGGCTGAGGCCAGACAGATTCCGCCCCGTTGGTATTGTCTGGTGGATATCAGCTGCGGGGGGGTAAGCCTGTATTGTCTTGGCAGCACCAGAATTTTCTGATCATTTTTAACCCGGTGCAGCCGATTAAAAATACCCATGGCATCAGACCTGGCAAAGGTGCAGCCTGAAAAATGAATATATCCCCGAGCGCTTGGAACAAAAAAGGCTTTCACCCGGATGGTTTCGCCGGCAGGGAGAGCTGGCAGTTCAATGGGGGTAAACCGGGCCTTTTGATTCTTTTCCACCAGCCAGAGCCATCGAAAATACAGGGTTTTCCTGTCCCAGGCATTTCTCAGGTGCTCAAACGGCTCTTTTCTTGATATCAACTGTTTAAAAGAAGGCCTGGGATCATGGACTTCTTCATAAAGCACAAGCCCTTTTTGTGTTTTTAAAGACTCATTTTGAATGGATATTTCATACACTCCCTTATCCCCAAGGGTTACATATTCAGGAAGAATACGATGGATCTTGACCTTGAGCCTGAACCCGAACAAACTGTAAACAAAAGAAACCAGCAGGACAGAAAAACCAAATGCCATAACCTGGTACAGACTTGTTTTTAAAATATTAAACCCAAATATTCCTGACAGGATAATGGTGGTTATCATCATCGTGCCGGCAGGGGTAAAATGCTGCTTGCGCCACTGCCGCATCGTATAAAACACGCTGTATGATTTATAAAAAAAACGGGCCAGCATAAAAATCCTATACGGGAACGGGCATGGATTTTAAAATATCTTCCACCACAAACCGTGCAGTCACCCCTGAAAAGGTTGACTGGGGATCCAGTACCAGCCTGTGGGCAATAACATAGACGGCAATCTCCTGTATATGATCAGCCGTTATAAAATCCTGGTTGTCAAAAATTGCCAGAGCCTGGGCTGTCTTCATCAAGGCGATGCTTGCTCTCGGACTTGCACCAAGGCTGACCCCGGTTTTTTCCCGGGTCTTGTTAACAAGGTCAACCATATAGCATTTCAGTTCTTGGGCAACAAATACCGTTTTAACCATTTGACGCAGCCTTAAAATGTCTTTCAAGGTAACGCAGGGGGTAAGCGTATGAATGGGATGGACCTGTTGCTGCTCTGACAAAATGGCAACTTCCTGTTCCCTTGCCACATATCCCAATCGAAGCTGCATGGCAAACCTGTCCATCTGGGCTTCTGGAAGCGGATAGGTTCCACTGGATTCAACGGGATTCTGGGTGGCAATCACAAAAAATAATGCTTCCAGATTTAAAATACGTCCGTCAATACTCACCTGGCTTTCAGCCATAGATTCCAAAAGGGCGGACTGTGTTCTGGGAGATGCCCGATTGATTTCATCTGCCAGAAGAATATTGGTAAACACAGGCCCCATATGAAATTTAAAAATCTTTTGGGCCGGGTCAAAGATTGAAACCCCTAAAATATCTGATGGCAAAAGATCCGGTGTAAACTGAATTCGTTTAAAATCTGCATCAATACTTTTGGCCAATGCTTTGGCAAGGGTTGTCTTCCCCGTTCCTGGATTGTCTTCCAGAAGAATATGCCCGTTGCTGGCAAGTCCGGCAAGGATATAGCGGATACAGTCTTTCTGGCCTTTGATGACCTGTTCTATATTGGTGGCCAGACGATTGAAGATCTCATGACCCCACTGAGTATGCATCGCTTCCATATAATTTCCCTTTAAACAAGAATCGTTTCTATCATTATGTTTAATTACCATGTTTCAAACTGCCTGTCACTTATGGAATTTTTTAACGGCCAGGGTCAGAGCATCAAACGGCCAGGATGGTTGTCTTTTCCTGTTAAGGCTTGTAAATTAATTTAATAGCCTGTAAGAAATATTCATGGAGAACACGATAAAAGATATCAGAGATCTGGCCTATTTGTCTGAAAAAGAGGTATTAACCCTTAATTTTATCAATGCCTCAAGTCACTATATCTTCAGAAAATATTATCGCTCCGGCTTAAGGTCTCATATCCTTGAAATTCTCCTGGCTGAAGATGTCCTCAAGGAGACGCAAGGAGAGATCATCGACGGGATACGCCTGTTTCCCAGGGCCAAACCCAGAAAAATATTCAGGATATTACGAAACCGGTTTGAAAACAAAGAACAGGTTTTTCAGGAGATAAAAAAATACCGTCTCCTGTTACAAATTCTAGGACCAGAGTATATTGCACAATCTGAAGAATTCATTGTTGATTATACGGGAACGGGAAAAAGCCAGATTGTCCTTTGCGGCCTTCAGGAATATGTGGAAGGAGAAATACTGGATCCCTGGGGGTTAACTGGTAAAAATTTTTTATCGGATCTTTTCACAGCATCCAATTGCAATGTTTCCCAGATTTCAGTCACGGTGGAAAAAGCCCGGAAAAATATCGCCCGTTTTGTTGAAAAAAACCGGCAGATGATCAGCCAGACCGGATATATCCCGGATCTTGCAGGTTTTGGGAATCTGATTTTAACCCCTGAAGGCAATTTAAAACTAGTTGATATCAACAATATCGTTAGAATCAAACTGGATGATTCCATTCCCATTGATGACAAGGGATATCCGTCCTGTGACGTATCTGTTGAAGTGTTGTCACTTCTTGAAAGGGAACTGCTTCAAACAGATATCCTTCTTGATGATCCGCTTTACCGGTTTTTTTTATCACCCCAACGGAAAATAAAAGTAAAGGAACTTGAAAAATATTTTTACAAGTCCCTTTGAAACAGACAACCTTAGCCTGAAAATACCCAGATGCCTTATGAGCGAGGATACAAATGTGCCATCCCAATATCTCCTGCCGTTTGAATGATATAACAGAAAACCATGATCCTTCTGTATTTGATTTTGCTAATGATAAGATTGCCGGAACTGTGATTGAATTCCACAAAAGTCTGCCCGGTTATGCACCGACACCTCTTGTAAGCCTATCTGTTCTGGCAGACAGGCTGGGTATTGCCCGGCTTCTTGTAAAAGATGAAAACCGTCGTTTTGATTTGAATGCGTTCAAGGTTCTAGGGGCAAGCTATGCCATGGCCAAAGTTCTGGGGCATACATTAAACCTTGACGATAATGAACTGATGTTTGATAAAATTTTATCCCGACAATCTGAATTTAAAAATATGACATTTGTTACGGCAACAGATGGTAACCATGGCAGAGCCGTTGCCTGGATATCGGAAAAACTGGGTTGCAAAGCCATTGTGTATTTACCTAAAAACTCATCGCCGACCCGGTTAAAGGCCATACACCAATTGGGTGCCACGGCTGCCATAACCGATTATAATTATGATGATACGGTCAACCACGCCAAAAAAATGGCTGAACAAAACCATTGGACCTTATTGCAGGACACCTCATGGGAAGGGTATGAACAGGTGCCAACCCATATTATGCAGGGATATTTCACCCTGGTAACGGAATTTTTATCTCAAGCGCCGGACATATGGCCGACACATGTATTTGTGCAGGCAGGTGTCGGGTCTTTGGCAGCAGGCGTTTTAGCACGTCTGTGCGCGCTTGCCCATAAAGACAGACCCAAATTTATCGTGGTTGAACCAGAAGGTGCCCCGTGTCTGTACAAGTCCATGGAATTATGTGGCGGCAAGCCATTCCGGGTTCAAGGCGATCTGCCCACCATTATGGCAGGACTTGCCTGCGGAGAACCCAGCCTTCTTGGACTGAACATACTGCGGTCAGGCGCCAGCGCTTTTATTCAATGTTCCGATCATGTGGCACGGCGCGGAATGAAAATTCTGGGCAATGCCCTGCCAGGTGATCCTTCAATTGTTTCAGGCGAGTCAGGTGCCGTAACCCTGGGACTGGTGTATGAACTGATCGCCAATAATCGGTTTAGCCATTTAAAAAATAAACTTGAGATAACAAAAGATGCTAAAATATTATTATTCTCCACAGAGGGAGATACTGACCCGGATGCATATTATGATATTGTCTGGTCTTAGGAAGTCAAAAAAATATAAATCCCCAAAATAGGACGCAGATTAACGCGGATTTTCAGAATACCTAATCTGCGACGATCTGCATCCATTACGATAGTGAATGCCGCATTCCTTTGTTCCCCAGAATTTTGTTGATCATGCGTTCATCCAGGTCAAGATTAAAAAAAGCCTTATAGAACAAAGCGATTTCTTTTTCCAGGTCAATGTCCTGAAAAAGATCGGGGTAAACTGTTTTAGCGGTCCAGAGTATGGCAAGGGGGGTTTCCAACCCCCCGGGGTGTCCCCATCTGGAAATACCCACGGGAATGGAAAAAACTTTGTTGTTCTGGACCGCCCGGATGGAAGACCATTTTTTATCAGCCAGAATTTGTTGATCCTTTCCGTCTTCATTTACAATAATGACATCCGGATTCCAGATAAGGATCTGTTCAATATCGGCAAAACGTTTATCGCCTTTTCCGTGTAATGGGGTGTCCACTGAGACATTAATGACCCCGGCGGCATTTGTCCAGTCCGCTTCAATGGTTCCAGGGGCATCCGTTCTGTTGGCTTCGTTTACGGAGTGGTAGAGACGCACTTTTTTATCCTCAGAGATCTGTGCTGTTCTGGACTTGACCATATCAATCATGCGCTTGTAATACCGCGTATATTCAAGGGCTTTTTCATGGCGGCCAATGGCCTTGCCCATCATTTCAATGATGATCATCTGTTCTTCCATACTGTGGTAACCTGCCACAAAATAGGGAAGGTTGAAACGTTCCAGTTTTTTGATTTCCGCTGTGATGACCGCTGTCTCCGGTTTCAGGAACACGATATCTGGTTTGGTTTTCAATAATGCTTCTATGCTGATGATCCCGCCTTTGGCAGGAACGGGCAGATGTTTGATCTCAGGTACGATCTGATGCAGCAGCAGATCTTTTTTTAACCCGTTGACAATGGCAACCATATCCTTACTCCTGTCCAGCATGGTCACCACATGGCCGCAAAAGGCATACAAACAGGCAATCCGCTCGGGCGGACGGGTGAGGGTCAACACATTGCCTGCAGAATCTGTGATAGTGACGGTTTCAAACCCTGCGGCCATACTGGTTAAAAAAAGACAGATAAATACCAGAGAAAAAAAAAGGCGTTTGATTGGTCTATGGTTTTTTTTCATCTTTATTGACCCTGTTTTATTTTTTCATGGTTTGAATTGGTTTGAATCGGAATGATGTGTTTGATCGTGCCTTTACCCGGAACCGGGTGATTAATCACGCAAGTTTTGACATGGTAAAACGATTCAAGATTTTTTTCGGTTAATGCCCTGGATGGAGGACCGGCCGAGTTTACTCGTTGCTGATTCATAAATGCCACCTGAACCGGAATGCCCTGGTTTTCAAAATAAAAGGCATGGTTGGGGAAATGGGTTGCCATGACAAGGGTGAGTCCCCTTTCTTTTATCAACCGCACAATGGTTTCCAGAACAATGAGTTCGTGCTTGAAATCAAGGTGAGCTGTGGGCTCATCCATCACAATCACCTGAGTCTCCTGGATCAGGGCCCGCATGATCATCACCAGTTGTGTTTCTCCACCGCTGAGCCGGGTGTAGTCCCGGTGTTTTAAGTGAGACAGACCGAGGGAGTCCAGGATATTTTCGGCCCGCCTGATATCTGATGCATCTGGGGAGCCATAAAACGTGGTGTAAGGGGCTCGTCCCATGAGAAGCACATCCAGCACGGAAAAGGAAAAATGTCTCCCATGCTTCTGGGGGACATAGGCGATCATCTGTGCGATCTGCTTTGGGGAGAGGGTATTGACAGGCTTATCATCAATCATGATCCTGCCCTGATCAAGTTTATAAAAGCCAAGAATGCAGTCAATAAGAGTGGTTTTCCCACACCCGTTCGGACCCAGGAGACAAAGGGTTTCACCCTTTGAAACAGTGAGATCCACCCCATTGAAGATCACGGCATCTCCAAAGGAAAAGGTCCCGCTTTCCACTCTCAACAGCGCCATTTTCCGACCTTTTGGTTTACCATTCCCTGCCTTTTGTCTGTTTTAACAGATATATGAAAAACGGGCCACCAATGAGCGAGGTTAAGATGCCCAGGGGCATTTCACTGGTGGTGATCAACCTGCTGATATCATCCACAAGCACAAGAAAAGTAGCACCAATGGAAAAGGTAACCGGTATAAGGTCTTTGTTGTTGTTCCCGATTATCATCCTGCCCATATGGGGCACCACAAGCCCTACCCAACCGATCACACCACTGACGCAGACAGCGCCTGCCGTGGCCAGTGTGGCACAAACGATAATGAACGCGCGGTTGCGATTGACATTGATTCCCAATGCATGTGCTTCCTTATCCCCCATGGCAAGGACATTCAGGCGCCAGCGGATCATCATCAGCCCGGCAGATCCCAGGGCCATGGGGATGCCGGCCATTAAAATCTGGGTATATTCTGCCCGGGACAGGCTTCCCATCAGCCAGAACACAATCGCGGGCAGCTCATCATAGGGATCGGCCACATATTTGAGAAATGAAATCAGGGCTGAAAAAATAGATCCCACAATCACTCCGCCAAGAACCAGGGTGATCGCCTGGGTGGAGCCCGTAACCCGTCCGATGAAAAAACACAGGAACACGGCAACAAGACCGAATCCAAATGAAAAAGGATACACATAAAAAAAATCGTTACATAAAATAAGGGCCAGCGCAGCACCGAATCCGGCACCGGAACTGACCCCCAGCATGCCTGAACTGACCAGGGGATTTCTGAAAAGTCCCTGGAATGCAGCCCCGCTCACAGCTAAGCTGCCGCCGACAAGTGCCCCGAGCAACACCCGGGGCACTCTGACATAAAAGATGATGCCAAAATGGGTTGCATTGATATCCTGACCCGTAAAGGGCGATGCAAAGAGTGTTAAAATCTCAGCAATGGAAATCGGGTAGCGACCCAGAAAAATCGAAACCAAAACAAGCATCAGCGGTGATCCCAGAATGAACGAATAAAACCCGTACGGGTTCATCTGGAATCTGCTCAATATCGTTTTGCCTCTTCTTTGGTAATGGTCCTGTAAGCAATGCCGGTTTTAGATGCATTTTCATTGGCCGTTACAACGAGAACCTGTTTGTATCCCATGCAGACTATTTTGGTTTTTTCCGATCCGATATGAACGGATGAGTCCATGGGCAAAGCGACTCCTTCTGTGGTAGCCAGTAGATCAATAAAAGGATATTTGCACAGCTCCTCAACCCTGACAACATCTCCCGGCAATCCCAGGTGATACCATCCCCTGTACCGGCCGTCATCTCCGGAAAGCCTTAAACCGACACCAGCCACCGCGCCAATAATCCCCTGCCCGGTTCCACCATGCTCTGACAGGTGTATCCCGACTTTTTTGGCAAGGGCATAGGCAGCCGCTTTTGAAGTAACCTTGTGTTTGGCATTCTTTCCAAATTCAATCAGACTTTTCCGGTCAAGGTCGCAGGTCAGGGCTGCCACACAGAGACCTGGGTCTGATCCTAATTCTGACCGGGTTTCAAGAAAATTAGCCATCACTTGTATGATCAATTGTATGGTTCCCTTTTTCAGGGTCAATTCAACGCACATGGAAGAATTATGGGACGTATAAGGGATGTCCTCATGAACAAAAAGCTGGTGACGGCTGATTGATGATGGGCTTGCCAGTCCATCCGTTGAAAGTATTTTGCATAGTTCTTCAACCAGCCATCCCGTGCCTTTTGTTCCAGGCATATCCGTATCATCTATACAGGCCAGATAATTCATTTTCTTGTTCCTTGGTTAAAATTTAAATTTGATACCAGCATACGAAGTCCGCCCGGGTTGGGGGTATCCATAGGATTCTTCATAGGTTTCATCCAGAAGATTATCCACGCCCAGGTATATGGAAAAATTTGTGGCAGCCAAGTTTTGCTCAAGCTTTAGATTGACAATGGAATAATCGCCCAGTTCAGCTTTTTGAACGGCTCCCGTTCGTGAGTAATAATATTGTTCAGCCACATGCATGAAATCAGCATATGCAGTTAAGCCACAATCCCACGTATAGTATACGTTAATGCTGAATTTGTGTTTTGGCCGGTATTGAAGTTCGTCCTTTTGTGTGCCCGTTGATTTATCCTCTGTTTCCAGATAAGAATAGGCAATACCAACAGCACCCGTGTCCAGAAAAGGTTTGGTCAGGCGCGTTTCAATGCCTTTGAATTGGTATTCTTCATTGTTTTCATTGCGATTTGTGATATTGTCTTTTTCAATATAATTTTCAACATCATTTTGAAACATGACAAGGTCCATCTCCATATTCCAGGGTAGTTTTTGAGTGATGCCGGCCTCATAATTTGAGGATTGTTCCGCAATCAGATCCGGGTTGCCGGCTCCGCCCGGTTCATATAGCTGTTTAATAGATGGAAACCGTATCTTTCTGGCATAGGATGCGCGCAGGGTTGTGTTGTCAGAAAGCTTATAGCTTGCTCCCAGCATGTAGCTGCCCTTGTCATCATCACTGCCGATATCTTTGGACTGCCAGTGGTGACTATACCCCATGACCAGATCCATTTTGGACAACAATTGCAATTTGTATTCAAGGGCTGCCGAATAGATGTCCAGATCATGATCCAGGGAAAAGGGAACAGCCGGATTATTATTTTTTAATACCTCTTGTCCATCTGAGGTGTATTCATCTTTCTCGCCTGAAAACGACAACACGGCATTACCAGAAGATTTAAAATCAAAACTGGCCTGCAAGGTACCGCCCGTGATGGATGTTTTATCTGTTCGGGTATAATTGCCTTTTGCCGTCTGGGTAATATAGGTTACGCTATCGTAGCCAGCCAGATCCTGTTCATTATTATTGATAAACCCCCAGGCCCTGAGCCCGAAAACTGCTTGTGGATGATATTCCATTGAGAGCTGGGCAGAAAGGGTTTCAAAATCCTCTGTTCTCTCATACTTCAGCTTGTTGGCAAACGGATCGATTGACCCATCAATGGCGCTGGGAGGCGTTCCCGTTTCACCCGTGGAGTTTTCCAAAGTCAGGCCAAGGTCCACATCATCATTGAGTTGAAAACCGATACTGCCGAAAAGACTTAGTCGTTCATCATCACTGTTCTCTCTGATGCCGCCGTCTTCAAATGGCGTTGATGTAAAACCATCTGAAAGGAGAAACCCGTCAGAATTTGAATTGCTGAGACTGACAAAAAATTCTGTTTTTTCTTTGCCACCTGAAACGGTTGCTTTGCTGTAGTGATTGCCCCGTTCATCCATTTCGCCTGACACCTCCGTATTGAATCCTTTGGTGCCCTGCCTGGTGATGATGTTGATCACACCGGCCAGACCACCCTGACCATACAGAACTGAATGATTGCCATAGGATACCTTTATTTTTGAAATATTTTCAGTGGGGATGAGATGGGGGTCAAACTGGCCATCATAGGTTGAATTAATGGGAATACCGTTTAACAGCAAGATGGTATGCCGGCTTCGAAATCCGCGGATATTTATCCTGGGAGTTCCCTGGGCCCCGTTGCTGACATCAACTCCTGGCAAAAGTTCCAATGCCTTATCAAGGGTTTTTGCATTCTTTTTTTCAATGTCTTTATCCGTAATTTCCAGAGTAACAATGGTATCAGCACCCGGCATATCTGCTGAAACGACAACTTCACCAAGAGAATAGACTTTTGTTGCCCCTGGTTTGGTTTGGTTTGCCGCCTGGACAAATGAAGCAGTGAAACATATGCATAGAATCATTAAAAACCGGCAAAATCCTGTAAAATTCATTTTTTCCCTTTCTCCTGTAAATAATGTTTAATTAGCCACAATATAGCCATTAAGTCGGAGAGTTAATCATAATCGTTTGATTTTGTCAATAATAGGAAATAAAATATATGAAAATTTAAAATAAGCCCTATTACATCTAAAGATAACCAAAGATTACAACATATGACAATTAAATATTACTTGGCTGAAATACCAGACTATGATTCATGGATTGCCTGGATTGTAAAAATCTGGTAGATAGTCTCCATGAAAATACGAAATGCAAAGCTCAATAAAATTTTGATCAATCGGTTTGATGCCACTGCTTCGGAGGCATGGTTTGTATGGGGGTCCAATCGTTCCGGTCTGGAAGAATTCTTCCGGCTCATTTCCGGAGAAGCGGGTGAAGCTGTTATTGCAGATCAACTTGATCTGCCTGACAATATAGGAATTGTTTCCTTTAAAAAGCAACAGGAAATATATGAGTCAGAATTAAAGAAAAATGATACAGATTACCTGGATAGGATTGATCCGGGCACACTGACCAGGGCATTTTTACCAGGCCATGAAAAACACGCTGACCTGATAGAGGCTTTTGGCATGACCGCCTGCCTCGATAAAGGATATCGCCAGCTCAGTACGGGGCAATCCCGAAAACTTGTGATACTGAGTCAGATCTTAAAAGGTGTATCCTGTCTTGTCCTTCAGTCCCCTTATGACGGGCTTGATCCTGAAAGCTGTCTTGAAATGAACAAGGCGCTTTTTCACCTGTATCAGCAACAAAAACAACTTGTCATTTTTGTGAACAACACAGGGGATATTCCTTCCTGGTGTACCCATATCGGGGTGATGTCAGATGGCCGGCTGGCACATCAGGGCAGAAGAGACAAAATACTGGAACTCCTTGAACAGACAATACAGACACAAACGCCAGATTTTAAAGCTTTGGCCCGGGATTTATATGGAAACCGGTCCATAGACCTGAAAAAAAATCTTACGTATAAAGATCAGACACCATTGGTTTGCCTGAATAAAGGGCATGCAGGATATGGAGGGGTTAACATATTCACTGATTTATCCCTTGTCATAAATCAGGGAGACCATACCCTGGTAACCGGAACCAATGGATGCGGGAAATCAACACTGCTTCAGATGATTACCGGGGATCATCCCGCCTGTTATCAGAATGATCTGAAAATCTTTAATATCCAGAGGGGAACGGGGGAATCCATATGGGATATAAAGCAGCACATGGGCATTGTCAGCTCTGAGCTGCACCGGAACTATAATGTACGGGGAACAACCCTGCACTGTATTATTTCAGGCCTGTTTGATTCCATCGGAGTCTACCGTCAGTACAATGACCATCACGAGCAACAGGCAAGAACATGGCTGAAGCGCCTGAACATGGACAGGGATGCAGATACCCCTTTCCGGCTGTTGTCATATGCCCGGCAGCGCCTGGTACTCATCGCCCGGGCCTTGATCAAAGTACCACGGCTGCTCATTCTGGATGAACCCAGCCAGGGTTTGGATGAATCAAACCGGAAAGCGGTTCTCGATTTCCTGGCGGATGTGGCAAACGAAGATCTGTGCACCATCCTCTATGTCAGTCACCGCAAAGATGAATTTCGCAGTTTTTTCACTCAACATCTCAAGATGGGATAATCTGGTTTGAGGATCAGTTTTACTTGTTAAAATCCTTTTTCCAAAAAAAATCATTCCCCAATTATTTTGACCAGAACCTGTTTTTTTTTCGTCTGCCGTCAAATTCACCATAAAAAATCTATTCCCATATGCCAAAATCAAGTTTTTTGTTTGTGATGGCAACAACACTTTCCCTGCCCATGATCTGTAGTTTTATATGGACATCTGAATTGTCCTCACAAATTATTAATAATGCAAATTCTTTACAAAATTAATAATTTTCCCCGGTTTGGAACAACAGATACCACATCGGGTTGTTTAGGTCGAATTCTAATTTCCGTTCGGTTTATGGTTTTCATTTGTAATCTGTTATCCGGGAAATGTGCTTTAACGATCTTAAAACCGGGTAATGATTTT